>Ga0209317_1001272_pt1 | contig 23046 bp, 21 predicted proteins | sample RifGroB2_FD_183994 | JGI IMG/M metagenome (GOLD analysis project Ga0209317, IMG submission 183994) | Soil microbial communities from Rifle, Colorado, USA - Groundwater B2 (SPAdes) (version 2) | ecosystem: Environmental > Terrestrial > Soil > Unclassified | place: Rifle, Colorado | collected...
CTGCCAGCCAAACATGCCATATAAAAGGATAATGGCCACTTCGTTAATCATGGGAGCTGCAATCAGGAACGAAAACGTGACACCGAGCGGGACTCCTGATTCAACAAATCCTAAAAACAGCGGGATAGCTGAACACGAACAAAACGGGGTGACAATTCCAAGCGTTGCAGCCATCACATTGCCGGTAAATGTTTTTTTACCTTCGAGCGCTTTGCGGGTTCGTTCAGGAGTGAAGTAAGTGCGGATAATTCCAACAAAGAAGATAATTAGCGTTAGCAGAAGCATCACTTTGGGGAACTCGAAAACGAAGAACCTGAGAGCTTCGGTGAGATGCACCCCTTTTGTCATTCCCAAAACCGTATCAATGAACCAATCGGTCATTGGCTGGAGGTTGTGATAGATCACATACCAGATTGGCAAAAGGGCGAGAGGTAGCCAGATCGCATTTTTTATGTTTTTCATATTCTTATCCTATAAAATTGTTCGTAGAATAACGAACATTGAAATCAAATTTTTTTAATAGAATACCCTGATCATATAATAGAAACCTACTGCAATAAAGAGTACAGCAATAACCCGACGGAACCAGATTTCGAAGTTCTTCAACTTGTTGTAAACTCCACCGATTGAACTAACCGAAAAGGCCAGTATCCAGGCAAAAATAATAACCGGAATACCGGTAGCCACTGCAAAAACGATGGGGAGATATAAGCCTGACGCGCTTGCAACAGTTATTGGGACAAGCATACCAAAATAGAGTACTCCACTGTATGGGCAGAAAGCCAGAGCGAAAATCATCCCCAGCAAAATAGCATCCCAATAGCCCCATTTGGTTTTGGTTTCCATTTTCGAAGTCAATCTACTCATTCCGGGAAACTTAATTTTAATCACATCGAGCATAAATAAGCCGATGAGAATGAGCAATGGACCGATGATTTTTTCTCCGTAGCGCTGGAAGAAGCCTGAAAATTTAAACTGATCGGCTCCGAAATAAATGATTAGCGCAATAGCAGTGTAGGAAATTGCACGTCCAAGTGTATAAAGCAATCCGTTAACAAAAACGCGGTTACGGTTTTCAAGGTCTTTGCTGATAAATCCCACTGCAGTAATATTGGTTGCAAGAGGACAGGGGCTAATGGCTGTCATAAAACCAAGTATCAGGGCAGTCAGCCAGGGCATTGTACTGTTTTCCAAAAAGGTGGTCAGGAAATCCATTGATGGTTACTCAAGAAGTTTATCAACTTTTTCCTTGATTATCATTTTAAATTTAACTGGGTTGGAGCGGGCGTACAAAAATCCTTCGTTGGTGATGTTAATTTTCTGATCACCCTTAACCAGTAACAGTGTCTGGCCCGAAACTTCCAATTTTTTCGCAATGGCTTTCGTTGCATCATCTTCAAGGTTTAATGCCTTAAAAGTAACCTGACTTCCATACAAGCTTTGCAGATCGGCTTTGGCTTCCGCCTCAACTGTTTTGCAGGTGATGCATCTGTACGTATTGTGGAAATAATAGGCTTCAATTTGATTGGAGCTGGCTGCTTTTACTTCATTTTTATTGGTTTGTGACATTCCAATAATTGGGATAAACAAAGTGAGCAGCAAAATGAACCGGAATGTTTTCATAGGTAATTTATTGGTTTTTAGTTAATATCTCCTTGATCTCAGCGACCGAAGGTACCCGTCCGCTCAGTACTATCTTTTGGTTAATGACCAGGGCCGGAGTTTGCATAACTCCCAGGGACATAATCTTATAGATATCTTCCACTTTTTCAATTTCGGCAGTAATACCAGTTTCGGTAACCGCTTCTCTGGTATGTTTCTCCAATGTTTTACATTTGGTACAACCTGTACCGAGTACTTTTATTTCCATATTTTTTACAATTAAGTGTTCGTAGTTCGTTAAATGGCGAACAATGAGGTTAAAATTTTTTTAAGATTCAAATAATTCCCGGAAAAGGAGTTGAGCTTCTTTCCAATTTTCTCTGTTAATGCAATACTTGATTCGCGGCGCTTCAATCTCTCCCTGAATCAGCCCGGCATCTTTCAATTCTTTAAGGTGTTGCGAAAGGGTGGATTTTGCAATTGGAAGCTCTTCGGTCAAATCGCCGCTGTAACAACAGGATTGCTTCGAGAGTAATTCGAGCACATACATCCTGATTGGATGACCCATCGCTTTGGCATATCGGGCTGTCTTTTCCTGTTTTTCGGTAATTGTTTCTTTTTTAACCATTCTTTGTTCGTAATATACCGAACAAATGTAAACGATTTTTTAATTCCAAATCAAATTTCGAAAGAAAAATATTTGTGATTATTTTACTTCAGGAGCAGAAGTTTCTTTAAGTTTTGGTAGAGTAATTAAAGTTTCAGCCGCTGGTGTCCGGAAAATATCATCCTTATTGATTGGGCGTATTTCGGAGAGCCACCTGAATCCGGGCAACAGTTTTTCACCCTCTTCAATGTCAGCCATTGGTTTGAGTTCTCCTTCAGGGGATTTAATAAATGCTATTTTTTTAACTTTCCCTTCATTCAGGTAAATGATGATATTACTGCTTTCGGCCTTATTTAGTCCGATAATTGCTCCTTTATCGTCATGTGCAAAGTAGTTCGACTGGCCGTTCCCGTTTACATCAATTCTATAAAGCGAATTTTTGCGGACAAAACCAACCATGTTTTTTCCTTTTATCTGATTAAAGCGTATGCTGTCGTCTTCCATTGACACGATAAATGCATCCTCCTTCATCAAAACCTCATCAGGATCCTTGCTTCGGTTAATCATTTCGATATAATTAGCCGACATCTGGTTTTTTCCTGACCAGATTACCGGATCGGTAAATAATTGAATAGTCGAATCTTTCGACCAGTAAGCCAGCGAATCGCATTTGCCCTGAATATCGTCGCGGAAAAAACGTACCTGATTATAGGCGAGCACAAGACGGGGATCTTTGGCTGGTTTTACTGCGAGTGAGTCGGCTGCTGGTTTCTGCACGGGAAGAATATCTGGTTCCGTTTGAACTACTTTCAGTGAATCCTCTTGCACTGTTTTCTGAACTTTAGCCGGGGCTTTTGACAAGGCTGTTTTCTTCTCATTTTTCAGTGGAATTGCTTTTTTTGCTTTAGTGGTGTCGGGCATTGTTCGCAAACGGTCGGCATGAAGGTACAATGAATCGGTTTCAGAATACTGGATGAGTGCAGCCGAGTCGGTTGCATAAGCCATTTTGGTGATGTCGTTGTATTGCACACGGTTCCCAATCACCACAATGCTGTTTTCGAGATCCTGAATACGAGCATGACCTAAAGCGAGTCCTTCTCCCTTTTCCTTGTCATAAAAAATTGAATCGGCTTTCAGCTTTTGTTTCGCATTCCAGATTCTGGGTTTTTTTGTCAGCTGTGAAACTCCTTTCATACTGTCGTACCAGCCATATTCGGCATAAAGGGTGTCTGTTTCATTGAAAATATGGGTAGGCCCCTCTAAAAACACCTTCTTAGTGTTGGTGAAGTAAATGAGTGTATCCGATTTTATCTGGTAGTCTTTAGTCACAACTTCAACCTTAGTCTTGAAATAGGCTTTTTTTTCATTCACATAGTATTGTCCAATCACAGAGGTCAGAACATTGGTTGAGTCCTTCACAGTGCCCGAATTATTGTACGAAGCCAAATCGTTGGCCATGGAATAATCGAGCGAATCGGTGGTCAGGGTAACCTGTTTGTCAATAAGTTTAACATTGCGGCGGGCTTTGGCTTGCTTGGTTTCGGGGTTATAATGGATAAAATCAGCATACATATTTAGCGTGTCCCCCCGAATAATGTGTACATTGCCGAAAGCGTCCACCGAGTTGTTTGTATAGGAATACATGCTGTCGCACCACATGAGTGCGCCATCAACCGTGATATTGACATTTCCCAAAAGCCGTTGTGCGTTCGCAACAATCCGTTCATCGTACGAGCCCACATCAGCATTTAAAATTTCAACTTTTTTCTTTTTCTGAGCCTGACTTGTTGCTGAAAATGCCAGCAAACAAATAAGTCCGATAAAGAAGAGAAGACTGTTCTTTTGTATAGATGAACCTGTTTTAATCATTCAGCTTACTTCATCAATTCTGAAATAATGTCTTCCACCGAAAGGTTTTCGGCTTCTGCTTTGTAGTTCTTGATTATCCTGTGGCGGAGAATACTAACGGCAACTTTCCTGATGTCGTCAATGTCGGGCGAATATTTTCCCTGCAGGGCAGCCAATGTTTTTGCACCTAAAACCAGGTACTGCGACGCGCGCGGGCCAGCTCCCCATTTCAGGTATTTATTGGAGATAGGCGCTGCAAGTTCCGTATTGGGCCTTGTTTTGGCCGATAAGTTCACTGCGTATTTCAATACATTTTCGTTCACCGGAACCTTCAGTATCAGATCCTGAAAATAGCGGATTTCATCCTTGCTGATGATTTCCGTCAATTGGGCTGAATAGTCGGAAGTAGTATTTTTTACAATGGTTAATTCATCCTCGAATTTGGGATAGTCGAGCCAGATGGAAAACATGAAACGGTCGAGCTGTGCTTCGGGAAGGGGATAAGTACCTTCTTGTTCAATTGGGTTTTGGGTAGCCAGCACAAAGAACGGCTTGTCTAAAATATGCTTAATTCCGGCAGCAGTGACCGATCGTTCCTGCATGGCTTCGAGAAGGGCGGCCTGGGTTTTCGGTGGGGTACGGTTGATTTCGTCGGCCAGGATGATGTTGGCAAAAATAGGACCGCGAACGAATTTAAATTCCCGGTCCTTATCCAGGATTTCAGTTCCAATAATGTCTGAGGGCATCAGGTCGGGAGTAAACTGGATGCGTTTGTACTGAAGTCCAAGAACCTCGGAAATAGTATTGACAAGCAGTGTTTTAGCCAGTCCTGGCACACCAATAAGCAGGCAATGTCCCCTGCTGAACATCGAAACCAAAACCTGATCAATGATTTCATCCTGTCCGTAAATACGTTTCTTTATTTCGGAACGCAACTGGTCAAACTTGTTGCTCAGCGCGTTTACAGCTTCAACTTCGTTTATATAGGTCATCTTTTCAGTTATTTTATCCAACCCTTATATTTGAAATTACAATTCATATAAGTAGGATCGATGCGCACATAAGTTCCGGTCTGTTTATCACGGATCCATTTGTCCAGGGTTTTCTCTTTTTTCGAATTCAGGTAAATGTTGCTTAGTTCAACATAGTCGTCGCGCATGTTGGCTTTATGTGCCGGAGTTGTGCTGATGAGCTTGATGATTTTATATACAGGTCTTTGTTTATCGTCGAGGGTCTGGAATGGTTTCGATATTTCGTTTACGTTCATTTTGGAAATAACTTTGCTTACGTCAGGATCGAGTTCACTCATTTTCCATTTTGATTCACCCGTTTCAGGATTGATAGCAACTCCGCCATTGTTCCGTGTGTTTTTATCGAACGACCAACGCAGGGCAGCCTCTTCAAATTTAAAAGTTCCTTTACGGATAAAATCAGCAATACTATCTATTTGTGCAAAAGCTATTTTCATGGCTTCAGGTGAAACTTTAGGCTTCATAATGATGTGCCGGGTTTTTATTTGTTCGCCTTTGCGATCCATAACCTGAATGATGTGGTATCCAAAATCACTTTTTACGACATTCGAAATCTTGTCGCCCTTGAGGTTGAATGCAGCCGCAGCATAAGCAGGATCAAGGTTTCCGCGCCCCATGTAATCGAGTTCTCCGCCGTTTCGGGCAGCGCCATCTTCCGAATATAAAACTGCCAGGGGAGCAAACGTACTTTCACCACTTTCAATGCGGCGTTTGAGTTCGCGAAGGGTAGCTTTGATGCGGTCCTCTTCTTCCAGGCTAATTACCGGCAAAATGGTGATTTGGGCATATTCAACCTGTGCATCAATCTGCGGAATTTCAGCTTCAGGTAAATTTTTGAAATGGTAACGAACTTCAGCAGGGGTGGCAGTAACTTTGTCAATAATTTTACCTTGCATCTGCTGGGTCATCTGCTGATTTTTAATAACTTCCTCCAAATCAGCTTTCAGTTCAATAATAGATTTTTTGAAATAGGCTTCCACCTCTTTCTCGGAACCTAAATGTGAAGTGAAATATTGGATGCGCTGTTCCAGGCTTTGGTTCAGTTGGCTGTCGCTCACGATAATAGTGGTATCGAGTTCGGCTTCGGCAAGGAGCAGTTTTTCAACCAGAAAATTTTCCAGTATTTCACATTTCATGTCTCCCTCGGTAGTAATACCCTGAGCCTGTTGTTGTTTAAACATTTCTTCGATGTCCGATTTCAGGATGATATTTTTCCCGACAACTGCCACAATCTGGTCAACAGTCTTATCCTGTGCCTCGATTTGATTGCTAAAAACAATACTCACCAGCAGGATAAATAAACCAATTAGTTTTCTGATCATAAACGATTATTTTTTATTTTATAGAGTTTAACCTTGTTGTTATCAATACCTTCTTTATAAATATCTTTTTCAATCTGCTTCAGGAAATCGAGTTTTTGCTTGCTTAAAATCAGGTTTTGGATGTCGTTCTGAACATACTCGACGGGCGCACCCTGGCCTGTCAGCCGGTAGTCACGGATACAAACCAGATAGTAAAAATCCATGTCGTTGCTTTCAATAAAACGATTTTTCCCCAGAAAAAGCTCCTGATCTGGAATCTCAGCCGGGGTATATTTAAGTACCTGATCGGCTGCTATCCACTGATCGTTAAACCTGTCGTACGCCTTGGCATAACTCAGGCAAAATTCATTTAACCTGGCCTGTTTTTCCGGATCATTACTTGAACAAAGATCCTTTAGATTTTCAGGACTCGATACTGCAACCGGAACCTTGATGTAGATGGCTTTGACGATGTTCCGGTTCAGGATAAAACTTTCACGGTGTTCGCTATAATACTTTTGAATATCCGAATTCTTCACAATGGTATCCATTTTTTGCCTGATCAACTCATTTTTATACCTGAACACGATGAGCGAATTACGGTACTCTTCCAGTTCCCGGCTCACGTCTTTCTCGTTGCCCTTCAGATTTTCTTCGGCCTTGAGCAAAAGTAGTTCCCGCTGCACCCATTTTTTGATGTAATCGTCGGCCCAAAGGGCGCTATCAGTAGCATCCAGATAGTCCGGGACATTTTTCGAAAGTTCTTCCACGGTTAAAACCCTGGCGCCTACCCTGGCAATTGGCTCGCCGGCATCAAAAAGCAAGCTGCAGGCAGAAAGCAGTGAGGCAATCAAAACGATATATAAACCAGATTTTGTCATTCAACCGCAGGTATTTTTTTGAGCGCTTTTTTATTTATTTCGATCGGATATTTTTTTCTTAACGAATCAATCCATTCTTTTTCAATTTGTTCCTGAAGGTCGGAAGAATATAATCCCCAGGCATCCTTCAATTCTTTTTGTTCGTGTTGAACGATTTTTCCGTGCACAAAGGTAGTAGTTTCATCAAACCCTGCGGGTTTTGCGCCACTCCAAATGAAATAATCTACAATCGGGTCATCTCCTTTCTCTGCAGCGACTGTCCGGAACTGAACATTATTTTCGGTTTTGGTATTGAAAACATCTTCCATTTCCTGCTGGGTACATTCCTTTTCATCCAGCATTTTTTCGAGCCTGGAGCGGATTTCGATATTTGCTGATTCGATAACCAAGCCTTTAAACCGATCGTTCCAGAAGTACTTTTTATCGGTTTGTTCATAATATTTCTGAAGCCTTGCTGAATCGGTTGAGGCCACATCCCAGATTTTATCCTTCGAGATATTGAAAAGCAGGATGCCATCGTGATATTCCTGATAGACCCTGGCAAAATCGGGATGCTTTTTCTCCAGTTGGGTATTTTCGTATTCGAGTAACTTTTGGTTAATGAATTTATTGAGCAATACTGTTAATTCGGCTTCAGGCTTATCCTGATTGGGTGTAAAATTATCTTTTTGAAGAAAATCTGTAAACTGGCCAACCGTAATTGTTTGATTGGCAAAACTTACCAGTAATTTGTCTTTATTTTCTTTTCTTTTGATGGTATCCGAAACCGAAGCAGTAAGTTCTGCGAGATTAGGTTCATCAATTTTTAACTGATATTCGGCCCGCAATTTACGATCAAAAGCTTCATCGCTGTATTTACTGATTGCCGGATTTTGTTTGATTTTGGTTTCAAGGTCTGTGCGCATTTTTTCGAAAGGCGGAGTTGATCGGAATTCAAGGCGTTTGATGATGTGCCAGCCAAAAGATGTACGGATTACAGGCGATATATCACCATCATTTTTCAGGGCAAAAGCTGCTTCGGCAAACTCCGGAACCATGTTGGTTGGAGTGAACCAATTCATTACACCACCCTCTACTGCTGATTGTTTGTCGTCGGAATACGCTTTGGCCAATTCAGCAAAATCGGTTCCTAAAGTTGCTTTCTGCCAGATACTGTCAGCCGAAAGTTTCAGTTTATCAATGGTTTCTTCACTGGCTTGCTGTGGGAACATTTTCATGATATGAGCTACTTTTATTTCCCCGGGAGTAATCCGTTCGTCGTGCACTTTGATCAGGTGGTAGCCAAAACGTGTGCGGACAATTCCGGAAACCTGTCCGACTGGCGTGCGGTAAGTCATATCCTCAAACGGGAAAACCATCTGGAAGGCGCTGAAGTAATCCAATGATCCTTTGTTTTGGGCAGCCGACGGGTCTTCGGAATATTTGGCGGCCATTTCGTTAAAATCGGCTCCTGCAACAATTTGTTTGCGCAGGTCGTTGATTTTGTTCCATGCAACCAATGTGTCGGCTGGTGAGGCTTCCGGAGTAACGAGAATCAGCAGATGACTTGCTTTTCGCTCATATTTAGTCCGGTGATAGGCAGTTTGAACCATTTCTTCGTTAAAAGAAACATCAGTCAGATAGGGCTTGGCCAATTCCTGCCGGTAGCCTTTTAACTCCTGAATGAAGGAATTTACCGTGTCGTAACCCAAATTTTGGGCTTCGAGTACCTTCAGTTTAAAGTTGAGGTAAAGTTCGAGGTATTCGGCAGGTGTTTTCCGGTCTTTTTCGTCCAGAATATTGGTATTGTTTTTCTGATAATTGGCTACAAATTCTTCTTTGCCTACCTTTTGGTCACCAATTTTGACGATGAATTCGTTCTTTTTTTGAGCTGTTAAGTTTAGTGTGATCAGGATAAATAAAAAAATACCTGATAATCGGGTAGTGGCTTGTTTCATAGTCTGATAATAGCTGGCGCTGGAATATAATTTCATGAAAAATAGAGGTACAACAGGTTAATGATTAAATTTATCGGGAACTGTAATTGGGTGATTCACTGGTAATGCTAACATCGTGCGGATGACTTTCCTGAATTCCGGAGTTTGTAATGCGTATAAATTTGGCATGTTGAAGAATTTCAATGTTTTTAGCCCCACAATAACCCATTCCGGCCCTCATTCCACCAATGAGTTGATGTAGTACTTCGTACAAGCTTCCTTTGAATGGAACACGGGCAACAATACCTTCAGGTACCAGTTTCTTAATGTCGTCTTCCACATCCTGAAAGTAGCGGTCTTTGGAGCCCGACTGCATAGCTTCAACCGAACCCATTCCTCGGTAAGTTTTGAATTTACGGCCCTGAAAGAGGATAGTATCGCCGGGAGATTCTTCAACTCCGGCAAACAGTGATCCGGCCATGATGGAATGTGCCCCGGCGGCAATGGCTTTTACAATATCGCCCGAATAACGGATGCCGCCATCGGCAATAACCGGAACCCCGCTTTTTTTAATGGCTTTGCTCACATTGTAGATAGCCGAAAGTTGAGGAATGCCAACTCCGGCAATAATTCGGGTCGTACATATAGAACCCGGACCAATTCCGACTTTCACGGCATCGGCGCCGGCCAGTACCAGGTCAGAAGCAGCTTCGGGTGTAGCTATGTTTCCAGCCACAAAATCAATTTCAGGATATTTATTTTTTGTTTTTTTGAGCATTTCCAATACATACTTCGAATGACCATGAGCGGTGTCAATGACGATGGCATCAACCTGAGCCCGAACCAGTTCATCAATCCGGTCAATGGTGTTGTGTGCAACTCCGACAGCAGCGGCGACCCGGAGCCTTCCTTTTTCGTCTTTCGATGCCAGCGGTTTGTCTTTTACCTTAGTGATGTCTTTGTAGGTGATTAAAGCTATCAATTTGTTATTCTTGTCAATAACAGGCAGCTTTTCAATTTTGTATTTCTGCAGGATATCAGATGCTAATTCGAGTGAAGTAGATATATTGGTGGTAATCAGATTTTCTTTGGTCATCACATCCGAAACCAGTTTGTTCATGTTGGTCTCAAAACGAAGGTCGCGGTTGGTCACAATACCTACCAGGCAACCCTGATCGTCAATAACCGGAATACCGCCAATTTTGAAAGTTTTCATCAGCCCGATAGCATCACGGACCGTCTTTTCTTTCGAAATGGTAACCGGATCGTAAATCATTCCATTCTCGGCCCGTTTTACAAAGGTTACCTGTCGGGCCTGTTCGGCAATACTCATATTTTTGTGGATCACCCCAATTCCGCCTTCACGGGCAATGGCAATGGCCATGTGTGAGTCGGTCACCGTATCCATGGCGGCGGTGACTATGGGTGTATTCAGCCTGATGTTCCGGGTAAACCAGGATGACAGGTCAACCTCGCGCGGTAAAACTTCTGAATAAGAGGGTATTAACAATACATCGTCAAAAGTTAAACCTTCGGATACAATTTTATCGGCGAAAAACGACATTTATGTGTATTTTTATATTCGGTTGTGAAAAACAAAACTACAAAAAAAATAAGTACAAATGTCCCGTTATTTTCGGGGCAGTCAACCCTATAAAGTTTAATGTTTATTAAAAGTTGTTAAGCAGAATTGAGCGAATTTCAACAAATATTAACTAAATACTGGGGCTTTGCAACATTCCGCCCCCTTCAGGAAGAGATCATCCGGTCGGTTGATCAGGGAAAAGATACGCTCGGACTGATGCCTACCGGTGGAGGCAAATCGTTGACTTATCAGGTGTATTCGCTTTCGAAACCTGGTATTTGCCTGGTCGTTACACCACTCATCGCCCTGATGAAAGATCAGGTGGAAAACCTGAACCAGCGTGGGATAAAAGCGTTGGCAATTTACTCCGGAATGAGTTCTCAGGAAATAAAGATTGCAATGGACCATGCGGCCTGGGGCGAGTACAAGTTTTTATATCTGTCGCCTGAACGCATTGTTACCGATCGTTTCACGGAGCGGATTGGGCAACTGGATGTAAACCTGATTGCTGTTGATGAGGCTCATTGCATTTCGCAGTGGGGATACGATTTCCGTCCATCTTACCTCCGGATTGCCGAATTACGCGACCTGTTACCCGACGTACCGGTTTTGGCGGTTACCGCAACTGCTACCACGCAGGTGGTTGACGACATTCAGGAGCAGTTGAAATTCAAAAAGAAGAATGTCCTTCGAACCAGTTATTACCGAAGCAATCTGATTTATCTGGTCCGAAACGAAGAGGATAAGGTTAATTATTTGTTGAAGGCCGTTCAAAAGGCAAAAGGAACAGGGATAGTATATGTGAAAAGCCGGAAACTGACACGTGAAATCAACGATTTGCTGCGTAAAAACCAGATTTCGGCTGATTATTACCACGCCGGATTGAGTTCGAAAATAAGGTCGGCGAGGCAGGATGCCTGGAAAAATGGAATATGCCGGGTAATTGTTTCGACCAATGCATTTGGAATGGGCATTGACAAAGCTGATGTGCGGTTTGTGATCCATCTGGAAGCGCCAGATTCGGTGGAAGCTTATTTTCAGGAGGCTGGCCGTGCCGGCCGTGATGGAAAAACAGCCTGGTCGGTATTGCTGTACAACAACAGCGATAAAATCAGACTGCACAAGAATGTGGAAAAATCGTTTCCCGAACCGGAGGTGATCAAAAGGATTTACGAGGCAATCTGCAATTTTTATCAGTTAGCAGTTGGTTTCGGTAAAGATCAGTCGTTCGAATTCAGTATGGCTTCGTTTGCGTCCAGTTTTTCGTTCCAGATAACTGCCGTTTACAACAGCCTGAAAATTTTGCAGCGCGAAGGATATCTGGAATTGACCGATGAACTTGATAATCCGTCGAAAGTTTACTTTCAGGTTAACCGTGATGATCTGTATAAATTTCAGGTTGCCAATGCCGCATTTGACGGATTCATTAAATTGTTGTTGCGCTCTTACACAGGTTTGTTTACCAACTATGTCGCCGTTGATGAGCAGTTATTGGCTCAGCGTGCCAATATTTCTCCTGATTTGGTTTATCAGTTTTTATGCAAGCTTCGGGCGCAGAAAGTGGTTGACTATATTCCACAGAAAAAAACTCCATTTATCATTTTCACCAAAGAGCGTATTGAGGTTGACCGGTTGAAAATTACCAAAGAAAACTATACCGACCGCAAACGCGATTACATGCAGCGGATTGATGCGGTTATTCATTATGCATCATCGGGTCACAAATGCAGGAGTCAGTTGTTGCTTCAGTATTTTGGCGAAACCGAATCTGTCCGTTGCGGAAAATGTGATGTTTGCATGGAGCGAAATGAATTGAATGTGAGCAAATACGAGTTTGATACCATCAGCGACCAGATTAAAAAATTGCTACTTGAACCGTGTTTTTATGAAGAACTTATATCCCGGATTGAAGGAAAACCTGATAATACGGTTAAAATCGTTCGCTGGCTGCTCGAAAATGAAAAAATTGTTTACCGGGTTGATAACCGGATGGAGTGGAGGAAAGAGATAAAAAGGAATCAGGAAAACGGAAAATGAATTATGTCTATGATTTAACATTGTAATTCTTAACTTTGCGAAAAAAACTAATGTCTTCATTAATCAACGATCTTCAAGAAAAGAAAAATTTCTTGTTTGAGTTCGAGAACATAACTGTTCGGATTCTAGAATATCTTCCAAATGTACTTAGCGAATACAAAGAGAAAAATGGTTATTATATTCATTCTTCTCTAATTGCAGGTACAACAAAATATATCAGACCAATAAATCAACGACTTTTTATCTATTCTTCTGAAGCTTTTAGAAGCAAATTAACTGATTTTCAGATGATAACTGAGAGGTTGAAAATCAGGCATGATGATTGGTCTGACAGGGAAAAGGAATTAATTGATAGCGTTTTATATACCATCCAGCAATCAATTGGAGCTGGATTTGATTTATTGGCAAATCCTAACAGTGCAAGAAAACATGTTGGAAACCGGTTTGAGGAATTGATAAAAGCATTTTTTACAGAAATTGGAATTGCCAATAAAAAGACGGTTCTTCAGATTCCATACAAAACCGATGAAGGAGAAAAGACTTATAAATGCGAAAATGACCTGATTCTTTCTCCATATCCAATAGTAAAATCGACCAGCAAACATCTTGACGAACACGAAATTGTTGTTTCAGTTAAAACGACATCCAAAGATAGAATGGGCAAAATGTTTATTGATAAGATATTACTTGAACGATTTGTAAACCATGATCAAAAAGTAATTGGGATTTTCCTGAATGATGTTCAGCGAAAGGAGAATGATAATATAAGTTTTACTTTGGTTTCAGGATTATTTATGGTTTACTCCAATTTTTTGACAGAACTAGAAGGGATTTACTATCTTGATCCTCCTCCAAATGCCCATAAGGAACCTTTTAACAAATATTTGAAGCCATTCTCTGAATTGGTAACCAGGGATATTTGGAATTTACTCTCCTCTTAATTTTGATCTTCTTTTTTGAGAATCTTCTTCATCCTTGCACGTTAAAATTCTTTGGATGTGACTTTTATCTGACAATCTATTTTTAATAACGGAGCAGTATTCATCTTCTAATTCAGTTCCAATCCAACGTCTTTTATAGGCTTCGGCCACCGCATAAGTGGTGCCTGAACCCCCAAAAGGATCAAGAATTAAACTGTCCTTATTTGATGATGAAAGAATTATTTTTCGCAATAGCTCAACAGGTTTTTGAGTAAGGTGGTTTGTTCTTTCCCACGATCCATTTGAAATGGTCGGAATCTCAAACACATCTTTAGGCTTTGCTCCCAGTGCATTAGGAGTCCATTCATAATTCGTCTTTTTTCCATTTGAAAATTGTGAAGTTTCGGCTTGGCCTCTCTCAGGATATTTAAGTGTATGTTCATTATATGGGATTCTTACCTCATCAATGTTAAAGATAAATTCCCTGCTTTTTCGGAGATGTAAAATACTTTCATGAGACCGTCCCCAATCACTTCCCAGGTTTCCTTTGTTTCGGTAAAACCAAACCAACCACTTACATCCCTGAAATAAGCTTGATGCGGTCCATTTTAAATCTGCGAGGATTTCAGAAAAACCACAAATATAAAGTGACCCTGTTTTTTTTAATACGCGGTGTGCTTCTTTGATCCATTGCATACTCCACTCAACGTACTCTTTCTGAGAAGAAAAAGTATCCCATTCAGCCTTTTTAATATTGTACGGAGGATCAGCAAAAATTAAATCAACCGATTCATTTTCTATCGTTTTTAAGAATTTGACAGCATCTTGTTGATATAGTTTTCCATATTTGGTTTCAAAAAATGGTTCAATGTCCAACGACAATAAATTAGGACTATAATACTTTAATTCGAGCTGTAACTCTTCTACCAACGACAGTACATTGCTTTCAGGATAGACTCTGTAATTGTTTATAGGGTGGCGGACACTCTCAAATTTTTTTGATTTGTCCCAACGCCTTAATGTTTCATTGCTAACACCTAAAAGCTTTGCTGCTTCACCAACTTTCACATATTTTTCCATAATCAAATCATCTAAAACCTTACACAAGCTTACACAGCAAATATACAAATAGAATTGAAAAACAAATGTTTTAGACTGTACAAAAATTCTTTATACTTTTGTCGTATATTTTAGTACGCTTTTCATGAGTGAAGAAGGATTGAACAGTCTGGTCTATTCAAAAAATGTGATTGAATTAATTACCGTAGCCAACGAGTTTTGCAGTTTTGTGGAGCGTTCGGAAGAAATGGAAACTTCTGATTTCCTCAGCCGCCTGCAAAAATTATTGCCATTATTATACCTGAAAGCCAGTTTATTGCCTGTGTTCAGCTTGGAAGCCGATGATGAACTAGAAAAATATGTAACTGAAATAGACTACAATCTGATTCAGCAGAAAATACTTCGCCATACTGGTGCAGGCGACGATTACCAGGAAATATTTCTATCAGGAATGCAGTTTAGCGAGTCGGCCCTCACAGCCAGTATTGCTGAGAATGTTGCCGATATATATCAGGATATGAAAGATCTGGTTATGTCGTTTCGAACCCTGGATGAAGAAGTTATGGAGCTGGCGCTTTCGGAATGTCAGAATAATTTTTCGCAACTTTGGGGCCAGAAACTGGTGAATTGTTTACGGGCAATTCACAATCTGATTTACGGAGAGCCTGATGATGATGTCCTGTCGGCTAAAAATCAAAATATTGAATTAAAGAATTTAAACCGGAAACCCGATTGGCTAAACGACAGGTTTTCTAATCAGGAAGAATAAAACAATGTACAGGGAAAGTATTGATAAAGTTGAATTGGCCGAATTGCCATTGATTCAGTTTGAAGGAAAAATAAACCTGGTCGAATCGAAAGAAGATTATCTGGCTTCGATCAAGTACCTGTCGAAACAAGCGTTACTGGGATTCGATACCGAAACCAAACCAGCATTCAAAAAAGGTGAATATAACGAAGTGGCTCTGTTGCAACTGGCAACAAAAGATCATGCCTTTTTATTCAGGCTGAATAAGATAGGCTTTGGAAATGCCTTGAAAAACATTCTTGAAAATCCTGAAATTCAAAAAATTGGAGTAGCCATTCGCGATGATATCAAAAGCCTGCAAAAACTGAATCACTTTAAACCTGGCGGTTTTATCGAACTACAGGACCACGTAAAGGATTTCGGCATTCAGGATTTCAGCCTGAAAAAAATATCAGGCATTGTATTGGGTTGCCGCATTTCGAAATCGCAACGGGTTACTAACTGGGAAGCTGCTGATCTGACCGAAGCCCAACAGGTTTATGCCGCCACCGATGCCTGGATTTCCCATCGCATTTTCGAATCTCTCAATCAGCAATAAACATGACCAATAAGTATAGCCGGGTTATCCTGAAATCCGGCAAAGAACAGTCGCTTCAGCGTTTTCATCCCTGGATTTTTTCAGGAGCGATTCATGAAATCGTTGGAAGGGTAGAAGAAGGCGATGTGGTTGAGGTTGTTTCCAATAAAAACGAATTCCTTGCTATGGGCCATGTTCAGATTGGTTCGATTGCTGTCCGTATTTTTTCGTTCGAAAAACTGGAACCCAATTATCTTTTCTGGAAAGGTAAACTTGACAGGGCTTTGGATGTCAGAAAAAAACTGGGTTTGGTTGATAACGATCAAACCAATGTTTACCGGTTGGTGCATGGCGAAGGAGATGGTTTGCCCGGACTGATTGTTGATTTCTACAACGGAACAGCAGTAATGCAGGCTCATTCAGCAGGAATGTTTGTCATTCGAGATACGCTTGCCAAAGCCTTAAAAGAAGTAATGGGCGATCGCCTGGTTGCCGTTTACGATAAAAGTGAAAAAACAGTGCCTTTTAAAGCTGGACTGGATGCCAAAGATGAATACCTGTTGGGAAAATCTGAAGTTTTTGAAGTTCAGGAATACGGAAATCGCTTTAAAGTAGATTGGGTAGAAGGCCAGAAAACAGGCTTTTTTGTTGATCAGCGCGAAAACCGCCGGCTGGTGCAGGAATATTCAAAAGGCCGAAGTGTGCTGAACATGTTTTGTTACTCGGGTGGATTTTCTTTTTATGCCATGCGTGGTGGCGCCAAACTGGTTCATTCGGTTGATTCGTCGGCCAAAGCCATCGAGCTGACCATCGAAAACGTAAAACTGAATTTTCCGGAAGATACGCGCCACGAAGCTTTTGTGGCAGATTGTTTCGAATACATGGATCAGAATAAAGACAAGTATGACCTCATTATCCTCGATCCTCCGGCATTTGCCAAACACCGCGAAGCTTTGCCCCAGGCACTAAAAGGGTACAAAAGGCTTAACCTGAAAGCTTTTCAACAAATTGCCCCCGGCGGAATCCTGTTTACGTTTAGCTGCTCGCAAGTGATTTCCAAAGATAAATTCCGCGAGGCTGTGTTTTCGGCAGCCGCCATTTCAGGCCGAAAAGTCAGGATACTTAGCCAACTCGTTCAGCCTGCCGACCATCCGGTTGATATGTACCATCCCGAAGGTGAGTATTTGAAAGGATTGGTACTTTACGTGGAATAGCTTCGACAGGCGCAGATACCCTAGAGCTTTGAATGAGATCATATTCTTTGCCGCCTACCTATTGACAAATGATAATAAAAAAAGCGATTCTCTTTCGAAAACCGCTTTTTCACGAATCCATCAATCCACCAATCCACCACAACTATTTTTGAATCCAGCTAAGTACTTTTTCGCTATCCACTTTCACTTTAGGGTCAATCACGTCAACCAGCTTCCCATTTTCATCAATCAGATATTTCTGGAAATTCCATTTCACTTCAGAATCCATCACACCATTCTGGCTTTTACTGGTCAGCCACTGGTAAAGCGGATCCATATCATCGCCTTTGACCGATATTTTCGACATCATCGGGAAAGTAACGCCGTAATTTTTTTCACAGAACTCGGCAATTTCACTGTCTGTTCCGGGTTCCTGCTTCCCAAAATTGTTGGCCGGGAATCCGATAATTACTACTTTTTGATTTTTGTATTCCTTGTAAAGTTTTTCCAGATCGGCATACTGCGGCGTATTCCCACATTTTGAAGCGGTGTTAACAACCAGTACTTTTTTCCCCTTCAGGCTCGAAAGATTGAAATCTTTTCCTTCAATATCCTTCACTTTAAAGTCGTAAAACGATTTCTGACTGAAAGCTATGGATGAAATAAAAATAAGACTAAAAATTAATGCTAGTTTTCTCATGTTTTTGTTTTTTTTGATGAACTGAAAATGAAACAATTCAGGATGAAAAAAGTTTTATCCCGGATGTGTTAATAAGTTTTGCCTTTGCCATTAGGTCAGAATTTGTATATTTGGTCGTTCCAATGATGACGATGATTTTATGGAGAATTTTATAGTATCAGCACGAAAATACAGGCCCGATACGTTTCAAACCGTTGTAGGGCAAGCCTCGATTACTTCAACCCTGAAAAATGCGATCAAAAACAACCAGCTTGCACACGCCTATTTGTTTTGCGGCCCCCGGGGTGTGGGCAAGACAACCTGCGCGCGAATTTTTGCCAAAACCATCAATTGCCAGAACTTGTCGGCTGAAATTGAATCGTGTAACCAGTGCGAGTCGTGCATGGCTTTCAACGGAAGCCGTTCGTACAATATTCATGAATTGGATGCCGCTTCAAACAACTCGGTGGACGACATCCGGAACCTGACCGATCAGGTACGGATTCCACCGCAGATTGGAAATTACAGCATTTATATCATTGACGAAGTTCACATGTTGTCGCCTTCAGCATTTAATGCTTTCCTTAAAACGCTGGAAGAACCTCCCCGTCATGCCATTTTCATTCTGGCAACTACCGAAAAACATAAAATTATCCCGACGATTTTGTCGCGTTGCCAGATATTTGATTTCAACCGCATTAAAATTGGTGATATATCTGGTCATTTATCGCACGTGGCTAACAGCGAAAATGTTTCGATCGAAAGCGAGGCGCTGAATGTAATTGCCCATAAGGCTGATGGCGCCATGCGCGATGCCTTGTCCATTTTCGACCAGATTGTGAGCTTTTCAGGAAGGAGCATTAGTTACAAAGATGTAATTTCGAACCTGAACGTGCTCGACTACGATTATTATTTCCGTATGGTCGAATTGTTCCTGAAAAACGACATATCTTCAAGTCTGCTCCTTTTTAACGATATTCTCGACCACGGATTTGACGGGCACCATTTTATTACCGGACTGAGTTCTCATTTCCGCGATGTGATGGTTTGCAAAGATCAGGTGACTGTTCAATTGCTTGAAGTGGGCGGCGAAATCAAAGAGAAATATAAGATTCAGGCTGCGGTCTGCGAAAGCGATTTCCTGATTGGAGCATTGCAAATTGCCAACGAGTGCGACCTTCAGTACAAAGCCAGCCAAAACAAAAGGCTGTTGGTCGAACTGGCAATCATCAAAATGGCACAGCTTACCTTAAAAAAAAAATAGCTGACGGGAACGGCGACGAATCACTACTTCCTATATTCAGTCTGCCTGAGCAGGAGGCGCCTCAAATAACAGAAACCGCTCCGACGACTGTTGACCGCTCAGGCAGATCATCTGGCGCCAAACCCGAAAAGGTTGAAAAGGCTTCAGGTGCAAGGATGATACACAAAACGGGCAACTCATTTACGCCATCAATTAAAGATGCCCTTGCAACTAATAATCCGGAAAAGAACGATCAGGCTGAGGAACAAAACCCGACTTACAACGAGTACGGAACTTTTACCGACCCATTTAGCCCGGAACAACTAGCCCGCAAATGGAATGAATTTCTCAATCAATTAATTGACCGACCGAATCTGCGGTCAACTCTTTCGAATGTCCCTGAGATAACAGAAGGAAATAAGCTTTTACTCCGGATAGGCAATTCGATTCAGGAACAAGAGATCAGGCTTGTTAAACCTGAACTGGTTATCTGGTTGCGGAAAGAGCTTCGGAATTCGGGAATTGAACTGACTACCCGCCTCGAAAAGGTTGAATCGGAACGAATGATTTTCTCCGACTCGGAAAAAATGCAAATGATGATTCAAAAAAATCCGCATTTGTATGAACTCAAACAAAAATTTAATCTTGATTTTAAGGATTGATTGTTAGGGGATTATGAAACGAGCATGTTCGTTAAACTTCAACAAGGATGAATTTCTCACATGCGAGTTCCATCCGGCAAATAAAAATAAATTATATTCGGATGAAATTATTCTATTGATTCAACACCTAATTCCTGGTATTGCGAATACAATAGATTAATATTTTGTACTTTTATTCCAAATTCAAAAACCATCAGCTATGATACAGAAAGAAGTATTGGAAGCAATGAATGATCAGATTAATGCTGAGACTTATTCGGCATTCATGTATCTTTCAATGTCAGCATATTTTGAAAACATGGGACTTTCGGGTTTTGCCAACTGGATGAAAATTCAGTATCAGGAAGAATCGGCCCATGCCATCAAATTTTTCAATTATTTGACCGAACGGGGTGGCAAGGTTGTTTTAAAAGCAATTGATCAGGTTCCGGTTGATTTTGATGGGGTAGTTGATGTTTTTGAGAAAACACTTACCCACGAAATCCATGTTACTTCATTGATCAACAATCTGGTTGAAGTTTCGATCAAGGCCAAAGACCATGCCTCACAAAGCTTCCTGAAATGGTTTATTGACGAGCAGGTTGAAGAAGAAGCCAATGTGGAGAAAATTCTGGCAACACTCAAACTCATCAACGGACAAGGTAATGGCATTTTTATGATGGACCGTGAATTAGGCCAGCGAGTCTTTGTTGATCCGAATGCGGCAGTTTAAATTTTTTCAAAATATATTTTGTGAAAAAGCTGCCGTGAGGTGGCTTTTTTTGTTAATACATGTCAATCATGAATGCAGAAATTGAAAAAGCCTTTACCGATTTTTTTGAAATATGCAAAACGAACATTCCTAAAAAGGAACATCCTAAAATTAAGGATGCTTTTTCGATGGTTCAGGAGGTGTTTGGAGATCAATGCTGGGACTCAGGAGAGAATATTGTTGTTCATTCGCTGGAAGTGGCCCAGGTTGTTGTTCAGGAAGTTGGTTTGGGGATAGATTCGGTAATTGCCGCGCTTCTGCATAATGTCTATTACCAGGAATCTACAACTAAACTGGTTGAACCCAGGTTTGGCCGATTGGTAAGCTCGATACTCGAAGGTATGGCCAAAATCAATGCCATGGGAACCGATACCGTTGAGCTGCATTCCGAAAATTACCGCAAACTAATGCTGGCCATGGCTGGCGATGTGCGGGTAATCCTGGTAAAAATTGCTGACCGTCTTCAGGTGATGCGCCACCTTGACTCTCAACCGGAATCAGTGAGGACTAAAATTTCAATCGAAACTTCCTATTTATATGCTCCGCTTGCACACCGTTTGGGCTTGTATTACATCAATTCCGAATTGCTCGATTTATGCCTGAAGTATCAGAATCCGGAAGCATATCATGCGATTTCGCTCCGGCTAAAAGAAACCGACCGTGAACGGGCCAATTTTGTGGCTGAATTTGTAAAACCGATTGAAGCAAAGCTGAATTTACGTGGATTTTCATTCGAAATGAAAGCACGTACCAAATCAATCAATTCGATTTGGCGCAAAATGCAGACGCAGAAAGTGGAGTTCGATGAGGTGATGGATTTGTTTGCCATCCGGGTCATCCTGAATTCGGAACTCGCCAACGAAAAATCTGATTGCTGGCAGGTTTATTCTATCGTTACCGAAGAATACCAGTCGAACCCAAAACGTATGCGCGACTGGATCACTATTCCGAAATCAAATGGTTACGAGTCATTACATGCCACCGTACTGGGGCCTCATGGCAAATGGGTCGAAGTTCAGATACGGACCAGGCGGATGGACGAAATAGCAGAAAAAGGCTTGGCTGCCCATTGGAAATATAAAGGAGGTTCAGGAACTTCGGATATGGAGAAATGGCTGGCCAATGTGCGCGAAATTTTGGAGAATCCCGAGCTGAACATGGTTGATTTCATTGATGATTTCAAGATGAATGTGTATGCCGACGAAATTTTTGTATTTACACCCAAAGGCGATTTAAAAAAATTGGCAGCAGGCGCAACCTTGCTCGATTTTGCCTACGAAGTGCATTCCGGTGTTGGCGATCGGTGTGTGGGCGGAAAGGTCAACGGGAAAAATGTTACCCTGAGACACAAACTTCACAATGGCGACCAGATTTCGGTTGACACGGCTAATCACCAACGGCCCAAATTGGATTGGCTCGATTTTGTGGTGACCAGCAAAGCCAAAACCAGGATCAAAACCAGTCTGAACGAGGAAGTTAAAAAGGAAGCAGAGAATGGAAAAGAAATTTTACTCCGGAAAATTAAAAACTGGAAGATTGAATATAACGACGAAAGCATCAGAAAGCTTCTGAAATATTACAAACTGAAATTAGCCCAGGATTTGTATTACAATATTTCGATCGGCAAAATTGATACTTTGGAAATCAAGGATTTATTGGTCGAAAAGAAGGAAGAGTCGGCCAAACAACTGATTACTGAAATATTATCCAAAGAAAAGGTTCAGGATCTGGAATTTTCGGGCGGCGACGATTATCTGGTGATTGACAACAACCTGAAAAATGTTATTTATAAGCTGGCTCCGTGCTGCAATCCGATTTTTGGTGACGAGATTTTCGGATTTGTGACCATTAGCGAAGGCATAAAAATTCATCGGACAAGCTGTCCGAATGCGCCTCAGATGATCGAACGTTATCCTTACCGGTTCATAAAAGCTAAATGGCAGGATACTAAAAAGAAATCATCATTTCAGGCTACTATCCGTATTTCAGGAACTGATGAATTGGGAATTGTCGGGCAAATATCACATGTGATTTCCAAAGATATTTTCGTACAGATGCGCTCCATCAATATTGATTCCAATAACGGAGCTTTCGACGGCACCTTGAGGGTATTTGTAAACGGGCTTGAGCACCTTGACTTTTTGATGAATAAACTAAAAAGCATCAAAGGGGTTATAGCTGTAACACGGGCTGACTGATAATCAGGAAAAAGTCATTAGAAAAAGGGAAAAGGGAAAGTGATCAGTCTCAGTAATCAATGCTCAGAGAAGGTTATCAGTGGTCAAAATTGCTCCAGAGGAGCAGAATATTTAGTGTGCCGGGCATGCTGTTAATCTAAAGGGTGCAAGTCCTGAAGGAGCCGTAATGACCGGAATCCTATAGCCGAAAGCAAGGGTGTCCCGGGAG
>Ga0209317_1001276_pt1 | contig 22981 bp, 20 predicted proteins | sample RifGroB2_FD_183994 | JGI IMG/M metagenome (GOLD analysis project Ga0209317, IMG submission 183994) | Soil microbial communities from Rifle, Colorado, USA - Groundwater B2 (SPAdes) (version 2) | ecosystem: Environmental > Terrestrial > Soil > Unclassified | place: Rifle, Colorado | collected...
CTAAAAGGTTCTCTTACTTTTTCAGCTTCTTCCATAAGCTTTAAATATTCCACAAACTTATCGGCCGGGATAGCAATCTTGCCGGTATAAACTTTAGCCATATATCTCTCCCTCTGTTTCTTCTTCAGTCGGTCAATTCAATTTGCAAACGCACCACCCTGGGCAGCAGCAAAAACTTCAGCGGGTGTCTGGTAGCCTAAACACTTGCGAGGGCGGTTGTTTAACAGATCTACAGCCTTTTTCACCGCTTTATCTTTCACGCTGCGGAAGTTTGTCCCACGCGGAAAATACTGCCTGAGCAGGCCGTTGCAGTTCTCGTTTGCTCCACGCTGCCACGGCGAATGAGGGTCACAGAAATACGTTGCCAGTCCCGTTGCCTCTTCCAGTTCTTTGAAATTAGTCATCTCGGAGCCGTTGTCCAAGGTGAGAGTCTTTCGCAACTCTTCAGGAATTGTCTCCATTTCGGTTGCGATGGCGGCATTGAACGACACCGCTTTCTTGTCCTCCGTTCTCGCCGCTAGTAAGAAGCGACTTTTCCGTTCCAAGCATGTAGCCAGTGCAGCTTTGCCGGCGGAACCGGAAACCATATCACCTTCCCAGTCGCCGAAGCGCCCCCGGTCTGCGACTTCGACAGGTCGTTCAGCTATGCTCACACGGTCAGGCGAGTAGCGCTTCCCTTGCCCGTAAAGCTTCTGCCGACGGCGTCGGTGCCGACCTCGCCGGAGATGCTTGTGAAGCGTCCCTTCGTATCTAGCTGCGGTGTACACCCAGGCATATATGGCCTCTGCGCTGATTCGCATACGTTCATCGTCTGAATAGTCCTTGCGAATCCGGTTCGCGATCTGCTCCGGTGACCAGTCCTTTCGCAGTTTCTTGTCGACGTAGGAAACCAGGGGCTCGTGTTGTTGTCGCCGAAAGTGCCTCGGCTGCTTGCGACGAGACTGGGCGCGTTTGTGGGCTGTCTCACTTCGATAGCCACTACGTGAACTGTTACGCCGCAGTTCCCGGGAAATAGAGGTATGGCTGCGATTGAGGGCGATCGCAATGTCTCTGCTGCTCATATTCTTGCTGACAAAAACCTCGATGAATTTCCGTTCTTCTGCGGTAAGATGCGTGTGGGGCACAGTGGAGCTCCTCCTGGTTCTTTGTTGGTTGGCGCTTTCAAAGTACCAGAGAACCCACTGTGCTCCTTCATTTTTCTGCCGCTCCTTCAGGTGGTGCATTTTGAACTAGAATTCATCAGGTGCTTGAATTCGCTCGCGCCCTGGAACGCAAACAACTGAAGGGAATGCACGGCAAATCCCTTCTTCCTTTCGCGGGGACCATTCCGTTAGCAGACCTGGAAGCGATGACCCAAGCCATCGAGGCGGGTTGCGAACAGGTCGACGAAAATGAGTGGTAGAGTCCTGCTCGACACCAACATCATCATCGCTTTATTCTCAGGGGCAGACCCATTCCCGAAAATGATATCTGGATAGCTTCTCTTGCAGAACAGTACCGGCTGACCCTGATTTCACGCGACCGGCATTTTACTGAGATAGCCGGTCTCAAGGTAGAGATCTGGTAAAAGCTTATCCCCTTCAGCCGTGTTTAATGCCTTGCTTTTCTTTGCGTCTTTGCGGCTTTGCGTGACGGGGTTGGCTCAATGCGTCACCCCCTCGCTTTTGACGACCTTAAGTGCGGTAAGGAAGATAATCCGAAGATCCAGCGCCAAAGGCAAGACCCTCAAAGCTTTTGGTTTACCACCAAAGCTCGAGTCTGGTTTTGCAGTTATCCCCTGTATCCCCTTCATCCCTGTTAAACGTTGTTTCCTGCGTCTCGGCTATAACGTGAAAGTCCCGTCAGGTGCTCATTATCTCGCTGCCATCTCCAAAACTTTCTTTACTGCGATAACCGTATCAGCCATGTCTTTGTCGCACAGCGTCGGATGAACCAGAAACATCAAGCTGGTCTCCCCTAACACCTTAGCAACCGGCAGACGGTTGGACGGGCGAATGTTTTCGAACGCCTTCTCCAGGTAGATCTCACTGCAACTGCCGCTGTAACACGGAACTCCTTCGGCAACGACAGCATTCATGATCCTGTCCCGGTCCCACTCATCATTCAACTGATCAGGTTGAACGAAAACATAGTACTTATAATAAGCGTGCCCAATCTCTGTTGGCGGAACAGTTACTCGCAATCCCGGGATACTATCGAAGCCTCTCGTCAAGAGTTCCGCGTGCCGTCGCCTGATGCGAGTCCATTCCGGCAGCTTGGCAAGCTGCGCCCTCCCAATAGCCGACTGCATCTCCGTCAAGCGCCAGTTGGTGCCGAAAGATTCGTGCAGCCAGCGAAACCCAGGTGGATGCTGTCTATTGTAAATAGCGTCATAGCTCTTACCGTGGTCCTTGAACTCCCATCCCCTGCGCCAGATCTCCTCGTAGTTCGTGGTGAGCATGCCTCCTTCGCCGCCCGTGGTCATGATCTTGTCCTGGCAGAAGGAAAAAGCCGCCACATCGCCAAGAGAACCAACGGGGCGCCCCTTGTATGTAGCCCCATGGCACTGCGCGCAGTCCTCAATCACCTTCAGGCCGTGTTCCTCTGCAAGAGCAATGATCGGGTCCATGTCGCAGGGCCACCCAGCCAGATGCACCGCTATGATCGCCCTGGTGCGCGGAGTGATCTTCTGCCGTACCGCCTCGGCGGTGATGTTCTGGCTCACCGGATCGACATCAGCCAGCACGGGAATCGCACCGCGCATGATGCAGCAGCTTGCCGAGGCGATGAAGGTCCTTGGCGTCACGATGACTTCGTCCCCGGCACCTATCCCAAGGGCGTACAGGGCCAGTTCCAGCGCGACCGTGCCGTTGGCCAGGGCGATGGCATGCCGGCATCCGGCGTAGGCGGCAAATTCCTTCTCGAATTCGCGCCCATCCGTGCCGGTCCAGTAATTCACCCTTCCTGAGTGTAGCGGCGCCATCGCTGCATCGATTTCGTCCTGCCAGAAAAAGGGCCAGGGCGCGAAAGGCGTGTTGCGCACCGGCACTCCCCCATCTATTGCAAGTGTCTGGTTCAATACCCCTCCAGCGTCTTGATGTGTCTTGCCGGGCTACCGGCTACTAGCTCGTGGTCTTTCACGTTGCGGATCACCGTCGCCCCAGCCCCGACAATCGCGTGCACTCCGATCTCCAGGTTCGGTATCACGGTGGCGCCTGCGCAGACGAACGTCCCTCCCCCCACCCTGACCGTACCGCACAAGGTGCTCCCGGGCGCGATGTGTGCCCCATCCCCGATGCTGCAGTCATGGTCGATGCTGGCCTTGGTGTTCACGATTACGTTTCGCCCTATCCTGCTGTCCGAGTTTATTACCGCCCCGGCCATTACCACGCTCCCCTCGGCTACGGTGACCCCGCGTCCCAGCTGGGCCAAAGGGTGCACCGCCGAAACCAGCTCGAAGCGATGTGCAGCGAGCCAACAGGCCACGGCGGTCCTGGCCCTGTTGCTGCCGATGGCGACAATCCCCGCATGGACCTGGTCGCTCGCCCCCAGCAGATCCTGCTTCCCCCCTATCACCGGATAGCCGAAAAAGGTTTCACCCTTCAGCGCCGGGTCATCATCGACCAGAAACAGGATCTGGTAGAGCCCCTGCCTCTCCACGATGTCGATGACTACCTTGGCGTGGCCGCTCGCGCCGAAAACGAAAATAGGTTCTTTCATGGCTTGATACCTCCAGCTACCCCCGGAACTTCTCCATGGTCACCTGCCCGGCCTGTGAGATCCCGTCCCGCATGAGCACCTTGTGCAGCGTCATCCAGAGGATCTTCATGTCGAGCAAAAAGGACCTGTGGTCGACGTACCAGACATCGAGTCTGAACTTGTCCTCCCAGCTTATGGCGTTCCGACCGTTCACCTGCGCCCACCCCGTGATGCCGGGCTTCACATCGTGGCGTCTGGCCTGCTCGGGCGAGTAGAGCGGCAGGTATTCCATGAGCAGCGGGCGCGGCCCGACGAGGCCCAGATCGCCTGCGATCACGTTGAAAAGTTGGGGAAGTTCGTCCAGGCTCAGCCTACGCAAAAACTTCCCGAAGGGGGGGAGTCTCAACTCGTCCGGCAGCAGTTCCCCCGTAAAGTCACGCTGGTCGGTCATGGTGCGGAACTTGTAGACATGGAACGGCTTTCCCCGCAGGCCCGGCCGCTGCTGCCGGAAAAGAACCGGCGTCCCCAGCTTGATCCGCACCAAAAGGGCGGTGACTATCAGCACGGGGCTCAGAAGTATCACCCCTGATAGCGCTGCCAAAAGGTCAAAGAGTCGTTTCATGGACGGAATCGAAGGCGGTCTGGAATTTCCTGACCCCTACAGCTAGAGAGAGTTCCCCCTCGTAAAACTTTCTGCCGCGCTCCCCCATCTCGTCTAGTTCCTGGCGCGACAGCCGACACAACTTGGCCACCGCCTGGGCGATGCTCCGGGAGTCTTCCGGTATGCAGGTGAGCCCCGCCCTGCTCTTTTCAATCAGGCTGGCAGCATCTCCACGCACCGCCATGAGAATCGGGCGCCCTGCTGCCATGTAGGCCTGGGTCTTGGAGGGGAGCGTTATCTTGAAGAGGGGGTCGTCCCGCAGATGAACCAGCAGGACATCCGCCAGCGCAAGGAGGGAGCCAATCTTCTGCATCGGCATCCTGGGTATAAAAAGCACGTTCGACAGCCCAATTCTTTCCTTCTCCCCCTGCAACCGCTCCACCTCAATCCCCCCTCCAACGAAGACGAACTGGACCCCGGGATGACTTTCCCTGAGGACCGCCGCAGCCTCGATAACCGCGTCGAGGGCCTGTGCCTTTCCCATGGTGCCAGCGAAGACGACGTTGAACCTACCGGCCAGAAATGGGTAATCGACAAGGCTTGCTGTGCCGGTCTCGCGCTGGATGTTCGCCTCGTCGCACCAGTTGTATATCACCTCGACCTTCTCCTCGGGCACCCCCCGCTCAACGAGCATCTCCTTGAACCCGGGGGAGAGGACTACTATCCTCCCTGCCTGCCGGTACACCATCCGGCAGCCAAGGCCGACCAGCTTCAGAACGCCGGGGCTTCTGACCATGCCCGTTGCCGAAAGTGTGTCGGGCCAGAGATCCTGGATGTCATACACGAAGGGTATCCTGCGCAGCAGGCTGATCACGGCAGCGGCGAAACCGACCGTTGCAGGGGGGTGGTAGACGTACATCACGTCCGCCCGCTTGACCAGCAGCGTACCTAGGATGGCGGCGGAGAGCGCGAAGCTCGCGTAATTGGCGATCCGCTTGACGGCGGAGCCGTCATGACTTGGGTAGAGCGGCACCCGCAGCACGGAGACGCCTTCGATGTTCTCCCTCTTGGGGAGTCCGATCCGGTAGCCGTCGTAAACCTTGCCGCCGGGATAATTCGGAAAGCCGGTGAGCACCTCAACCTCATGCCCCAGACGCACCAGTTCCCTGGCGAAGGCCATCCCCTTGAAGGTGGGCTCGGGGTCGAACCACTGTGACAGCATCAGAATCTGCATTTAGTATTTCTTCCAGACGGTGCGGTTCACGTAGTCGGTATAGCTCAAGATGATGCGCAGCACCTTGTCGGAGACGTTTGGCATCGAGTAATCGGCAACCTGCCGCAGCAACCGTTCCTCCCCGCGCTTCTGGTCAGCCAACACCGCGAGCCCCTGGTGCACCCTCTCGAGCTCCAGCCCGGTCATCATCACGCTGGCCTCCTCCATCCCTTCGGGGCGCTCATGCGCCTCCCTGAGGTTCAGAGCCGGGAAGTTAAGGATCGAGGATTCCTCGTTGATAGTGCCGCTGTCGGAGAGGACTGCGCGGGCCTGCATCTGCAAGTGCACGTAGTCGGTAAGCCCCAGCGGCTTCATGAGCTCGACCTTCTCGTGGAAGGTCACCCCCATGCTTTCCACTCGCTTGCGTGTGCGCGGATGGGTGGAGACGATCACGCGCCTGCCATAGCTCTCGGCTATGCCGTTCAGAATCTCAACCAGCTTGCGGAAACTCTTCTCCGAATCGATGTTCTCCTCCCGATGCGCGCTGACCACGAAGTAGTCGTGACGGCTGAGGCCTAAGGTGGAGAGTATGCCGGAGGCCTCGATCTTGGGAAGGTAATGGCTCAGCACCTCGAACATCGGGGAACCGGTCTTGATGATCCGGTCCGGCGGCAGCCCCTCCCGCAGCAGGTATTCACGGGCGATGTCGCTGTAGGTGAGGTTGATGTCGCTTGTGTGGTCCACGATCCTGCGGTTGGTCTCCTCCGGCACCCGTTGGTCGAAGCAGCGGTTGCCGGCCTCCATGTGGAAGATCGGGATCTTGCGCCGCTTGGCCGGAATGGCTGCCAGGCAACTGTTGGTGTCGCCCAGCACCAGCAGCGCGTCCGGCTGTATCTCGGCCAGCAAAGGGTCGATCTTGATGATCAACTGGCCGATGGTCTCTGCGGCTGTGGCCCCGGCCGCCCCCAGGAAGTGGTCCGGCTTGCGGATTTCCAGGTCGTTGAAGAATATCTCGTTGAGTTCGTAGTCATAGTTCTGGCCGGTATGGATCAGGATGTGCTCCATATACTGGTCCAGCCTGGGGAGCACGCGGGAGAGTCGGATGATCTCCGGTCTGGTACCGACGACTGTTACCACTTTGAGTTTTTTCAAGACCACCTCTCACAAAACTTAATTTAACCTCAGCAGAGCTTTCGGCTGCCTCACCCCTAGACGGGCTCGAAGAAGGTATCGGGGTTTTCTGCATCGAAGAGTTCGTTGCACCACATGACGGTCACCATGTCGGTCGTGCCGGTATTGCTGATGTTGTGGGTGTAGCCGACCGGGATATCCACGACCTCGAGTCTGTCGCCGGAGACCTCGTAGCTGATGACCTCGTCGCTCCCGACCTTGCGGAAACGGATCACCCCCGAACCGCTCACCACCAGGAACTTTTCATTTTTGGTGTGATGCCAATGGTTCCCCTTGGTGACACCCGGCCTGGAGACGTTCACCGACACCTGCCCCCGGTCCGCAGTCCGTACGAACTCCGTGAAGGATCCCCTCTCGTCCACGTTCATCTTCAGCGGATAGCTGAAACTATCGGTCGGGAGATAGCTCAGGTAAGTGCTGTACAGCTTCTTGGTGAGGGGGTCGCCCAGATTCGGGACCGTCCTCTCCTCGCGAGAGTTCCAGAAGCTCCGCACCAAGTCGGCGACCTCACCAAGCCTTGCAGTGTGAACCGGTTGGACTTCGCAGAACCCCTCTCCGGGGGGCAAGAAGCCGTCGATAGAGGCGATGAAGGAGGCGACAACGTCATCGACGTAGACCAGATTCATCACCACCGAGGGGTCGTTGACCTGAATCGGCAGGTCGTGCGTGATGTTGTGGCAGAAGGTCGCTACGGCGCTGTTGTAGTTGGGCCGACACCATTTGCCGAATACGTTCGGCAAGCGGTAAACAAAAACAGAAGCGCCTGTTTGTTTTCCGTAATCAAATACGACACTTTCAGCGGCTCGTTTGCTAAGGCCGTAGGAGTTGTCTTGTGAGGCTTGAATAGATGAGGAAATCAGCACCGGTGTTAGTTTGCCGCAGGCTAGGAGAATGGAAATCAAACTCTCAGTTAATCCAGTATTTCCTGCAATAAACTCCTCCACCTTCTCCGGTCGATTTACTCCAGCAAGATGGACAATGAAATCAGCCTGTTCGACCAAAGCTGGCAAGGCGGACGGATCGTTATCAACGTCAAAGGAAAGAACCTCCAGGTCCTTTCGCTGCGCAAGTGAAACCGTCAGATTTCGGCCGATGAAACCTTTGGAACCAGTAACTAGAACTTTTATCATGAAACCCCGCGAATAAATTGAAAGATGTCTTTTATTACGATAGGCTGAGGCCGAGTTCCTGCCTCACATAATCAAGCTTCAGTAATTTTTCTTTTATCTCATGGACACTGAGGCGCTGGGTATTATGAGAATTGTAATCCTCAATCCGCGAAATCACCTCTTCACCTTCAGTAAAATATTTCCCGTAGTTAAGATCTCGATCATCAGGGAGAATCCTATAGTAATCCCCCATGTCTTCAGCTTTAGCAAGTTCCTCCCTCGTGAGCAGGGTTTCGTAAAGTTTCTCACCGTGACGAGTGCCTATGACTTTAATCTCGTTGTCTGCCTGGAACAGCTCTTTTACCGCAACAGCGAGGTCTAGAATTGTGGAAGCGGGAGCTTTTTGAACGAAGATATCGCCCTGCCGTGCGTTGCTGAAGGCGTAAAGGACAAGATCGACAGCATCGTCTAAAGACATTAAGAATCTGGTCATGTTCGGATCAGTAACCGTGAGAGGATTACCCTCCTTAATCTGCTTTATGAACAACGGTATAACCGAGCCCCGCGAAGCCATGACGTTGCCGTACCGTGTTCCGGAGAAAATTGTCTTATCCTCCCTGGTGGTTCGCGCCTTCGCCACCATCAGCTTTTCCATCATCGCCTTGGAGATTCCCATCGCGTTGATTGGATAAACCGCCTTATCGGTGCTCAGAGTTATGACTTTTTTTACGCCGCAAGCAAGGGCGGCGTTCAACATGTGCTCGGTCCCAACAACATTGGTTCGAACCGCCTCCATCGGGTAGAATTCGCAGGATGGAACCTGCTTCAGTGCAGCTGCGTGAAATACAAAATCCACTCCATCCAATGCCGAATGGATACTATCGTAGGCACGCACGTCACCAATATAAAACTTCAGTTTTGGATTTTTGAGGTCAATCCTCATATCTTCCTGCTTTTTTTCATCCCTAGAGAAAACTCTTATTTCCTTGATATCCGTGTCAAGAAAACGGCGCAAGACGGCATTTCCAAAAGAACCGGTACCGCCTGTTATTAATAGTACTTTACCTGAAAACATAAAACTCCTCCGATTTCTTGGATTCAAAAGTCTGGAAGGTATCCCGATTGCTAAAAGTGCGCCACAACTTCAAGATGCGCCCTTGCAAACAATCTCTCCGCCCTTAACGCCTATTGCTTTAAAGATTTAGTGCCAAACCTTTCGACCATTTTTGTCAAAAATGGATTCTAGCAAGTTCCTAATTTTCTCGCATTGCGTAATATAATTCTTATTCTTGTTCACAAAAGATCTGGCTCGCTCGCCCAATAGGGTAAGTTCTTCCATTGAGAGATTCAACGATTCGACGATGGCAATTCTGATTGCTTCAGCTGTTCCATTATCTGCCGCCAAGACATAGTCGTAGTATTCCTCAGGAATGCCATCCATACGGCATAAAAGTACGGGCCGTCCAGAACTCATGTATTCCAGGTTTTTTGAGGGAAAAGAGTATCGGGTGAATTCCTGGTCGTTATTGCGTGGGTTGACCAACAGCATTGCCCGACGCTGCATCGCCAACACCTCTCGATTGGGAAGCGAACCGAAGAATTTTATGCGGGAATCTTGCTCTGTGTGGTGTCGTATTTGAAGTTCCATCTCTCCTGAACCACAGAGCCACAATTCCAGTCTGGAATCTGTAATCTGTCGAAAAGCAGTAATCAAGTTTGCAACCCCGTAAACGCGCTCGAGACTGCCAGAATACATGATTGCCCTAGTCCCGGAAGTAGGCACAGCCGATACGTCCGGATTCTCTAGTGTTACGTCGACACAACCTTCAATGACGGTCCAGTGCAGTTTGTGACAGTCGATCTTTTCGGTCATATTCTTGGAAAAAAAAACCAGACCGTCGAACCCGGCTGCAATCCGGTGTGCGATCCGAACATTAATGTTTCTCAACCAAAAATCGAGCTTCCCATGGGAACCAAAATTCATATATTCTGGCAAGTCAGGGACGATCATGATAGTTTTTATATCAGTGAAGCGGGATGCCAGCCAAATCGGCATAATATGCGGTAAATACATCGCGTAAACTATGATGCAGCGCTTAGAGGAAGACTTGGTCTGCCACAGCCAAAAAGACAAACGGAGCATCGCCATCATCATGGTACTGAAATAGCGCAACCCAGGGAGATTGACATACGGGACGTAGGTCATTGTCCTGCCGTTAGAGCGTTGCCGCTGTTTGAGGTTGAATGCGAAAATTTTCTGAAATACCGGGTACGAGCTTACGCGCAGAGACAGAAGCAAGTCACACGTCGTCAGACATGCCTCGACTCCTTTGATGAAATACCAACATACTTTCTGAGCGGCGAACTGAACTTGGCCCCTCTCATGGGCAATGATGTATGAAGAATCTTCCTCCGCAACGCAACTACCGAAAAACAAGATTCTGAATCGATCGTCCAATATAGATATCCTCTAATCTCAGCATTCATGGTACCCCCGCCAGCCGCTATCACAGGCATTGGCAACGGATCGTTTTCACCCTTTGTTGCATCTATCGCATAGTATATCTGCGACTCGCCGACAGGCGAACCCATCACTGTAAAGGTTGTTGGCTTTACTCATTTTCTGATATTCATCCAGATCGGTCATCAGCAATCAGCGTGATTCTTCTTCCGCACAGTCACTGTGCTTTTTTCCGAATGAATCCTTCGGTTGTTTCTAGCATACGCTTCATGATGCTTCGACTGGAGAAATCGTAGTAAGGTGTTAGCTTTTTATGCAAGACTTCATCTTTGATTATATGGAGAGCCTCGAGTATTTTCTGGCGGTCGTTAACCGACACTACTAGACGCTCTAAACTGTTAAGAAACAAAGTAGTCTCGTCTTGGTCATTATAGACTAGGGCAAGGACACTGTTGTCAGTTCCAAGGTAATCAAACAGTTTCCCGGGGATCTGGGTGGCTCCGCTCGGATTGCCGATATACAGCAGTGCGTCACATTTGCGGTATTCATCGATGATCCCTAAATAATCGGTGGCGCCACAAAACTCAATATATGGGTTGCCACGGATTGCCTCTTGCGAGACAGTGTCGAGAAAGCCGCATATTTTCAGCTTGAGCGGTATATCAGTCTTGGAATTGAAATCCTTGAGCGCCAAGCAAAACTGAGAAACGTCCCGCGTGGCGTTCAAGAACCCTGTGTAAAGCAAGATTATTTCTGACTGCCCTTGTCGCTTCGTTTCCCTTACCACCTCAGTAACATATCCGCGCGGGATAAAGTGCATTTTCCTAGCGTATTCAGGAAACACAGTTTTCATTTCTTTCAGGGTCGGGCTGGAAATATAGAAGAGGATATCGGCCGCGGCCAACAACCGCCGCTCGTGTTTTTTGGACCGCAGGCGAGTAATTGGTTCGATAGTGATATCTCTGCACCAAGGATCGCCCCAGATCTGAATCCACTTTATGGCAGGGTGTTGTTTTTGTATCTCGGCACCGACGAAGTGGGCGGTTTTGGTATCGGAACTGCTAATGATGTAGTCGTACTGAGAAAAATCAAGCCTGCTATATGTTTTGATCCATTCTTTGTCGATACTGGGGAAATACAAGGTTTCGACCAACAGCTTCTTGGCTTTCCGGAGGAAAGGCAAACCACCGAGCATCTTGTTAGCAGCTTCTTTGCCTCCGCCACCGAAATAGCTATCAATTACGGTGACCTTATCGTAATAGATGTTGCCAGCCATGGTCATAGCGAGCATTCGCCGATCGAACATGGAATCAGGCCACTTAACGGTCATAACATCAACATTGTCTTCACCGATGATGCTACTTAGTCCATTAATATTGCCTAAGTTTCTAATGGAAGCGGAACCTGCGAACTGCGAGAATAACGACGTGATATACAAAATCTTCATGCGTGCACCTCTTTATAGCACCCTAAAGCCCCAAGATACATCAATCTTGAGGTCCTACGCAGTCTTATTAAAATATGCACCGGGCTCGCTTTTTATGGAACCCGACAGTTTATGAAAAAGCGGGGCAAAACATATCCCCCAAGGGTCATTCAGGCTTTCAAGAAAAAATAAGTTGGAATCAAGGTGGCTAGCGACCCAGCCATGATTGTCAGGAATATGTGACGACGGGCTGGCTTTGTTTTGAAGTACACTCTGCCGATCATAATCGCCATGAACGGATACAGCATAATGAAGTGCCGAAAACCAAAGGTCGTCAATATGATGGCGCAATACATGGTGACAAAGACAATGACAAGCTTATCCATGCTTTTTAAATTAAGGAGCAGATACGGCAACAGAAAAACTTGCGCGATGGTACCAAAGGAATTTAACACCTGGAAAAAGCCATCCATGTCGAGCGTGAGTGGCAACGCAGGTACAGGAATAAACATGCCGTATAAAGTCCGAAGCCAAATACCAAACGGAAAAATCGGCATCGTGAAGACCGTCTGAGACAACCCCGAACTCATATTGATGGCACCTTCGTTATAGACATTATTATAAATATCTAGCAATTTGAAAAACCCGCTGGCATCCGCGACTTTCGCCATGACAATTATTAGCACGATTGTGGCGAGCACTGACTTAAACTTAAAATGGATGGTCCGATTGCCAATCAGCAAAGAAATCAATACAAGAATGCCAATAAAAAATAAAGTAATCGATCTTAGCCAATACATCCAGTAGGAGATGAAAAATGTCGCAAGGATGATTGCAGCCTTGTTTGAAAATTTTTTATGGGGGAATAAGTCCCACAAGTAAAAGACGACAAATAACAGCAGAGAGGACAAGACGTCACGAAAGTTGTGGATTGAGACATATACGGCATTGGGGAACAAACCTAGCCAATAGATCAGCAATCGGCCCTTGGCGGCAGGTAAATTGACGTGACGTTGGAAATATTTATAAGTCAGAACACATAGGATTGAAAGGTAGTAGAGGTTCAGCACCCGCGGGATAAAAGGGTGATATCCGCCTAGGAACGACGATATGCGGACAATCCACGAGAGATAACAAATATAACCAACCGAATTATGGAAAATGAAATCAAGTGTACCATGTATCTGTTCAGGTGTATAAAGACCCTCCGAGGTGACCTGCGCAGCGTATTGGTCGAAAGCATAGTCGTCCGAATAGCCTAGGAAGTACGGAGAATTGTACTTGACAAGATACCCCCAATAAAGAACTGACATAAGGATCATGTTAATGCCAAGGGCTACCGTTATCGCACGGCACGCTGCATCGTCTAGGTTCCGGCAGGCAGTCAGCAGTATAGCGATTCCGGCACAATTCCAGAAGAAAACACTTGGATTGCCCGTAGCTGTTGCCAAGGCCGCGCCGTAGAAACTGGCCGTTAAAACCAGTATGATTTTCCCGTTAATCATGTTTCGTTCAGAAAGGAATTCTGTCATTCCCCATGGCCTACCTGAATGTGACGATCCAACGAAGACATGCTTCAATACCTCCAGATACTTCCGCCCTCAACTCCGGTTCTGCATAGTTGCCTTCCGCCGATTTGTTCATATCCTTGATGAAGGGCCTGCCTTTGACCTTCTTTATCACTTGCATAATGTATTTATGGAAGCAACTTCAGAGCTGAATTCTAAATGTTCACCTCTATATGGCAAGTTTGGGGTGAAAGGTTCCATTTTGAGTAAGCCCTGTCCTTTTTGGCATTCGTTTGCATTGAATGTTTCATGGCGTTCCGGTAACTGGTCAATTAACAACCAAGCTCACTCGCCATTTGATTAACTTATAGAGGTTTGTCGGCGTCAGCTTTGACAAACGCTGTAATCAGGATCGAATCGATAGTACAAAATTCCGATCAAAAAGATCTAGTTGTAGTACACGCACATCTCAAAATAACGATGTAATACGTTCAGGTTGCTGTTTTTAATGTCTCGAAATTGTATTGACGTTAAAAAAACGAAAATCATGTTGCTTAAGAAAAACTTACCCTCATCACTCGACAACTTTCACCGAACTGCTTTCATTAGGAACAACTCTTTCATCGCACCAACCCACTTACGATTAAACCGCCATGATAATCCAATATATAAAAGACATCCTAAAATAACCGCTATAACCAGCTTGGATAATTCATTGACCAACAAGCTACTAAACACATAAGCCACTCCTCCGGCTAGCACTGAGAGTATAAGGGGAGTAAGCATTTGATTCGTATACTCACCTAGTTTAGCTCCGCAAAGCGGAGATACCAAAAAATACCAGCTTGGTAAAAAAAGCAGCAACATTATTCCTGTCACCGCAAAAGCAATGCCGGAAACACCATAGCAACTACTTGCCCAGATAACAGGTAGCATAATGACGAGAAGAGCAAGATTCCACTTGAAACTTAAATCTGCCCTACCGCATGCCAGAAGGAGGCTTCCAATCGGATTACCTGTTGACCTCACCAACCCCCAGAAAGTAAATATGCGAAGTAGCGGGATAGCCTCAATCCACTTCGCGCCAAGAAGTACATGGACAACTTCGGGAGCAAACAGTGCCAGTGCAATGTAAACTGGAAAATTGACCGATGCCGTCATGCGCATGGTCTGCAGATATACCCGCTTCAGCAGCGCTTTGTCATGTTGTGCCTTTGCCATGACAGGTAATCCTATACTGGTGACAATCGGGTTTATAACCCCGGCAATTCTAAGGTTAAGATCTCTGGACATACTGTATAAACCAATAGATTGAGAACCAAGTATTTTACCACCGAGAATGATATCAATCTGCGAATTAAATGTGTTAACCAGATTGTTGCCGATCATGTAACCACCGAAAGCAAGAAAATGCCTGATTTCCTGGATTTTAAATCGAATGAGCGGTCGCCATCTATCAGCCAGTCGATACCATACCAATGCACTTCCTATTGGTGCCGTTGCAAAACTCCCTATTGCAATTGAATATACACCTGCATCATTGTAAGCGGCTACGACGGCAACTATAAATCCCACACAAGCGGCAGACAAGTCAATTTTAGCCAGTTCAGCAAATTTAAGATTCTTTTGCGCAACAACACGAATCTGTTGTGCCAAGGCTCCTATTGCCAGTGTGCAACCCGCAAACAGCAAAAGAAGTTTCAACTGTGGGTACCCATACATGGCAGCGACCCAGGGACTGACTACCACAACAAAAAATGCTAGAAAGAAACTTACTATGACATTTAGCCAATATAGGCTTGAGAGTTGTTCCTGCGTAACATCCTGATGATGAATGATGGCGTTGCTTATACCAGCATCGGCAAATATCTGTAAGAAAGACATTATCGAAGTCACCAGGGCAAGAAGACCAAAATCAGCCGGGGTGAGCAGTCGGGCCAGGATGGAAATCTGAGCAATCTGTAACGCAGTTCGACCAAGAGATGATATCGTAGTCCAACGAACACCGGAAAAAGCTTGCCTCCGCAAGGTCATGGTGATGTCGGCTTCTGTGCCGTAACAAAATATCCGCTGGTTTCAGCAGCCCAATTCCTATCTAAAGTATCGAGTAGTGGGGCTGAAATTTGTCCAGAATACCAAAATGGGATTAAACACGTCTTAATTAACCACCGTAATGGTTTAGGGCCACGAATGAAGCGTCTACTAAAATAATTCAGTTTCAAAATCCACATGGTAAAAAACCCTGATTGCGGCTCAACAACCACATCCACGAATCCAGCTTTTACGAGAAGATATTTAAGCCCATAAGGCGTATAACGAAAGAAGTCGTAGGGTGCTTCGTGAATCCACCATTGAAAAGGGACCTGGAGTATCATCGATCCTCCGGGCTTTAATATTCGGAAGGACTCATCTAGAAAAATCTGGGGTTCACATAGGTGTTCTAAAACGGAAATAGAAATCAAGGTATCGGCAACTTGATTATCAATTGGCAACGGTTTATTGAGGTCTGCAATGATATCCGCTTTGGTGTTGTGAAAGCTTCCTGACCAGTCAACTCCAACGTAATGGCTGGCATATCCAAGCAAATAAGCTCGGTATGTAGCTTCACCACAACCAAGATCATATATCATTCCTTTGTAAAGGAATGATGTCTTTCGCAAAAAGGAGTCGTTTATTCTATAGGCAAGCCAGTTGTGGGCTCGGCAATTTAAGTGCTTCATAATCATAAAAGAACCTTACTAAACAACATGTTCATTATTAAAAACGAATATTGAGTTATTTGTTAACGTCTTATTCTCTACATCAAGCTTCATCTTGTTTACTTCAAATATCGTAATTACTTGATCTCTGCTTAAATCATTTACCCATGTTCTCTGCCTTCTCGCATCCATGTTCGAAAAGTTTTCTATGCAACAATAAGAAATAATACACCTACTATATTGATTTGCGATGTGCTTAATAAGCGACTCGTAATCAACAACATACTCTAGACATCCACTAACGAAACAAACATCACCAATAATATTAGGATATTCCCCTTGATTAAAATCACATACAACAGTTTCTCCGTCCCGCTTCTTATAATCGACACCAACATATTGATTCCCTCGACCTAAAAACTCTTTCAGCCACATTTCCCCACACCCAAAATCAACTACAGAATCAGTAGGCCCTATGTATTGGGACATGATTTTAATTCGATTTTTCCATTCAGGATTAAAGTATTCTATTTCCGACCAAGTAGATCTCTTACCTACGGAAATCACACTGACAATCTCTTTTGTAATTATTTTTATTCTGCTAATAAAGCTCATATTACTCCCAGTTCAGCGCAGAATTGCTCAAAATACTTTACAGAGTCAGAATGACTCATAACTATCCGTTCCTTAAGATGCTTCTCCAGTTTATCAAGGTTATTTATAAAATCATTAATTTGTTCAGTAGCCATAACATGCTCAGCATTATAATCAATACTATATTCACTCATTCCGAGATACGCATAACATTCTGTCCCCTTGGATTCATAAGAAATATTAAATGCAGGAATCCCATTTAGAATGCTTAGGATGCACATATGTAGACGAGTGCCAATTACAAAATCGTATTCATTAAGCTTAGTCCTAAGATTACTAAGAGTACGTCTCTCTTTATCAATAGTAACCATCTCAACTTCCTTAAGATGTGCATCAACAATACTTTCGGCGACCTTTGAGTCGTCTAAGTATCCTGGCACACCCTGACAAGTTGATAAAAATTCGACAGAATATCCATTTAGCACGCAACATTTTACTAACTCTGCAATAAGGAAATAATATTTATCCTTATCTCTGCTATCGAATGCCCAGTCCCTGACAGAAACCGCAACTTTTTTCATTTTATTTCTATTTATTAAGTTCGGCTCTAGTAGAAAAGCTGCATCTTCAGTCAATCTGATATTGTTACGCCCAACTGATAGAGCTTTTGCCGTATCGTACGATAAACAATCGCGAACATAAACCAAATCAAGGTAGTTTAGAAAAAAAGAAAAACGATTTGCGTCTCTTGGGTTTAGTGGACCAACAGATTGGGAATATATGGCCGTCTTTTTTCCAAGTAGTTTGCACATAAACAGGACATATAGTTTGTCGAAGATACCATAGTAACTATTTATGTATCCGCCAGGAGCACCTAAAACGATATCAGCCTCCCGATATTGTTTTAGAATAATCAGAAAGAACGGTATAAGAATGTATCTAATGATTGGCAATTTTTTAATGATGTAGTAGTCAAGCAAATCTCTAACAATTTCTTTATCGGGATAATAACCGCTCACGATCTTATAGTTATGGGTTGCAATTGCTACATCAAGTCCTTTTTTCTCAAAAGCACTATAAATGGCCATGACGAGAGCAGCATCACCGTTATTTACCGGCACAGCATTTACAATTAGTACTTTTTTCACAAACATTCCCCGTATATCTTCAGTTAAATATTAATGATAGATTTATAGATTTGTTTGAGTTTATTATTCTGAATTTCCATATTGAAACTCGTATGAATCGAATGAGAGGCGAGTAAAGGCAAATTTGGAGAGGCATTTATCGCCGTAAGCATTGTTTGCACATAACTAGATATATCCTTCTCAACAACAAGGAAACCAGTACGACCATCCTCTATCAATTCAGGAATGCCCGAATGGTAACTGCTGATCACAATAAGACCCATCGCCATCGCCTCCATCAGAACTGTTGGGATGCCCTCCTGGTCTCCGTTCGCAGCAGTGACACTATGGTGCAGAAAGATATCTGATCTTTCCATTAGTTCAATCACCTGCTCCTTCGCCACCCTCCCGGCAAACTGAACCTTGTCGCTTATTCCTAGTTCGTCACACAAGTTTCTGATGATCTGCTGCAAAGGTCCCTCGCCTGCAAGGGTTAGCGTACAATTAGGGTAGTGTGCAATAAAATCCCTGAAAGCTTTAACTGTGTAGTAGTGCCCTTTTTTCTCGACAAAGTTTGAAACCTGTAAAAACCGGATCTGCTCCATATTTATTATCTTCTCTCCAATGGGGGAGCGAGGCACAAATCGGAAGTCTTCCAATGGTACTCCAATATAATGTACATGGGTGCGATCTGGCTTGGCACCAATCTCGAGTAGTCTGTCAGCCATAACTTTTGAGACGGTAATAATATGGGCATACTCGAAGAGTTCATGTAGGCTGGAGATGTATCGAGTATCCTGAAGCAGCACCGATGCGTCAAAACCGTGGAAGGTAACGATTAGCGGCAAATTAAGGGCTTTTGCTAGGGGAAGCATCTCTAGGGCGGATGGACCAAAGTGGGCGTGTATCAATTTCACTCCACTGTCATGCAAGATTTTTCCCCAGTATTTTGCTTGCAGAGGAGAAATAACTGCGTATTTTCCTGTAAGAATTCTGGCGATCTTACAGTATATTCTCTCTAGTAGGCTCCTCTTCTTCGTGTAGATCGAAGCGAAAGGAAATAAGTCTAGATTGCCGACTCCCTCTGCCAACACAATTGCATCAAAATCGTCGACGACTCCAAGAAGCTGCCGATAGATGAAAGTCATAGATACCGTCAGGTAGTGAGTTGTATAAATAGCGATGACCGGTTTACGATGGTGTATCATCTACCTCCAAACCCCCCTAGTATCGATCAACACCTTTTCCTTTAGGAGTTCCCCATCGATCTCACGGAACTCTTCATGATCTACAAGCAGCAGTAGAATGTCAGCCTCCCTCAAAACTTCTACAAGCTCGTAAAGTGGGAATTCCTCAAATCTATCTTGAATGTTGGGTTCACATGCCATCACACGCCCGATCCTGGATTTGATCAAAGTTCGCGTAATCTCCATAGCAGGTGACTCGCGCAGGTCATCAATATTGGCCTTGAATGCCAAACCTAGGCAGCCAATCACTGGATCCTTAAAACGCTCCGACTTTGCTTTCACTTTGTCCAGAACCCAGTGCGGCTTGGAATCATTCACTTGACGTGCCGTGCGAATCAGGCGCGCATCGTTAGGCGCAGCTGCTACGATAAACCATGGATCTACGGCGATACAGTGGCCACCGACTCCAGGCCCCGGCTGGAGAATGTTGACTCGTGGATGCTTGTTGGCAAGCTCGATAAGTTCCCAGACATTGATGCCGAGCTTATCGCTGATCATGGAAAGCTCGTTAGCAAAAGCAATGTTTACGTCGCGTGAGGAATTTTCCACCAGCTTGGCCATTTCGGCCGTTTTGCTGTCAGTCAGGTATATCCCGCCGTTACAGAAGGATTTATAGAGATCCCTCGCCTTTTCTGCGGAAGCCTTATCAACCCCGCCAATGATCCGGTCATTGTCGACAAGCTCACGGATGATATGCCCGGGGAGTACGCGCTCAGGACAATGAGCTATGTGGATCGCTGTAGAATTTTGAGTGTTGAATTTTGAATTTGTGAGATCTGGACGCAACTCGGCTATTATCGCACCTATTCTTTCGGTGGTTCCGACCGGAGAGGTAGATTCTAAGATGACTAGGTTCCCCTCGACAAGGTATGGTGCAATGGCCCTAGTAGCGGCTTCAATGTAACTTGTGTCTGGAATCTTCTCAGATCCATCCGCCCCGGTTTTGAACGGTGTCGGAACCGCCAGGATAAAGGTATCAGCCGCTTCAGGGACGAGTGATGCCCGCAAGTTACCACTGTTTACTGCTGAACGCACCAAGATATCCAGATCAGGCTCAATAATGTGGATATTCCCTGAGTTTATGGTATTAACCGCGGCTTCATTTATGTCGACGCCCACCACCTGATGCCCTTTTGTAGCGAGCATCGAAGCTGTGGGCAGGCCGATATATCCCAAGCCCATTACTAGGATTTTCTGTATGTTTTTGTGCATATTGATTGGGTTCCCCGCCTCTGATATTAAAGTTGTAAGACCAGGCCTTTCAGAATTCCGATGATCCTTTGCGCTGCATTGCCGTCCCCATAAGGGTTATGCGCCATTGACATAGCCTGATAGGCCGCGCGGTCATCCAGCAGAGTATTAGTCTCTTTCACTATCAAAGCCCTGTCAGTCCCCACTAACCGCACGGTACCAGCCTGTACTGCCTCTGGCCTCTCTGTCGTTTCACGCATAACCAAGACAGGCTTACCGAGGGAAGGTGCCTCCTCCTGAACGCCGCCTGAGTCAGTGATAATTAAATAGGAACGATTCATCAGATATACAAACGGAAGATAGTCAATAGGCTCAATCAGATGCACGTTATCAATACTCCCGACACCCAGAATTCGTTTCACAGGCTCCTGTACATTGGGATTCAGATGGACCGGATAGAGTATCTCCACGTCCGAATTCCTGATGGCGATGTCTGCCAGAGCGGAGCAGATATTTTCAAAACCTGTCCCGAAGTTCTCTCTGCGGTGACCGGTAACAAGAATGAGCCTTTTACTTGGGTACAAGAAAGCGAATTGTTCCGAAAACCTGCGGTTCATTTCCGGCCCCTTGGAGATCATCTCGGAGACTGAAATAAGCGCATCTACCACCGTGTTCCCTGTGATAAAAATACAATTGTCGGCAATTCCTTCCCTGAGGAGATTCTGCCGCGAGGCCTCTGTCGGCGCAAAATGGATGTCAGTTAGAGCACCCGTCACACGCCGATTAATCTCCTCAGGAAACGGAGCAAACTTGTCGCCTGTCCTAAGACCTGCTTCTACATGCCCGACCTTTATCCGCGAGTAATAGGCAGCAATCGAAGCAGCCATGGTCGTCGATGTGTCACCGTGTACCAGAACGATGTCGGGTCGCTCCTTATCGAAGACCATCTTCAGTCCCTGCAGGACGTTGCAGGTGATATCGGTGAGGTCCTGGCCGGGTTTCATGATATTCAGATCGTAATCTGGGACAATATCGAAAAGATTGAGCACTTGGTCAAGCATCTGGCGATGCTGTGCTGTGACGCAAACAAGACTATTGAATACTTCAGGGTGCTTTTCCAGTTCCTTGACGACAGGAGCCATCTTGATCGCTTCCGGACGGGTGCCAAAGACAGAGAGCACTTTTAACATAGCGTAATCCAGCTTTCAAGCGCCGACACGAGGAGCAGAATCCCCGGCTTCACACCCGATGTGGTCAGGGCTTTTGAACTCACCTTCATACCTGCTCCGACCTTTTGAAACGACGCGGCAGCGGCAGCATTCTCTTCAGCTCTTGCCACCGTGTACGATCGTCATCATTCATCTTTGCACCGAATTCGCGTACAAAAGCCACCAGCACCATCAGAAAACCGCTGGCAAAAGCGGCCATAATGACTATCAGCGCCCGCTTCGGCTTGCTTTTCAGCTCAGGTGCTTTGGCTTGCTGCAACACCTGGAACGGGGCCACATCTTTGGCCTCATTCAGTTTGGTCATCTCATACTGCTTGGTCAGCAGTTCGACCAATGTTTCCTGAATTTTGAATTCTCGCATCAAGCGCATATATTCCTGGCCTAACTGCGGCATGGCCCCTACACCTGGCATGGAACCTTCGGAGTTGCTTCCTTCGAGCCGGGAAATCTGCCCGCGCAGGCTGGCAATGGTTGCCTTGACCGATTTTACCTGCTGGCTCTCATTGGTGAACTGCTGCCGCATAGTTGCCATTTGCACTTCCTGGGCAGCCAGTTGCGCCCGCAGCAGCGCAACCCCTTCCAAAGTCGCCTTAGCTTGATCGGTGACAGCCACCGCCTTATTCCTGGTCTGGAATGACTTAAGCGATTCCTCCGCCGCCGCCAGATCAATTTTGGCCTTAGAGAGCCGTTCTTCCAGAAATACTCGGTTTACGCCGGCACCAGCCATACTGAGCTTTGCCGCCAGTTTACCCAGTTCATCTACATAGGCGTTTGCAATGGCCGCCGCTAGTTTGGGATCTTCATTATGCACAACAATAGTAATGACGCCGTCCTTTTTGCCGGCACTGATATCTGAACTGGCATCCAGCGCGGTATAAGCACTCGCGCGGAATTTAGCATTATATAGCTCCATCAGCTTAAATCGATCAATGATCGGGTCTTCTATAGTTTCACTATTCATCATTGTTACATAAAGATCTGCCTTGGTTGCCCCTCCGAGCCCTCCGCCAGCAAGGGCAGCCAATCCGCCCATCTGGGCCATCATCGCATTAATCATCCCACCACTATTGTCATCCCCAGGCAGAATCATGGCCTTAGCTGTGTAAATATTTGGTATGAACAGCGTGCAAATAGCAGTGATGACTGCTACAACAAAAGGCACTCCTACGATCATCTTCCAGTTCTTAGCTAGAACAAGAAGAAGATCAAGCACGTTGATTTCATCACCAGACGAAGATTCAATGTTTGCCGCTAAAACGGCAGCGGAACTTCTTTCTGAGGTACTATTAACAGGATGTTCGATATTCAAAGTTTAGCTCTCTCTGTGCATAAAAGTTCACTAGCTTTAACGTCTTCTACTCGCTCACTCGCTGCGCTCTCTCAAGACGCGAAGTCGCAGTGAACACTTTAAAAACTATCTACAGGGATGAAGGGGATAAAAGGGATAAAACCTCGAACAGAAAACGGTTTAACCCAAAAGCCTGTCGCTTTTCCATCCTTTGCATCTTTGCGGCCTTAAGGCGTTTGACAACCTCACGGTATCTGAATCCAGAGAGCCGCCCCATGTCAGTTGCCAACAACCAATTGCATATCGAAGCTTTTCTTAACTGGCTGCAGCTTCATGTTTACCTTTCGCTCTTTCTGTGCTTCCAACAATCGGCGGGCAACATCACGGGCTATCTCAAGCGTTTCTGTAACCGTCCGGCC
>Ga0209317_1001277_pt1 | contig 22973 bp, 20 predicted proteins | sample RifGroB2_FD_183994 | JGI IMG/M metagenome (GOLD analysis project Ga0209317, IMG submission 183994) | Soil microbial communities from Rifle, Colorado, USA - Groundwater B2 (SPAdes) (version 2) | ecosystem: Environmental > Terrestrial > Soil > Unclassified | place: Rifle, Colorado | collected...
AGAGTTAAGAAAACTGGAGCGGTAAAGATTGTACTCGTTTTGCGGAGATAAAAAGTTAATTGGTTGGGTTCTTTCAAAAATTCTGATTAATTTTCCCATAGCTTTTTAAGAAATAACCCCGTTTTTGTGCCAAAAGGGCCAAATTCGGGGTTTTTCCTTAAAGATAATAATATCTTACATTCTGTCAATCAGTAGATTAATCTATATGCGAACATCCCTGGCAAATTAAAGGGAATTTTGGATTCTATTATTTTTGTGAAGTTATTCTTTCCCTTCGGCCATTTGATATTCATGAGGAGTAATTCCTTCTATGTTTTTAAATACTTTACTAAAATGATAGCGGTTGTTGAACCCGCACATTTGAAAAGTCTCAGAAATCGAATGCTTTCGAAGGAGCTTTTTAGCATTGTCAATTCTTGCTTGGTTTAGGTATTCATGGAAAGTTTGGCAATAAATCTCTTTAAATTTATGGGTGACAAAAGAGGGGCTCATTTTAATAAATTCAGCGGCATCTTTTACATTAATGGGTTTATCTAAATTTTCTTCAACATATTTTTTCAGGTAATATTCAGGTTTTGCCCGTTTTAATTCAATCAATTTATTTTTGAGGATGATATCCGAAAATTTCAGGAAAAGATCCGCAATCAGGACTAGCTTTTCTTTTTCGATAATGTTCATGGAATTATAGCTCTTTTCAAGCTCTTTTATTTTTGAATGTTCATAAAGTGAACATTTTGCAGCGATGGTTTTAAAATCGTGTTCGGCCCTTACCTGTCCGAAATGTAAATACCCAACCAGCGAATTTTCAATGAACAATGGCAGAAACATTTCATATAAACCATTGTAACATTGGTATAAAATGGGTCGTTTCTGTTTGTTGGCTTCCTTGAATTTATCGCGATCACAAGCAATACACTTGTGTTTTAATTCCTGTTGGATGATGCTGCAATAATTTTGGAAGTCACCATTATTCCCGGCAATTTCACTGGTATATTGCGCATCATCAATTGCAAAAATAAAAGCGGTCCTGATGTTAAAAAGGTTTGATGATAAATCCATCAGCTTCTTTATCTCATCCACTTCTATTAGCAATTCCTCCTTATATACTTCCATGCCTATATTTTAGTAATTACAAGATAATACAATCATTAACCGTTCGATAAAATTAAGAAATATAATTTGCCAATTGCTCATTTAGATATGGCATTTGCATTTTTAGACATTGATAAGCCATTGGAAGCAACTTAATATTGTACTATGAAATAACAGTTACCCTATGCACTACGCAACATCATTAAGGATAACAATTCCTGTTTTCATAGGGATGTTTGCTTTGATTTTTTGAAATAAATTGTATTTGTGAAAATTAGTCTTAATAGAATTCTTTCAATATAAGTCAACTACCACTTTTACCATTCGCCCTCGAACTGGAAATTAATTTCAGTGGGTTAATACGTTTATTTAGGTACCGATAAATTAATTTCTAATCTCTGAATGACGAAGTGAATAACTTCCGTATTAACGCTGGGCTTATTGAAGCCACTTCTAAGACAAACTTCTCACTGCAATTTGTTTCATTCCCATTTCACCCCTAAAAAATTTAATTATGAAAGTTCTTAACCAAACCTTTCGATTTCTGATTTTTAGTTTATTCAGTCTCACACTATATATTTTCTTCATGTAGCAAGAGCGATAATGATGAACAATCCCCAAAAACTGAACTTCTAACTGCGAGTGCATGGAAAATGACTGCCAATACCATAGAACCAGGCTTTCCTACTTTCGACAATGAAGGCAATATCACTGGCTCAACCAATGATATTTTTGCAATGCTGGATGATTGTGAAAAGGATGATACGCATAAATTCAATTCTGACAAAAGCCTGATAACTGATGAAGGAATGACGAAATGTGACAGCAATGATCCACAGAAAACAAATGGGACATGGAGTTTCAGCGCGGACGAAACAAGCCTGACAATTACAGAAGAAGAATATTCACAGGTAGTTAAAATTTTAGAGCTAACGCAAAATGTCCTTAAACTCAAGTCAACTGAAACTGAAGAAGGAATGACTTTTACATATACCATTACTTTTTCGCATTGATAAACGAATAAATCTTGAAACTACCCCCCGAAAGATTGAACCTGATTCTAAATACTTATAAATAATTTTTGAGCCATTACAGATCGTAACACTAATACAATTACAGAAATTAAAAAGTTAATGGGTTCGATGAGTTGAGAACATATATTTTGTCAAGGAATAAATTTGGAGGACAATAAGATATTTATATATTAATATTTATTTGTATGTTATTTTAAAATATTTTAACTTTATTAAAACTAGACAAATACGATAATTAACAATAGAAAATATAGATGTCATTTTAAACTTAAAATTCAACATTATGAAAGCAAAAATCTTTACTTATTGTTTTCTCGTAATACTGCTTTTTACAGTATCACAAGTTCAATCTCAAAATCTTCTAACCGATGGAGATTTCAGTACAACTACTGAAATAAACAATTACGGGTCACTCCCACCAAATGAATGGTGCGAGCTAAAAAGTGACTATGTTGATGCCGATGCCAAGGTAATTGATGGTATTTGTAATTACATAGTAAATAATTCAGGATTCCAGACTTGGGAAGTACAACTTATGCAGGGGGGATTTATCTTGAAAGATGGCCATTCTTACAGGTTGTCTTTCGATGTAAAGTCAGATGCAAATACATCTTTTGGTGTCTTTCTTGGCGAAAATGAAGGCAGCTGGACTAGTTTATTGGGATATGACCGTTATACACAATTCGCAACAACCGAATGGAACACAATTGTGCTCGATTTTAAAATTAAATGTGGCGTATTTGCTTACCACAAATTAAGTTTTGAATTAGGAACCATAACTACCAATATGTATTTCGATAATGTTGTATTAGAAGATCTTGGAGCATTTACACCAAGTATTGGGATATTAGGAAGTTCAGTAAATGGATGGGATGTTGACGTTGATATGGAAACCACTGATGGAATTAATTACACAATGTCAGACTATCCCTTAACCGGTGGCTTTGTAAAATTCAGACAGGATGATGAATGGTGTAAAAACTGGGGAGGAACAGGCTTCCCAAATGGCAATGCATCTATGTATGGTCCGGATATTCAGGTGCCGAATCCTGGTAATTATGATATTACATTTAATCGCGAAACAGGAGATTATTCTTTTGTTTGCATGAATAATTGTTTCCCTTTAATTGGAATTATTGGGACTGCTGTACCTCCTAATTTTAATTTGGAGCCAGATGTAAATCTGACTACATTGGATGGCATTACTTATACCTTGAATAATTATACGTTTTCCGGTGGTAAAGCAAAATTCAGACAGAATGATGATTGGACAAATAATTGGGGGAGTGCTGATTTCCCAACAGGTATTGCTGTCATCAATGGTGATGATATACCAGTTCCTGCCGGAACGTATACTGTAAAATTTAATATTAAAACAGGAGACTATAATTTTGAAATTCCAAGTATTGGGATACTTGGCACTGCTTTAAACGGATGGGATGTAGATATAGATATGGCGACAACAGATGGGGTAATATATACATTATCCGAATATCCATTTAATGAGGGTTTTGTAAAATTTAGGTCAGGTGACAGTTGGGAGCATAACTGGGGTGGTTGGGGATTTCCAACTGGATGGGCTTGGTCATATGGACCCGATATTTATGTTCCTGCCGGTATTTATACTGTAACTTTCAACCGAAATACAGGTGAATATTCATTCAAGGTTATTACCTGCATTCAATGCCCTGAAAGTATTTATACGGATAAAGAACCAAACAAGTGTGGAGCAACTGTATTTTACTCCAATGTAGTTGCAGCACTTGATTGTGGAGGCGAGGGTACTATTATTAAGCAGATCGAAGGGTTACCAAGTGGATCGTTCTTCCCTATAGGTCCAACAATCAATACTTTTTTACTTACCAGGGCAGATGGGAAAGAATCTACATGTAGTTTCAAGGTATTCGTTTTTGATTTAGAGCCTCCTGTAATTACAGGTCTGAATGAAAACTGGGCTCCACTATGGCCTGCCAATCATAGAATGGTAAATATTCCATTAGATTACAAAGTGATTAACGATTGTGGAAAAGTTTACAATGAAATTTATGTGTATAGTAACGAACCCGAAAATGGAACAGGTGATGGGGATATGTCACCAGACTGGCAAGTTGTGGATGAACACAATATATTACTTCGTGCAGAACGTTCTGCAAACGGAACAGGAAGAGAATATTACGTCAATATTATTGTACGTGATGAAAATTGGAACTTCGATTCAAGGCAAATAATTATTAAAGTTCCGCATGATTCAAGCAATTTGTCAAATTCAGACAACATATACGACAATAAAACCAAATCAGCAGAAATAACTGCTCCTGAAGAAATTACTCCATTTAATGCAAGAATCTGGCCTAATCCGAGTAGCGGCAGTTTTAATCTCGAAATTCAGTCTTTATCTGAAGATCTAATTGTGTTTTCAGTTTTTGACATTGCTGGGAAATTGGTTTCAACGCTTAAAACTTCACAAAAGCAGTTTATTCGTTTTGGAGATAATTTACTACCTGGAATGTATCAGATTAAGTTGCAACAAGGGAACAAGCATAAAAGTATTAAGGTATTAAAACAATAATCAACATAAGATAAACGTAAAGTAAAGATTTATTTGATATTTCCTGTTGTGCGATTAAGTAGGTTCTCACTGCTAAATCATACAACAGGTTAATACTTTATCTCTATGAGAAGAGCTGGAAATTCCACAAAACATGGGATATGCTGTTGCGTCTTTCCAACTGTTGCATATGCTGTGAGAAACTTTTCAACTTTTCCATCTTGATCTGAATTAGAATGAATAAAAAAATAGGCCGAAGCCTATTTTCTACATCAATCCTTCATCAGCAAAGGAGAAGTAAGTTTCTGAAGTAAGTATGAGGTGATCCAGTGCCGGAATGTCGAGAAACTTACCAGCTTCGCGGATTTTCTTGGTCAGATCCTTATCGGCTTCACTGGGAACCAGGTTGCCTGATGGATGGTTATGAGAAAGTATGATGCTGCATGCATTCGATTTCAAAGCAATTTGCATAATAATCCGGACATCTGCGACTGTTCCACTCAATCCACCTGATGAAATCTGACAGTAGCCCAGTACTTTGTTATTCCGGTTCAGACACAGGATATAGAAATATTCGCGATAATCCAAACTGGGGAAAACATCCTTTAAACAGCCATAAGCATCGGCAGAAGTAACCACCTTTGGCAGTTCAGAAGCTTTGTACTTTGGTTTGTAACTGATTTCGATTTCTGCCAAGGAGGAATTGTACATTGGCACCGGAGTAAATAAATTCTTTTGTATGATTTGTCACCTCTGCCCTGAGGATTTTTTGTGGCTGGCTCTCCAATTAATTTTGAGCCAATTGCACATTGAGCAGGCTGGATTCTTGTCAAGGGCCACTTCGACACGCTCCGCTACTCAGTGGCCGATCGAAGGGAGCTTGTATACCCTTGACTTTTCCGGGATGCGGAAATAACTTTGGAGAAAAATTGAGTGAGAGTAGTACCTTCTATTTCAGTAATGCTTATTGGAGGAAATTACTCAGATGATTTATATTGAACGATTTGAATTAAAGTTCATCATCCGGATTAAAAGGAATATCATCATCCGGATCCTTGTCGAATGGACCGACTCCGGGCGGATTAAAAAGTCCCCAACGATCAATGATATATTCCCATTGGTTGAAACCGGCAACCCAGTCAATGAATAACAAACGATATTCTTCAATCAAATCCCTGACCAACTGATAATATTCTACATATTCAAAGCCATTGAACCACCCGAGCATGCCCTAAGCTCGCAGGCAGAAAAAAAGGCAGAAAATGCGGATATATGACGCTCCATGTAGCCACACAGTAGACACCATGCTGCCAAATAGCAGCCACCTTCGAGCCACACAATGTGCACCACGGTGGATGTCAGATTCAGTCCTGGTAATACCAAAATAGTCCTAATGCTGGCAGAAAAACCGAAACAGTTCTTGGATGAGAATTATAATAGAAACTCATCAACTTATCCGGATGAATGTTGAATTTTTGATTGTATGTAAGGAGAGTAAATAGAATTTGGCAGAATCCGGATGTGTTGATTCCATATCGAATCTAATCGCTGATCCGAAGGATCTGCTATCAGGTTTGATTTGGAAAAGGTTGGCGAAACTTAAAAAGCAGGGGAGGAGTGGGGTTCGTTTTATCAGTGACCGAACAAATTTGTCATGAACCAGATAGGAATGACCGGAATGACAATATAGGGAAATGAATGAAGGGATTGACAAATCGGGTTAGTGAAATGAATCAAACGTTTTGTATGTGGTTTGTAAGTCCTTGGCGGGGGCCTGGTGTATGTTCTGAATGAACGGCTTTTCAGTCCGATCATTCAGAACTTACACGTGTGGCGATAAAGATTGTTTGGTGAACAACTGATGAAAAGGATTTAAAGAGCCTTCTTACTTCGAAAAAGCAACAGCGGTTCTTATGTATATTGAGAATCACACAAATATTTTGATAATTTAATTCTGCAAAATTTGGCCAAAAGATAGGTATTATATGTGATCGAATATTCACAGATATATTGATGAATTTATTAATCTTTAGGTTGGGAAAAATAAAAGAGTAATTTGTCTAATTATTTAAACATTTAAATAAGTTAGGGGTTTTGTAAATTTTAGTCAGTGCTTTAATCGGATTTAATATTTCCTGAATATGGTCCAATACAGACTTGCAACAAATGCCGATAATCAACAATTGATTCAACTGACTTCTGCTTCAGGAATGGCAGGAGAAATAGCACTACGGATAGACCGGAAACCTGATTTTTTTAAACTGCTGAATATGCGGGGGGAAAGTAAAGTTTTTGTCGCCGTAGATGAGAATATTATCGTTGGTTCGATCTGCGTTTCCCGGGAAGACGTTTATGTTGACGGACAAATTTACCCACTTCAATATTTTGCTGACTTTAAAATTTCAGAACCTTATCGGAATAAGACCATCGGTTATCGCCTTTGTAGAGAACTTGAGAACTATGTATTCGAAATTGGAGCTGATCTTGCCTTCATAAATTATGCAAAAGGAAATACGAAACCAACTCGGTTCTTTTTCAACAGGCAAAATACTCCGGATTTTGAAAACATTGGCATTTTTAACATCCATCAGTTTATAGGGAAAAAGAAGAAAGCTTTTCACCCAAAATATAAAATTGAACCAGGCCAGGTATCCGATGAATTAATTAAGTTCTTAAATGCTCATTATTCTAAATTTGAATTAGGCACCGTTGTAACCAACGAAAAACTTGAAGGCTCAATAATTTTCACTATTCAGGAAAATGATAAAATAATTGCGGCTCTGTGTTTATTAGATACAATGGGAGTAAAACAAAACGTAGTAACAGGTGTGTCGTGGAAAATGAAATACCTGCTAAAGATTTTGACTATGTTGAATCGCCTTTTTGGCCTTTCAAAAATGCCGAAAATTAATGAGGCCGTTTCTATGATTTACATCAAATATCTGGCAGTAAACAACAACGAAAAACAACTTGTCAGATTACTGATTGACCATGCCCGAAATATTGCCTATGAAAAATCGTATTCTTTTGTTTCAGTTGGGGTACACGAAAAAGATCCGATAAATACCTGCCTTAGTGGCTTATTTAAAATGACTTTTAGTTCTGTAGGTATGGTTTTAAGTTTAAAAAACAACAAAGAGCTTATTGAAAAAGTGAAACGTGGGATTCCATTCGCGGATTATTCGGTTGTTTAAAAAGTTGACTCGATATGCAGAAACAATTAAATTGTAATAATATGGAAATACTTAAAGAGGAAATTATTACCGTTGAAAAATTCAATGTAATATCAGATGTTTTTTCGCAGGCAATTACCGGCGAACTGATCGGGATGTCAAATTTTGCCTCACTGGCCGAAACAATTGAAGATCCATATGAAAAAATGGAGGCTGTTGAACATGCCAACAGCGAACGAATGCATGCCAATGGTTTTTGGGCCTATGCCCGGAAAAATAAGTTGAAAATAAACATCAATATGCATGGGGCGTATTGGGGAGAAGTTCGCAAGCAATTTCTGGCTTATGCGCACAAAAGAGATTTCATTGCTTGTCTGATCATTCAGGAAGTCATGCTTGAGTCGTTTGCAATTTCGATGTATTCGGATGTAGGAAATGCACTGGGGGGAGAGGCTGGCCGTTTGTTTCTCCGGATTGCCGATGAAGAAAAAGAACATTTGGAACACTCTTCCGATATACTTCGAAACGAATTGGAAAAAGATCAGGTATCGTTCATCAGTAAATTTCAGGAACTTCATTTTAATTGCATGACAATTCTGTCAGAATTTTCGGCAACAACCGACCTACGTGGACATTGCGGTGTGTGCAATGGCGAATGCATGAAATTATCGCTTCACCACATCGGACTCGATATTGTGACTGTACGTGGCAATGCCCTCGCACTTTATGCTCAGGCGCTCGATAATATTGGAATTCCCGGCGAAAAATCAATCGTATGGATCGCACGACTCCCAGCCTAGATTTTGCAGTCATCGGTCATCAGGATAGTTGGCAAAATATTACCGACTTTATTAATGGTATCCGAACCGCCGAAGAGGGCAACCTTTCGACAGAAAAGATAAAGGACATCTATTCTTATATTCCGGCAAGAAGTCTGTTTAAAATGAAGGTCAGGTCGAAAACCTGCGCCGAGATCAATGGAATTTATATCGAATCTTTTATTGAACCGGATAAGCTGGATATCCCATTTCTCAGGATGAATATCGGGAAAGTTAGGAATGCGATTTCGTATGCGAAGAAACTTGGGGCAAAAATTGTAACACTTGGCGGATTTACATCGATAGTCCTGGAAGGAAATATTGATTCGTTCCAGGAGGGTGAAACCAAATTCACTACAGGCAATACATTAACGGCCGCCTATATTATAAAAGGGATCGAAAAGGCAGCCCTCCAACAACATCTGAATTTGCAGGAATCTTCTGTTTTAATTGTTGGGGCTACTGGCGATATCGGAGTGGCCTGTGTAAATTATTTTAAAACCCGGACAAAGAAACTCTTGCTATGCGCCCGGAACAGTCAGCGGTTGGAGAAATTGGCAAAGGAGCTTGCAAGCGAAAATCTGCTTTTTAACTATTCTACTTCCGTTCAGGATCTCGTTACCGAAGCTGATATTATCATCTGTGTCGCAAGTTCATCAGGCATAAAGCTGACCAATCTGAAAAAAGATGTTATCATTTGTGATGCCGGTTACCCAAAGAATTTAGAAACAAAAATTGAACATTCAGGGGATATCAGGTTATTCCACGGAGGAATGGGTCAAATAAGCTATGGCTATGATTTCGAGCCCAATTATTCGAACAATTTTTATCGATATGCCGCCCCATTTATTGGCCATGGCTGTATACTTGAAGCAATCGTTCTGGCTTTCGAAAACAAATTTGAGAGCTTCTCGGCCGGAAAAGGAATGATCACCATTGAGAAGATGGAAGAAATTTACAGGTTGAGCCTGAAACACGGAATTATACTCTCTCCGTTTTATAATGCAAATGGATTATGGGAAAATAACCTGAAGAACTTAACAAAAATGTCATAATGGAAAAAGATCAGGTATCACTTTATAAATTGGTGTTTACCCACAATTGGGAAGATCCTGAAAGCGATCATTCTGCTTTGGAGATAAAAGATGGTGAGCTCGTTGTGGCAATTACCTCCGGAGCGTGTAATGTGCTTGGATTTCTACTGTTTAATCCTGAAATCATTTACAGCATCGACATTAATCCTACACAATCTTATTTGCTCGAGTTGAAAATTGCGGCCATAAAATGCCTGACTTTTGATGAGTTCATTTCATTTACCGGACTTGCAGCATGCGAAAAGAGACTGACTTTTTATGAACGAATTAAACCTTTTTTAAGTCCTCAGGCCATTGAATTCTGGAACACACAGGAGAAAATTTTGGCCCGTGGATTTATCATGAACGGCAAATATGAGCGGTTTATCATTTTAGCCGGAAAGTTTCTGAATTTGCTGCAAGGCAAGAAAAGAGTTCAGGGTTTATTAGCCGACAAGTCGCAAGAAGAGCAGGAAACTTATTTTGATAAGGTATGGAATACAAGGCGTTTTCATTATTTGTTTAAGCTTTTATTTAATAAACAAATGCTTGCCAAACGTGGGTTAGTGGGCGATTATTTTCACTTCGACGATGGAAGCACCTCCTTTGCAGAAAGCTTTTACAACCGTTCAAAAAAAGCATTCCGGAATTTACCGGTAAAGGGCAACTATTTTTTGTCGTTGTACATGACAGGAAAATACAGAAACGAAAACGAAGTACCCAATTACCTGAAACGGGAAAACTTCGAAGTAATTAAATCGAGGGTTGGTCGCATAAAAATTGTTACGGCAGGAGCACAGGAATGGCTCCAAACGATGCCATCTGAAAGCATCGATTGTTTTGCATTGTCCAACATCTGCGAACTGATGAGTGATAAGGATACCAGCAAATTATTTGCGTCGGTACTCCGAACAGGTAAAAATAATTCAAGGATAATATTCCGAAATCTGATGATTCCCCGCGAAGTTCCCGAAGAATTTAAAGATCAAATCGTAAAAAATGAATCATTGAGCCGGTACATTTATGAGAACGACAGATCGTTCGTTTATGGGAAAGTTGCTGCGTATTCTGTGAGAAAATGACAGTCAATTCTAAAACACAGATTCAACAGGTTAGTACCTGGATTTCTGATTTACGGTATGAACACATCCCTGATGATGTAATATATTTTTCGAAGTTACAATTGCTCGATTGTGTTTCCGCTATTTGTGCAGGTTCTCTTACCGATGTGGGGATAAAATTAAAAGCAGCGCTGAAAACCGCTGAAAGCGGTGGCCCTTTCACCCTTTTCCCCTGTGGAGAAAGCTGGTCGCTCGATAATACACTGTATTATCACTCAGCAATGATCAATTCACTTGAGTTAGATAATTTTTTATACATGGGTCATGTGGGTCAATCTGCTGTTTCTGTTCCACTCGCTATAGGTCAGAAATTGAACACTACCGGAAAAGAATTGATTCTCGCAATGGTTTCTGCGGCAGAGGTTGCTGGAAGGTTGGCTGCAAACCTGGTAATTGGCCCGATGCAGGGTCACATGCGTTCATTTATCCACAGGGCTGGAAGTGCCACCGCGGCTTCAAAAATATATGGATACGATGAAACTATAACTGCACAAGCTATCGCAATTGCTTTATCCATGCCTGAACATCCTTTATATCCGGCCTGCTTTTCGCCAGACACAAAAGTTATCTGTACAAGTTCACCTACAGTTGAAGGCGTTAAAGCTGCATTTATGGCCGCACAGGGAATGGATGGTCCTTTGGATATTGTTGAAAACCCGGTAGGATTCTACAAAACGTTCAGCTACAACAAATATATGCCTGAAATCTGGAAGTGGCTTGGAGAGACATGGACGCTCCGGTCCTTATCAATTAAAAATTTTGCAATCTGCGGTTATGCACAGGGATCGGTTAATGCAGCCATCCAGCTTAAAAAGAATTACTCTTTTTCATTAGATGAGATTTCCCGCATAAATGTTTACGTGCCAATTGTTACCGTGGTCATGGAGAAGTTTTCTAAACCTCATTTCGGGGCCGGGATTACTCCGGTAAATACACACTTTTCAACCATTAGAAGTGTTGCCGCTACGTTGATTTATGGTGAGATCACAGGCAATTTTTATCGAGCCGGTACATTTGAACCAAAAGCTTTGGAAATTCAGAAACTTGTTGACCGGATTTATCTTCAGCATGACTGGCAATTGACTATCCTTAGTATGAGAGGAATAGATGCAGGTTTGGCGAATGCCGGTAAACCAGGCTTCATGAGTCTTGGTGGAAGCAGTACAACCTTCGATCAATTTAAAAAAGCTTTTGGAAGCAGACCTTTACTACAGTGGAAAGATTTGAAAGAACTCTCAAAAATTCCATGGAAGGATCTTAGATATTTTGCAAGGAGGTATTTAAAATCAATATCAATTTTAAAGCTTAAATCATTAAGGAATACTGATAAAGACTTTTCTCATGAAGGTGATCTTGGACAGATGAGGTTTAATATTTCAGGCCGGGTTGAATTGATTTACCCGGACGGAAAGAAAGTTTCTGAAACATGTGTATTGCCTCCGGGCTTTTCGAACGATCCTGAAAGAGATAAATTGGTACAGAATAAATTTATGAGGGAGGCAACACCTGTTTGGGGAGAAGCAAAATCATTGAGAATAATGAAAATGATTCTTGATATTGAAAATCATACCGTTGCCCAATTATGCAATGAAATTAAATCAGTAGAATAATACTGATTAGAACTTAAAATTGATATAATCACTTAATCATGTTTGCTATGAAAACAATAATATTCATTTCGGTACTCATAATTATCGGATTAGTCAAGCAATTAAGCGCCCAACAAACATCAGATTACAATTCTGAAATAATAAATAACTCTGGCAAACTCAAACTGTCATTTTTCACAGGCATATCATTCCTGGGACCCAAGGATGATATAGAATCAGTCATGTCATCATCAGGCTTAGGTGATACTTCACCAGCTGGATGGTTTGGGGGTGCAAAAACTCATCCGAATACAATAAATTTTCCGGTATTCGATGTTGAAGCATCCTATTATTTAGCTCAAAAGTCCGGAATCTCTTTAAATTTTGGATCAATAAATAACATTGAAGTGAAAGGATATGATGGAATCGGGCTTGGAAATTATATATTTATAAAAAGTGAGTTGTGGTCGTTTTCATTAAACTATCTATATCGCTCTAAAAATGAAAAACATAGTTTGTATTTAGGGCCATCATACTTTATTCATAATGTAAAAGATTTTGGGAGTTCTATAACAAAAACACCAGACAGAAGAAATAAGAAATTTGGCGTTTATATTGGATACTCTCTTCAAATATTGCAGAAGAAGCATTTTTTTATAATGTTCAAGACAAGTTTCAGGTGGGCTCCAAAATCAGAAATTGGTCCATTTGTTGCACAAAATACCCTTGGCATAGCAACTCAAAATCCGGAAACATATACTTCTACTTTTCCGGAAACAAAAGTAAGGCTGACAACATTAAATGCCGGATTATGCTTTGGCTTAAAAATTGGCAAGAATCAATAAAATCAAATATAAAAACATTTACAAAACATTTATAATTCATTGTTGAAACAAAGTGCGTTTGAAATGAGTGTGGCAACGGTTGAAGCCATAAACGCAGTTACCATCGAGAAGTAGTCATTAAATAACCTTCCGATGTTGCGCATAGACCATTTGTTTTCGATTTGTCCGATATCCTGACGGTGCTGGTCAAGAATACCTTTCAGGTGCTTGATTTTATAGGCTTCAGCATAATATTCCTTTGAACCCAAGGTCATTCGTGCCTGGGTGTTGATCGTTTTGTTCATCTCAGCACGGATGCTGGTAATGTCGTTGGTGACTTGCTGTCCGTTGATGTAAAGATTAATTCGCCTGTTGTAGGAGGTTGCCATGATTCATTTTTTGAGGAAATGAATCAAATATCAGGTTGGCTAACAGGAACGGAAAGGACAATAAATAATACAAGAAACTGCTTTGTTAAAATTATCAGCAAATCTAAATTTGAATTTGTTTAAGCGGTTTGTTGTAATTAATTTGAGAATCTGTAATTAATTTGATTTGGTATTGAATGTATAAATTTGCTTCCTTTTCCCTTTTCACTGTCCACCCAATTGATCCTCTATGTTTTTCAACGAATTCTTAGAAAGCAATAAACCCAAGTCCGTCCTATTTTCGTTTTCAGTACCAAAAGTTGAATATTGAGTTTAGTAATGAGTCAAACACTCATGCTCGACTTGAAATTTACAATGTTATCGGGTGTCCGTATTATTTACAGATGGATTTTTAAATGCTAACCTGAGATTTGAAAACATAGAACATGTGGTGGAATTATTTTGGTTATGGTATTGAAAATAAAAATGATATGGTTTCGACCAATACCCAGAGTTATCCTTTCCATTTTTCCGATTGATTTGTTTTCATCACCCAAAATTTATAAACAAAATAGATTTTTTATGTTTTTAATTCCTAGGTGTTCTATGTGCCATTGTGGTTTTTAAAGAAAAAAGAGAAACCGCCTAACAGAGATTTCTCATTCGAAAGATAGGCTAATTTTCACTGTTATGTGTCATGAAGGGATGAATTGCAAATTTTCGAATGACTTTAGCAACATTTGAAAAGTTTTTTAGCCTTGTAATTTGGTTTAGTTTTCATAAACGATTTAGTGGTAACTCCACTTTGTCAACAAAAAAACACATGTTCTGAACTTTTATTCTGTAAATAATGTTATTAACCCAACATTTACATTCAAAAACTTAATTGTCAGGTTGATGCTAGTTGTAAAAAGCGATTAATGGCAGTTAAATGAAGGTTTGAGGCAGAAGGATTTATTTGTAAATTGAAGTTAAAACTCATTTCACTAAGTATAAATCTTATTCGGCAAACAATGAACATCCACTCGAATAAGCTTACCACGGAAGCATTAAAAATCATCCCGGAGCAGATACAGGTTCCGCAAACCAATAATGAACAGCTAATTTCCTGTAAAATTGCGGAAATACGTAAATATGAAGATGATATACCTGCTGTGCTGATTGTTTTTAAAGTTTGCGATGGTACAGTGGTTTATTTATCAAAACGTGGAAGAGACATACTTGGAATTACCAACGAAGAAATTATTGCCATGGGAACTGAATATCATCAACGTTACTTTAATCCAGAAGAATCGAAAGAATATACACCAAAAATTATTGGACTATTGGAACGAAACAATGACAATGAGATTATTTCGGCGTTTCAGCAAGTTCGACCGGCGCCCGATCAGCCCTATTCATGGTATATAACTGGTTCAAAAATTATTTTAAAAGATGAACATGGTGCACCGTTGTTATTTATGGCCTCGGCCATACCGGTGGACAGTTTGTACGAACTGGCCCAGAAGGCAGAACGGATACTGGATGAAAACAAATTTTTGAAAAGCAATTATAACTTGTTTGAAAAACTCACCAAACGAGAAATTGAAATCCTGAAATTGATTGCCAAAGGAATCAGTAATGAAGCAATTTCATATCAACTTTTTATTTCTGAAGAAACGGTTGAAACACACCGTAAAAACATCAAACGAAAGTTAAACTGTAAAACCACCATCGATTGTTCAAGGTTTGCTGCTGCTTTTGATTTGATTTAATCACCCACCTCATTCTTAATTAGACTGAATAAAAATACCCAATTATGGGTATTTTTTAAGGGGTAATTCTGTCATAATTTTATTGAAGAATTAAATGTCTGTTATTCCCTTATAAAATGAAGGCAAACGAGACAACAGTGATAAGCAAATCGGAATTAAAGGTATTAAGCCTTGTTGCAAAAGGGTTTACCAGCGAAACCATTGGACAAAAACTAGAAATTACAAAGAACACCGTGCAAACACACCGCCGGAATATGTTGCGAAAGACCGGTTTTAACAATACACAACAACTGGTTAGCTGGGCGGTTAGAAAGGGTTTGGTGAAATAAATTAAAAAGGAGTATTAACAACTTAAAATTATAGAATTATGAAAGCAAAATTTACATTTTTGGCCATGTTGTTTTTAGGTGCAGCTAGCGGGCAAGATATAATTTATACCATAAGCGGAGAACTTAATAACAATAAGGTTCCGCTTGATTCTATCATGGTGGAAAATATAACCAACAATACCTGGATGACATTTAAGGATTTACCTGAATTAAATTATTATCAGATAAATCTATCTGAAAAGACTTTTTGGGGAACAGTTGGCATAAATGATCTTCATGCAGAACCTGGCTTTATTGAAGTTCAAAATATTCCAGGTTCGTTGGTACTTTCCTTTGTTAAAAACACTCCTGAAAAGTTTAATCTTTCAATCTTGAACATTACCGGGCAGAAAATATATTCAGAAACAAATAGAATGATTAATCCCGGAACTTCGATCCGGGTGCGACCTGGAGCCACAGGAGTTTATCTGGTAAGGATTGAGACTCCGCAGGAAACACAGTCTTTTAAAGTAATAGGTCAAACATTAAATACAGTAAATAAGGTTGAGATTCTGGACGGAACACCAGTAATTATACCAACAAAAAGTGCAACAAAAAGTGTCGAAAACAATTTTGCTTTTAAAATAGGTGATAGTATTCGTGTCTCTATTTTTAAAGGTAACAATTTCGCTTCATCTTTAAAACGAAAGTTAAATTTTTCTGAAAACCTCAAATTCATTTTCGAAGATTTTTCTGATTCCACCATGATGGTAACCACAGGCAAACTACAACTAAACACTCCCGGACTGGATTTCAGTGAATTAAAAGTATTATCATCATTTTATAAATCGGATGTAAATATTAATGGGACATTTCAGATTCCGAATAACATTGAAGATAGTAATGAGTCACCTGTCCTTTTTAGTCGTGGCGATAATATACTTTTCGGAGCAATTCCTGTTAGTTCAAATGGCCCGTCAATTACGTTGGACGAAGTTTTACTTTTTTATCTTATGTTTTTCCCCGATGTTGCATTTATGGGTAAAAATCCGCAAGAACTTCTGGAATTAATTCAATCAAACGAAAACTATCTGCAACTTTTAAGCCTTCTGTCAACAAGCTTTGAAAACAACATACCAATAACTGACAATAGCCAGTTTGTTGATTTGGTGAAAATTACAGCCCAAAACATCGCCTTAAAAAATAGGGAAACACTTAAAAGTGCCTATTCTGCAAATGATTTTTTTGACACCGAATTTGCTTTCAAATTCAAAAGAGATGGGGATGTTGAATGGAGAAATCCTGCTCCGATTTTTGCAAGCATGGGCTTTGAAGTCCAAAACGAAGAAGGAATTCCCCTAACAGAGCCTATTATAATAAATCCTTCTCAATGGGTTTTTGCACCAACTTCCATTTTAACGTGGCTATTAGATAATTCTATTTTCTCAACCAATAAGAAACAAATATTAAAATTAGACGAGAATGGTGATTATGTTTTTGTATTTACCAATGGTAATGAAAGGGGGAAGGCATCTGAAGCATTGTATAACGAAGCGAGAAGTACGAATAATGCCGCATTTGTTACCAGTGTTGTTCTATTTGTTGTCCCGTTTGCTTTAAAAAAATATTTAAAGGAAAAAAAGTGCGCTACTGAACTGACTAAATATTTCACTCAAAGTGCTACAGTGCTGAGGGATCAAATTTTGAGTGGTGCAATATCGGAGGGGAGAAAAACCACTGAAATTTTAAAGATTAAAGATGGGTTTAATGAATTAATTGTTAACTGCTTAAATGAAACAGGAAACGAATCAAAAGGCCTTTTCAAAAAATTCAATGATTTTATACAAACTGTTTTTAATAGTCTTGATCCATTGGATGATGCTGAGAGTGTTGCCAATCTCTATTCTCTTGCGCGTGATTTTTATGGCTCCCAAATTACAGGTGATGAAGTGAGATATTTCTACAATGGCGTTTCGTTTGGAGAACTTGATTACAAGGCAGTTTCAAAAAAATCTTTTTATGGAATGCCTGAGACCGAACATCAGTATGAGGCAAAAGTTAAGGAGATAATTACCAAATACGAAGTTGAACGAGGTATTCTGAGTACCGAATTTATAAGAAAGGACTCTTTAGGCGATGCAAATGAACTGCCTTTTAAGGCAACATTAATAGAAGGTGACACCAAAATTATCGATACCAACCCTGAGGTTAATACAGGAACTTTATTTACCGATTTTAAGATGGGCAAGGACTCTTCCATTATAACAATTGAGCCTGATTTTCAATACAAAAACATTGTCCCCGATACTATTAGAATGTTTCCGGGAAATGATTTAAAACAACTACTAATTGAAAATAGCCCATGGAAATCCGAAGTAGAAGATGAAGGTGCTCAGTACAAAGATCGTCTTACATTTAAAGATGGGGGGATTTTCGAATGGATTGAGTCAAGGGAATATAACGATACTTACTATGAACACACATTATTAGGTACATGGGAACAAACGAGTGAAAATGAAATTTGGATGAAATACGAAGAAGACGATGATGAAGAACTAAATGATATGCAGATTGTAGCAATAAATGAAAAAGCTATGACAGTTATATTATGGTTTGATAAGGGAACTTCTGAGGAGGATGGGGAAGAATACGAATTTATATCCATAAAGAATAAATAAAGTAGGCATTTTCTCCCAGCTACCGCGAGGTTGCATCCGGCAGCGAGGATACTCCACAAGCAAACAGACACCCATTAATTATTTATCAACTATTAAACAACTATATTATGAAAAAAATGCATTTACTTATTATTTTAGGAATCATCGCCACTTATGCTTCAGCACAAAAATGGACAATATCAACAGATATTGTCAAAATGTATATTGCCGATGATAAATTATCAGAAGTTGATAACTTGGATTTGATGATTGCAGTTGAAGAGACAAACGAAGGTTTTTACAAGTTTACTGTTTCTTATGCTGACAGCTCTCCGCAGCATTTTCAGCTAAAACCCCTTGACCCGGAGAGTTTTAAAAGTAAAGCAAAACTTGCTTTTGAAAAGGTATTTGGAAAAATAGGGAAAAAACCCACACAGGAAGATATTATAAATAAATATCTGACTGAATTATATACCAATATCGCAGTTTATTTAAGAACAAACGAAGAAATTCCCCAGGTGGCAACAGTTTCTATCAGAAATTTTCAAATTAATATGTATTCTAAATTTGAAAAAGAAGATTCAAAAACAGCCGCTTCTGTTGATAAAAAAACAGCTATTTCTGAAGAAACAAAAACAACAGCTATTGTGGATAAAACAACAGTTGCATCTGTAGAAACAAAAAAAGCAACTACGGAGGATAATAAAACAGCTACTTCTGAAGATACTAAAACAACAGCTACTTCTGGTAAAATTAAAAAAGTAACTACAGGGGATACAATAAAAGTAGCAACGGGGGATAGAAAACAAGAAACCACAATTTATAAATTATTGCACATTTCAAATGTTAACCTTACTTTTTTTGATGGATATATTGAAAAAGTACAGGTTTTGGGATATATTAAGTTTGGTGAACAAGAAATACCTATTGAGTTTAATAACGGATTCTCAATCGGAATAAGTTCTACACGAAATGTAAACAATCTAAGTAATATCCGTCTATTTTCAAATATTAAATTTAGTGTATCAGATATTAGGAAAATGGCAGAATATGCTTATAACATAAGTGCTGGTGTAAAAGCTATGAGTGATAATCAGGTTTCAACTGACAATAGCAGAAAAGAATTATATATTATTCTTGCAGAATTTTTAAACTATGAAAAAACCCTGGATGTTAATGCCAATGATATCAGTCCTGTCCCCGTAAAAGTAAATCTGAGCAGTGAAAATCCAAAGCAAAAGCTTTTCAGGGAAAGAACAACCCAACTATTTGAAGCAAAACTATATACTGACTTACTTGGGCTTATTGATGAAGAAAACCCAAATGGAATTGTGCAACTTGAATTAGATAAGCGTTTTAACTTTAAAACCACCAGGACGGATTGGATGCGTGGTGGCATTGGTGTGTTCCAGTACATCGATGCTATATTTAACCTCTCCAAAATTGAGGCCGACAATAAATACCTTATTCCTCCATTATTTTCAAATTCATTAATGTTACCAGTTTTTCATCCAATACAGCTTTATCAATACCGTAACTACTCGGTTGGTGCTATGCTAAATTTGGTTAATTACGAAAATCAGAATATTAAATACAATTTAATGATAGACGTCGGATTATTGTTTGGCCGGACGGGAATTAAGACAGATACTACGGAATTTGCCAATAAATTCTTTATCAATAATATGGAAATTCCTTTTGAAACAGGATTTCATTTTATTCCCGAGAAAAGGGTGAAACTTATTATTACCGACCGGATTTCTTGGTTTAAACAATTATCGGATGATCTTGAATTACCACTTAATGATGATGGAAAAGCAAAAACCGCCGCATGGTTGAATACGGTAGCCATGAAACTTGAAGTGAATACCTCAGATAACGGGAAACTTTTTGCACGATATAAGTTTATTCATGAAATTGGCGCCTGGCAGAATAACTTTTCGCAACTTCAGTTTGGGTACTCTTTCTATATTTTAAAAAATAACGGTGTAAACAAGGTTCTCAGCAATAATTAGAATTTCACCCGCTTGCGCCGATTTGCAATCGGTGTGCAGTTCGGCAGAATTGGAATATCTATGGTGAAATTCAGTTCAACAACTTTTGAGACGCGACAACGGGCTTATCGATATCCTAGATCCGTTTTAAAGTTTGGTTGAGCGCTGAATTTGTTTATCTTAATGACGTAAAAATTTGGTCGCATGATAGATGATTCAACAATATCAAATCTGGTATATCGAATTGCCATCAATGTAAATCCAGATAAAATATATTTATTTGGCTCTTATGTAACAGGAATAGAACATGAGGATAGCGATATTGATTTACAGATAAATAAATGAGGTTAAAGACAAATGGGATTATGTGCACTACTAAGGTTAGGTGAAAATAACATCCTTTACCTTGTACTACTTATCCTTGTTTTGGAAGATTGTATGTGTGAATAAATATCACAACAAACTGTAATCATAAAATTTTCATTCTTGTAGCATTTACCGCAGCATCAGCATTGATGTTGGCCAGTTCATTGGCCAGGATCGGAACATTTCTGTCCAGTACTGGATTGAACCATTCAACTGCCACACGTTCCCTAACTCTGGCGGGATACTTGGCAGTCCGGATGACGAATCCTTTTCCATTGGATTGATATCCACGCCCAACGCTTTTATGAACGAACACACCGTGGCGTTCAAAGGAGAACCCGACGTAATTGGCCAAACCGTATTCCCTCCCGACTTTGCTCATGATGCTGGCTGCCAATTTCCTTTCGGTTTGTTTGCCACCATCGCGGATAACAAATGGTTCAGTTTTTCCATTGGTGAACCAACGTGCGCTGCCACGCAGGGAACTGCGGACTATTGGGGCCCATTTCAGGACAAGCGAATTCTGTTGCCGGACGGTTTGCGGATCGGGTTGGCTGCCGGTTGATCTGGAAACGTATTTTGATGCTTTTCCCTTTACGTTTCCATTCGTCCCGTAATTATTTTTTAAGAATCCCATTTTATTCGATTGTCGGGTTTAACCATTTGTCCGGGTTCACTTGATTGCTTCGCGGAGAAGTAAGGACATAGGTAAAACGGATACCGTAATTTCCATCCGATTCGTTGGCCAGGAGCGAAGCTTCAACACTTGAGAAATCAAAATCACGGATAGCCGGTGCCAGTGGGTTTCGTTTATCCGCTTTCATCTTGACCAGCAGTTCGTCCCCGATTTCTTCCATATTTTCCCACACAGTTTGAATAACATCAAAGTCAGTCTGATCGGAAACATGATCGATCAGCATAAAAGCGCCCCTGCGGTTTTTGAGCAGGTTGTCGCTTTTATCATCTGTGAAGTCATAGCTATAGCCTTCAAGAACCAAAAACGGGTGTTTAACATCCGTCCGGTTAATGCCACCCAGCACTTCATCAATTTCCATCCTGAAGAAATGTTTTTCACTATCTGTTTGACAGATATCTTTATGCAACCGGGCAAGGTTTTCAAAGTAGTAAACCAGTTGTGAAAATTTTGACATAGTGTACCTCCACTTGTTTTATATTCCATTTCAATTTTTTTTTATTTATGCCCGAAGTGAGTGATGAAACAAAAATGCAATGAGATGGCTGATGATATTAAAATTCAAATTTCGAAAGTTGTTAAGAACGGTGAAAGGACAGATTTGCGATTTAGCTTTGGTTATGGGAGTAATGACCAATGTGCATTGTATAAAATGGAGAATTAGAATTGATCGTCAGAGGATAATTGATTTGTATATTAATTCATCTTGAAATCCAGAGGCCAAAATGATTAACCGATTTTACGAAAACCAATATGTCTGATAAAAAAATAAACATTTTTTATCAGATAATCGTTAATTGAAATAAGTGTTTTCTTATATGCCTATGTATGAAAAGCTTAATCGCTATAGTGATATTTACAACAACAATGTTGAGCTGTAATTCGCTAGAGGCGATCTATCTCCTCATTTTCCAGAATGTCCTGTTTGAAACCTATAAACCTAAAAATCAATGAAACATCTATTTATCATTACCACGAGCGAACATTCCTTTTTGTATGGTTTGTTCTATTTAGTTGCATTTGTAGTCTCGGCTGGGATTTTTATTTTCGCCGGATTAAGTAAAAAATATCCGGTAAGCACCTGGTTGTTAATTACACTATTTGGTGTATTATTTTTCATCATTGGAGACAAACTGATCACCATTAATGCTTCTGGGTGGCTGCAGTTTTTTAAAGGTAATGGGTTGCCTGAAACCGGACGATCAGTATTGGGTGGGTTACTGGGTTTAATTGCCGGACTTTTAATAGCCAAATACTGGCTTAAATTTGACCGTCCGGTGCTGGACAACATGGCTTATGCGCTACCGATAGGTTTTGTAATTACGCGTTTTGGATGTCTTTTGGGTGGTTGTTGTTATGGAGCCGCGACTAATTTGCCTTGGGCATTGCAGTATGGACCAAATTTTAAGGTATTTCAATTACAAGCTGCACATCACTAGTGTTGCGTTGTTTTTAAATTAATCGTTGTAACTAAATAAAATTCAATAAGATATAGACGTTCTTTGATTTTTTGATTTCAATTCATGGTAGTTTCGAAAGAAAAACCGTGAATAAAGGAAA
>Ga0209317_1001280_pt1 | contig 22901 bp, 39 predicted proteins | sample RifGroB2_FD_183994 | JGI IMG/M metagenome (GOLD analysis project Ga0209317, IMG submission 183994) | Soil microbial communities from Rifle, Colorado, USA - Groundwater B2 (SPAdes) (version 2) | ecosystem: Environmental > Terrestrial > Soil > Unclassified | place: Rifle, Colorado | collected...
CGCGAAGGTAACGGGCGTTGAGGGCCGAGGTGATGACGAAGTCGGCGATCTGCTCCAGGATGTGCTTGACGGTCTGCTGCCGGCGCCCCAGCATCTTGAGTACCGGGAGGTCCATCTCGGAGGCAGTGGCGCGGTTGATATCGCCGCCGCCGCCGACCCAGTGCTCCGGGATGCCTTTGGGGGCGAGGATGTGGTTGCGCAGGAGGCGTGCGCCGGTGTCGGAGTCGGAGGCGTTCTGGGTGGGGGATACCGCCTCGCTCTTCACCTTTTCGTTGTGGATGAACGCACCGCCGGAGCGGGGGGGGCGGTATGCATTCGATTCCTTCTTGAGCTCCTCGTTGGTGGCACCCTCGACGGTGACATCGTAGTAGAAGGCGTTGTACTGGGAAAACTTCTCCATGGTGTCGGCCATGAACTGCTCGTAGCCGTCCAGGTGATCGGCGACCACGAAGAGGTCGGAGCAGCCGCGGGGCTCGTTGGTGAGGGTGTTCACCTTCCAGTAGAAGCACTGGCCGTCGTCAAAGGCCTCCCTCAGCGCGCGGCCTTTGGGGGAGAGGATCTCGATCTCCTCGTCGCCGATGATGACGGCGAGCTTCCGGGCGGGCTCGTTGTCCATGGTTTTGAGCCGGACGCCGATGAAGATCTTGACGTTGTAGGGGTCGGTGACGACTTCCTCGATGTCGGCGGGGTCGATGTACCCCACCCGGACTTTTCCCGTGTTGGGGAGCACGAAGGCGGGGAGGCACAGTTCGCCAAAGACCCCCAGCTCGGTGACGTGCTTTTCGAAGTAGATGCTCAGCTGGTTGGCGGCGTCCTCCCAGAAATCGGTCAACAGCTTTTTGACGTCTTCATTCTCGGAGGTGATGGGCATACCGCTTTCGACAACGAAGGCGACCACGATCTCGATGATGAACTGCGCCAGCGGGTTGGTTTTCCAGAGCCAGTAGCAGATCTCGAACATGCGCTCCTGGGTTGCGACCGGCAGGGTCCTGGTGGGGTTGCCGGTCAGCTTCCGGAAGCCGACTTCCTCAAAGGATAGAGAGGTGGCGGTGATGCGGGCCTGCAGCTCCTGCTCCACCCGGGCGGCGACCTGGGCGGCGACCTGGGCGGGGAGCTCGCGGTCGATGCGGGAATTGACACCGGCGTCGACCAGGGTGGAGATCTGGTGGCCGAAAAGTTTTTCAGCCATAAATGTCATCAGCGAGCTTCGCATCAACCTCTCCTTCCAAACATGCGCCCAAAACCGTCGAAGAGGCGGCTGGTGCGCGGTACGTGGTAATCGTCTGCTACGGCCTCGACCGGGGCGACGGCGGCGGTGATCATTCCTCCCTCCAGGAGGCTCTTCAGCATCTCCAGCGCGTCCGGGCCGTCGTCGTGGCCGCCCTTGCCCTTGGCACGGTAGTAGATCAGGTGGCGGATCAGCTCACCCATGCCGTGCCGGCGGAACTTGATCCAGCCGTTTTTGATCCAGGGCTGCAGGGTGATGATGCGCAGGTCCTTATCCTTGTTGGGCTTGACCGACTTGATGTTGATGGTCAGGCCCTTGGCGTGGGCCTCGGCCTGGAAGGTCTTGCTGAAGAACTCCTGGAACTGGATCTCCTCCATGGCGAACTCGTCGAAGCGATCGCGCTCGTGGTAGACCAGGATGTCGGTCATGATCCGGTCGGGCTGGCGCTTCTCGATGTCGGCCTCGGTCAGGTAGATGATGCCGTTTTTCATCTTGCCGCCCAGGATCGCGGAGGGGTCGGCGTGCTTGGACTTGCCCCCCAGGGAAGGGTCGCAGGCTCCGCCGTGCTTCAATCCCTCCAGGTCGACCTCGTCATCGTCGTAGTACTGGATCCACTCCTCGAGGAAGACGGCGTCCTCGGGGTTGATCGGTTCGTTCTGCTTCTCGCTCTCGAAGTAGGCGGGGCCGTCGGAGACCCGCATCTTCATCAGGTAGTAGTACGGCTCCATCTCCGGCCAGAGCACCTCGGTGCCGGCAAGCATCTCGCTCTCGTTGGCGGCGTAGTAGTTGTCCGCCGCGAGTTCGGCTTCTTCCTTGCCTACGGTGATGTCGGCGTAGAGCTGCTCCCAGCGCTCCCAGAGTTTCACGGCGGGGGACCACTTGATGACGGCCTTCCACTTGCGACCTTTCCAGCCTGGCTTGACCAGGAGACGGGAGAGGAGCGAGTCGTAGTGCAGGATAGTGCCGACCACAATGTAGACGGTGTCGGGCTGGCCGATTTTCAGGAGCGCCTTGAAGAACCAGTTCTCCAGCTTGCGGCGCTGCTCGGGGCTCTCTACCGACTCGTCGTTTTCCAGGTCGTCAATGATGACCAGGTCGGGGCGGCAGCTGCCGTGACGACGGCCCCTCAGCTTTTGCGATGCCCCGGCTGCCTCCATCTTGATGCCGTTTCTGGTGATGATCTTGCCGGTCCGCCACACCGGCCCCTCGCCGACTAGATCCGGAAAGTCCTGGGCGAGCCGCTCGTTGGTCTCCAGCTCGATCTTGATGAAGGAGAGGAACGACTCGGCCTGGTCTCTCGTTTCCGAAACGATGAGCGGGTACTTCCGTTTCTTGAAGGCGGCAACCCAAAGGGGGAGGCCAAAGCTGCCGGCGGTGCTCTTCGCGTTGCCGCGGGGCGCTGCGTTTGCTTCCTTGTCACCCTCGCCGGTCTGCACGGCCCGGTTGATCATGGCGAGGTAGCGCTCGGCGAAGTACTTGTGCAACCGGCTGGACGGCTTGCTAAAGTAGTGCGGGAAGTAGGTGCGGTTGAAGAAATCGAGGTCCTGTTCGGCGCGGGCCTTGCGCTCCTTCTGGGCCTTCTTGTCGTCAGGGAAGGGTCGGGCGCTCGCCTGTATCACCTGGCGCAGGGCCTCGACTTCCTTGTCGAACAGTTTTCTCTTCGCCGCGCTAAGCTGCATACCGCTCCCGGCCCCACTGGATCAGGTCGTCAAAATTGTTTTCCACCACGCGCGTCATGTCCGGGTCGATCTTGTTGCCGAACTCGATCAGGTCGCGCACGAAGGCGAGGAACATCTCGCCCTTCTGCTGGGCGATCCGCTCGGCGGCTTCCCGGGCGTTGCGGGAGCGCCGGTCGATGATGGCCTCGACCTTGGAGAGCGAGTCGAGGTAAGAGGCGGCCTGCAGCGGGGCCATGCGGATCTGCTCCATGATGGTGTCGCGCACCTGGAGAAGGTGTGCCTCATACCCTTCCTTGGCGGCGCGGGCCTTGTCCCACTCGTCCTGGTCCTCGCCGATGATCCTGGTGCGGGCCTTCCATTCGCTGAGGCTCTGGCGCGAGACGCCGAGGGTCTCCTCGATGTCGGTGAGGGTCTTCCCCTGCTCGACGAAGAGCATGCGCGCCACCGGCTCCAGGCGGCTCCTGTCCCCCTTGGCCGCCATTAGCGCAGCTCCCTCTGCAGGCGGTTGATGTCGCTTTGGCATTTCTGCAGCTCGACCCAGACCATGGTGAGGTCGTCGGTCTGGCTCTGCACCTGGGGGATCTCCAGCTCGGTGAAGGGGGTCAGGGCTGTGTTGAGGCCCTGGCGGATGGCTGCGCAGAGCCCCTCGCCCTTGAGGATCAGACGCCTCTCGTTTTGTTCGAGCTCTGCCAGCTTTCCTTTCATCGCCGCGCGTTCCAGATTCATGATGGCCTCTCCACGTCTTTTTGTACCTTCGGGTCCTTGCGCATGATCGGGCAGAAGAGGTTGGCGTCGATGCGATCCTTCACCTGGGTCATGGTCTGAGTGGAGAGGACAATGATGTCCTGCAGCCCCTTCGCAACCTTTTCGTAATTGACCACCAGCTTCACGTTGTCCTCGTACATTTTGATCACGCCTTCGTGGCGCTTCTCCATGCCGCGGGAGATGAAGACCATGAAGATCCAAGGTCCCAGTACGACGGCGGCTATGATGGAGCCAATAGGCCAGGTTCCCACTTTTGAGATGATGGTTGAAATTGCAGTCAGGGCGGCGATTTGTTCAGGTGTCACGCGATCCTCCAGTGGGATGAGGGTTTAGCTTTTGTCGACTGTCGACGGCAGCGGTCACAGATGCCGCCATGTGGCCCCTTACGGTCTACCATGGTCAGGTTTGGCCGCTGGCAGAGCGGGCAGGTGCGTTTCGGGTGGCTAGGGCGCACCCGGCCCGATCCTCTTGGCGCCCTGCGTTGGTAGTGTGGGCTCTCAACCCATCTGCCATCTCCCATGGGTAACAGCGGGGGGAGCTTTGAGCCTCTGCCGCTTATGTGGTTCTGCCACTGCCAGTGATGCCGGGTACACCAGCCATGTTCGTTCAGCGTCTTATTTCCGTTCGTCGACTCCTTACATCCCATCACGCTGCAAGGCCGCCTGGAGCCGGCCCTCGATCCGCCCCGATATGTGAGGCCTTCGGCGATCTCCGCCGCGGTGACGATCACTTGCAGCCGAGGGCGGGGCCAATAGGAGCCGCAGTCCCAGCATCGGGCAAACTCGACGGCTGTCGTGCCTGCATCCAGCCCTCGCTCGTAGTAGATCTCGCGGGTGAGGTACCCGCCGCATCGAGGGCAACGCACATCATTGCGTCCGGATCGTCGAGTAGTTGCCCAGGGCGGGGTTGCCCATGCGGTACACATTTGAGTTGCCTACCGCATCGATCAGCTCGACATGGGCCACCTTCCAATCCCCTGTTTGCGAGTACTGCGGCAAGGGCGCGGTGACTGAATAGGTGCCGCTGTTCGCAGTACCGCTGGTCCGCTGGCTGGCATCGAATCTCACGAATTTCATCTGAGAACCGGCGTTCGGGGGGATCAGGGTCAGCGTCCCGCGCAGGAAGCCCGTCAGGCCGTCCGTTATGGTCATGGCTGCAGTGACCGTCTGCTCACCGTTACTGGTATCAACGGTCTGCGGCGAGAGGGAAAACCCGGAGAGGGACGGGGCCGCCACGTCTTCAGTACCGAAGACATCGTCAAAGCAGCCGAGTGCAAAGCAGAAGAGAATCGCACTCAGGACAGTGAGGCTTGTCAAAATGGTTTTCATGTCAGCTCCTATACCTGCATGAGGTCAATGCCGATGGCAGTAGCCACAGCAAGAAGTTCGTCCATGGTCTGGGCGCCGTAGGCCCGGTCGATCAGGGCCTGCTGCAGGCCGAGAATCCTCCCGGACTCCCGGCGGAACAGTTCCACGTTCCCCAGGATCTTCTGGACCAGGTCCTCAAGGGTGATACCCCGGGACGAAGCCAGTGCGGCTATCATGGGTACCGGTGTCGAAGGATCGACCAGCCACGCCTCGGCTTCGCGTTGCTGCACGTGCCAGGTTTCGCGCTCGTGCCCGGCATAGGGGGTGGCAAGCCCCGCCAACTGCCGATCTCCCCAGCTTCTCGCGGCCAGTTCGGCATAGCCAGGGAGTTCCGGGAAGACCGAGACGATCTCGGCATAGCTCGCGGTCCCGGCGCTGTCCTCCCATAATTCAGCCCGAAGCTTGGGGTCTGCGCTGTAGACGTCCATGCTCCTGCAAGCCCATATCTTGCGGCTGAAAGATGCGGGGTACACCGAGGGCGGCGCCGGGTTGAGACGATCCTCCATGTGCGAGGTTTCCGGCCCCCAGTGTCCCGGGGTCACTAAAACCTGCTCGGTCTCGACGTAGTCACCGATCGGGTTGCCGTCATTGTCATAGGTGATGACAGGTTCGGGAGTCTCGTAAACCGGTTCGACCCAGCGAGGCTCGTCGGCAACCTCGACCTGGATGATCTTCGGGGTGACCTGCGGGTGGTAGTAAATCGTGTATCCCATATGCATCTCCTATTCAGCGTGCCGTTTCAGGTGCTTGGACACCACCCTATTGACCACGGACTGATTCCACGTGCCGCCGTTTTTTGCCGGTATCCCAGCCGCATTCAGCGTATTAGCGCACCACCGCGTGCTGCGACCTTGCTCACGCCAAGCACACATCTGCCGTAAATGACCCTGTTCCACGGGATCCTCTACCAGTCGACCATCATCCGTGGCTGCAAAACCGTATGGGGTGTGGCCGTAAACCTGCCCGTTGTCCCGCAGATGTCTTATGGCCGTGCGGGTTCTCTCTCCGATCAGTTCACGCTCCAGGGCGCACAACGCCGACAAAATCGTAAAGAGGAAGCAGCCCATGGCCGTAGTGGTGTCGATCTGCTCCTGGAGACTGGCGAGCCCGGCTCCTGCACGTTTGATACGTTCTGCTATCTCCATCAGGTCCCGCGTGCTGCGGCTGATCCGAGACAGCGAGTAAAAAACCAGGGTTGCTTTTTGCTTGCAGGCCATATCAAGAGCGGCCCGGAACTCCGGGCGGTTCTTGACCGATTTGCCACTGACCCCCGCGTCGCAGAACTCGCCGAGGACCTCCATACCCTGCTGCGCAGCGTAACTTCTGGCGCGCGACAGCTGCGCATCCAGGGAGACGCCCTCTTCGGCCTGGCCGGTAGTGGATACTCGGGTATAGATGACCGCCGTACTCATCGTCGCCTCTATAGCCCCGGTGGGGTGTAAATGCCGACTGCGCCATCGGCGGTGACCACCATGACGAGGTTACCCGCGGCGTCGCGCACCTCTAGCTTGTTCGCGGTACCAGGCTCCGTCGCTCCCTGGCGCAGGGTCAGCACCTGCGGCATCGCCTCCTTGACGGTCTTCCATTCGACGTTGCGGTCGGTGTGGGTGACCGGGTCATAGACGTACAGCCTGGCGGCATCCGAAGGTGCCGGGAGCAGCGGCTTTTCGTAGATTCGTGTCGCCTCGCCCGCCGCATAGCAGGTTCCTGCACAAAGACAGAGGCACAGCGCCATCAAAGTGTTTTTCATGCGTCAGCTCCTTGCAAAATGGTTCCGGCCGCGCCCAGCAAAAACCCGTCAACTCCCATCAATCCTAGCTCCTCCACCGTCCCCGGGAACAAGGGGATCCCGATGCTGCCGATTGGCCTGAAACCGGCGTCAATCCGGGCGGCAAGCTCCTGAAGCGGAACCACCCCGAGGGGAACCGAGAAGAGCGCCAGCCTGAAGGTGACACTGCCGGGCAGGCTCAATCGGATCATAAGGGGGCCTCGGGTAGCCCCTTGCGCAGCTTGAACTGGCCGGACATCAAACGGACACGGTAGCTGCCAGTCGGGCGGCCGCGCAGCACATAGTGATAGCTGATGCTGGCCGCAGGGTGATTTGCCGGGAGCAGAGCCTTCAGCACGTTCTCGTTGACTTCTATGGACAGCATGCCCAGGGCGGCGGTGACACTCCCGACAAAGTCCGCCTCAGTGGAGGATAGGGATTCGACGGCCACAAGCTCCAGGTCAGTGAAGGCGCTGAGATCGGCGGGCTGGCCATCGATGGTCACCGCCACGGACTCCATGAACCCCGCATCAGTCCAGGCGATCAGGTTTATGTTGAGTGGGCGCTCACCGGCCACGGCATTCCTCCAGCGCCTCTATGAGGCCCTCGTTATCCTGATAAAGGCGATCCAGTTCGCTCTTATTTACCGAGACTTGCGCATCCCCATCAACGACCACGTAGCGCCGCGAGCACCCGGTCATGCTGATCAGCGTGGCGAGCGCTAAGAGCAGCAGGATCTCCCTTGCCAAGCGCCTTGCGGTAGTTCTGGATATTCGCTTCATGGTCGGCTCCCTGCTGCCGCTTCTGGTACGCCCTGATCCCCTCGACGACGAGGGGAAGCAGGTAGGCCAGGAGCGACAGGATGGCGGTGGTGATGGAGGTTGTCATTCGTGTGCGGGAGGCTTGGGCCCCGCGGCGGCCGGCTCCTCGATGATCTCACTCATGTAGGGAACCCCGGGGATCGGGATGGAGTACCCGCCCTCCTGGGGGAGCAGCGTCACAGCTTCGGAGGTGGCGCCGGCGCCGGGGATCTGGGCCAGCACGGAATGGACGATGTCCTCGGCCTGGGCTCGTGAAACCTTGGGGGAGAAGGAGAGGATGTGCTGGACCGCTATGTCGAGCTTGTTCACCCCGGTCAATTGCGTGGTGGTACCGGCCTTCTTTGCAGCCCATTCCTCGGCAAGGGCAACGCCCTGGGCGGCCAAGCGGAACAGGAAGTTGTTCTTCTCGGTAAGGGCCTGCACCTGGTACTTCTGGCCGAGACGGGTGAGGACCAGGGAGACGAGGCCAAGTACCAGGGCGGTGATGATCGGGAAGACGGTCTGCTCAAGAAATGCCTGCAGCCCTGCGCCGAAGGTTGTCGCTGTTTCGGCCACCGTGTGGGCGGGGACCATGTCGGCGGCAAAGGCGGGGATCACCCCGGCGACGAACAGGGTGAGTGCCAGGGCGATTTTGAACGGCAGGTCGACCCGGCAGTTCTTCGCGGTCCAGAGCATCAGGCCGGCCATCAGGACAAGGGTGGTGAAAAAGATAAACAGCAGCATTGGTGAGCCTCCTTTGGTTTGATCAGCGTCTGATATCGAAATGGGCGTCTACCGAGGCGCCGGTGTAGGTGGATTGGCGGCCGTCCTCGTAGCTGGTCTGGCCGATGTTGCCTTTCAGGTTGTAGCCGGTGAGCTGGCTGCCGCAGCCGTAGAGGACCAGGAGCGGGAGGACCAGGAGCAGCTTCATGCGGCCTTCTTCAGCGCCAGGTGCAGCTTCATGGCCGCATCGGCGATGCGCTGGGCACAGTCCATGCTGTTGATGATCCTGCGAGAATTGAGGAAGTCGCAGCGCTCGCCATCGATGTACCGCGGCAGACCGACGCCGGTGTAGGCGCCTTTGCGCATGGCGTAGCTCATGGTGCAGTAGGAGATTTCGAAATCCAGCATGTTGTCCGGGTCCCGCTGATCGTTGGGCTGGTCGCCGACGGTGAGGTCGAACTTGCGGCCGGTGCGAGCTTCGAAGCGGGCAACCACTTCCGGGTACTCCTTGCGCAGCGCCTGCTCGGCCATTTCGTAGTTGCTCTCGCCGGTGTTCTGGGCGAGCCCGCGGCCGGCGTAGTCGGCGCCCTCTTCGGGGGTGTCATTGCCCAACTCCTTGCCAACTCGGGTCTGGCTGCCGTAGCGCTTGATGAAATAGGCGCGGGTGCCGTACTCGTGGATGGGGCGCCAGGTATTGGCGGTCTCGTGCCGCACCGTGGCCATGATGTAGGCGGCCCAGCGCAGGTCTGTGATGTGCGGGTCGGCTTCGAGGGCGGCGAGCAGCTTCTCGATTCCGGTAACCTGCCCCTGCAGCAACGGACCGAAAGCAACGCGGTAGATATCGAAGAATGATTTTCGGTCGATCGGTTGCATGGGGTCTCCATCTCAAATCAGTGTTGAAAATGCGGCCCGCCCTGGGGTGACGAGTCCCAGGACCGGCCAAGAACAATAAAAGGAGGGCGTGATCAAGTAGGGGGCAAAATAACAAAAAACGCCCGGTTTCCCGTGACGGTTTGTTGTGGTTTTGATAGTGATTTTAAAGGGGAAATGAGATTTTTGAGGGGGGGTGGCGGGCCTGAGATTTCGGCGATTTTGCCTGTGTACTACCAATGGGGCCAAGCTGTCAAGTTAATCGGTGAAAAGGGACATCTGATCAGGGTGTACGGCGTTGGCGCGCTCGTAGCTGTTGTTGCGGTACAGGAAGGCCACCAGCTCGTCGTAAAGGACGCGCCGGTGGCTGGACAGCGTGTAGGAGTCGAGGCAGTCGGGGCGGCGCAGACCGCCGCGCTCATCCCGCTCGTACTTCGCTATCAGGCGCCAGAAGGTGGGCGCGGAGATGCCGAGGATTCTGCAGATTTCCCCAGGGTAATAGCTGGCCTTGCGCGGCAGCTCCGCGAGGGCCAGCATCCCTTTGAGTTTTTCTTCGGCGTGTTCCAACTGGGTCATTGCTTTCTCACCTTACAGTATTACCAGCCGACCACGGCCGCTGGCGTCGCGGAGCATCTGGTAGGTGGCTTGGTCATGACCCGGCTCTATTACCGTCAACTGCTGTCTGTCGTCTGCCCAGAAGAATCTCATATCCCACTGGTACGGCAGCCCGCCCAGCAGGGCCATGATCGCAACAACGACTTCGGACTGGACGGGAGGAAGCACGGGACGCTGTCCGCCCTCTGCATGCGGTTGGCGGATGTCCCAAAGCATTACGGCAATATCGGGCAGGGCGGAGGTGGGGCCTTCGGCGCCGCAGGCGGTACAGACAAGAAAGAAGCTGTCTTCGTCATCGATCTGCATGGAGTCGAGGTACATGTTGGTGCACGCGCAGAAAGGGCAGGGTTCAGCGTTGAGGACGGGAGACGATGGGGTCACGGCTTCTTTGTGCCCGGCAATAAAGCGATGTATCCCGGCGATTATGCTCCCCGCAGTCCCGGTGGGATCAGTGACAGGGACGTCCACGCCGCCGCAGGATATGCCGCCCAGGGCGGCTGCTACGGCGCGCCAGTGGGTGCTGTGCTGGGACAGAAGGACGCGCAGGTCCTCGTTTTCGTCCTTCATCTTATTGTAGGATGACTGGCAGCGTTCATGATACTCGGAGCAGGGGAATGAATAATCACACGGCCCGTCTTCTTGGATTAATGGTTCAACCTTGTTCATGCCGTTTCTCCTTCGCGGGTTTAACACCCGCTCCACGCCAAGGCGTGAGCTAGATTCGTTAAATGTTCAAAGCGAGCATTTCCGCTACTTCGCTTTCCCGCCGCTTTTCCTTCTCGACCTGCACCACAAAACTACCGCCGCTTTCCGCTTCTTCATCCAGTAGCCTACGCGCCCTTGCCACGGCTTCCTGATAGCCATCCTCACGAAAAGCCGCGACGTTGCCATACTCGGTGCCGACCACCCAAATGGGGACCCACTCTTCAGAGTCCTTGCGGGTGATCAGGCTATCAACGAGTTCCTGCGCTCGGACAAGTTGGCCATAATCTAGGGTGCCGAGAAAATCCGCAGTACTCACACCCTGTAACTGCTTAGCGATCAACTCTTCTCTGCTCATAGCCGCACCGCCCCAGCGGCCAGAGCCATTTCGAACCGCTCCTCAATGGTGAGCTTCGGCAGAGCGTGTCTGATGCCGACAATCAAGTCGCTTCTGAGGTCAGGACAGCCTTGGATCCTGATGCCTTCCTCCAGGTTGATGTTCTCAACCCTCTGAGCATGATCTTTGATCACCTCCTCCACTGTTTCTTCCAAGGCGGCGTCATTCTCTTTGGGCAAAAGACCTACAATCTTCTGAGCCAGGAGCTGTCTTACGGTCTTCATGTTCTCAGTACACATCTGGCACATCTTCTTTCCTCCCTTGCGACGAATCAGAAGTTATCCCCTTCTCGCCAGCGACCGGCCGATCTTAGTCCCGTAGCCCCAGTCGCCAGGGGAGCCGAACGCCTGAGAAACCGTCGATCCCAAGATAATATGAGCCAAGACGCCCAACAGGTCCTTAGCGTCTGTCAGATGGTCATAGGCTGCCGAACCAGGTTCAATGGAGTCGTGAATGATAATGTCGATCTCCCCCCGCAGGTCCCGAACTGCTGCCGCAAGGCTCGCGCCGGGCAGTCGTAGAGTTTCTCCCTCCGCGATCTCCTCACCGTTGAGGCAGCGCGGGATCTCCGCGCCGACAGTGTCGGGTGTGCGCCCGCCACCTGCAGCTTTCTGAAATTCGAGCACCCGGCCAAGGAGGAGCAGGATGCTCTCGATGTGCTCCGGGTTCGCGCCGATCCTGACACACTCGTCGTGGTAGGCGTTAAGCGCGGCCGGGACTGCCGCATCTTTTGCACAAAGCAGGATCGAATCGGCCTCTGTGTAGGTCTTGCCGGTGATGGGGTTCAGTGCCTTGATCTGAAACTTGCGGTCGACAATGTTCATGGTTGTTCTCCTTTCGAATGTGGGCGTAGCCCCTTGCTGGTCTCTTTGCGCCAGATCGAAAACCGTCACCCCAAAAGCGGGGTACCATCATCATCGCCAGTTGCCAGGTCGTCCCAATCCTGTCCACCTGGCACAGCAAAGCGCTCTCTGCTTCCGGTTAGCTCCCTGACCTTTGCGTTGAAGTACTCCCGCTTATTCATAAGCCGGAAGCCTTCGGGCATCTCCTCGGTGGCGAACTTCTCCAGCCGGGCTTTCATTTCGTCTCGGTCCGGATAATAGGCCATGCCCATGCCGATTGTGACCGTACCTGCGGTTTGCCCCTCATCGTTGATGATGGCTATTTTCAGTTCTATTTCTATCGGGCCTTGCATCCTCATATGGTTCTCCTTATCTCAGTGAAGATATCTGTTGCGACTATCGGACTGACGGCATTGCCTAACAAATGTATCGCAGGCTGTCTCTCCTTCGGGATGCGATAGCTAGCAGGGAAGCCCATCGCCAATTTTGCTTCTTGAGGCTGCAGCATCCTCATTCGGTTGCCGTCAATGATAGACCAGCGGTCTCTGGTGGTGATGGTGCCAATCGGCCGATGAATGCTGCGCCCGGTGGTCCCGCTGCCGGTCCCGTAGTAAGGCGCAACGAAACGATCACCGAAGCGTGCACGGCCGGATGCTATCCTTCGAAGGGTCGCGGCACTTCGGCCGGGCTTGTCAATCCTGCTCCAGTCGGGATAGCTCCAGTCAATGACCTCGTTGATGCTGGCATGCTGCCGAGTCGGGAGGTCTAGGATCATCGGTGCCTTTGACCTTGTGCAGACCAAAAACAGCCTGACACGGTGCTGGGGTACGCCGTGATCCGCGGCGTCGACGATGTGCGGGCTGACCACATAACCCAGTCGGCTCATTGCGTCGAGCCACGCCGGATACAGCGTCCATGTGGCAAACTCAGATACGTTTTCAACCACGACCACTTCCTCCCTGTGGTACTCGGCGCAAGAAACAACGGCCCAGGCGGTTGAACGTTGCAGGTCATGGTGAGGGCGGTCTTTCCCGCGAGCCCTGGCATGGCCCTGACAGCACGGGGAGGCCATCAGGATGTCGTGCGCTGGGACCTGGCTCCAGTCCGCCTGGTGAAGATCCTGGCAGGCGTGAAACGTTTCCGGGTGGTTGCCCGCATGACAGTCGACAGCAAGGCGCCAATGGTTTGCCGCCCACAGCACCTGAATACCTGCACCCGCTGCCCCGGTTGTGAACCCGCCCGCACCTGCAAAGAGATCCACTCCAGTCATGGCTACTGCACCAGGGCGAGGACTTCGCGGACCAGGATGGTCTGCTGCAGGGCGCGAAGGGTTTTGCCTATCTGCAGGCCGGTGGTCAGGTCGGTGTACTGCTCCAGGTGGACGGGAGTCTGGTAGGGCGCGACCAGAGAGGTGTAGGTCGAAAAGACCCCTTTGGTGGTGGTGACGGTGTAGTCACCTGCGCCGATCCGGACCGAGGTAACCAGGGTGCCGACATCGGCGCTCTGGATGGTGGCGGGGGTGCCTCCCTGGGCCGGTTGCCCGGGAAACCACTCTACGTCTCCACATCCGCCCAGCAGTAGTGCGGCTAAAAGCATGGTCGTCTTTTTCATGCTGCCTCCTTCGGGTTATTTGGGCCCCAGGCACAGTTCGGTAAGCGTTGGGACGGCTGCCTTGACTCGGTCCTGCAGCTGCTGGATGTGGCACTTGTTGCAAGGTGCCCGCTTGAGCAGCTCCTCGCGCTCTTTCCAGGCGCTGGGCGAACCTTTGAAGGTAACGGCCTCCTGGTGGCCGCAGGAACGGCGGGTCGGGATGTTCACGCTGCACCTCTTGCAATCTCCGGCTGGCGCAGGAGCTTCTCAGAAAGGGCGCGGGCGCCTTCGGGGTTGGTGAGCTGGTAGATGGCGGGTTTGCTGTGGCTGATGCAGTGGCTGGAAAAGCCGTTGCGCCACAGCTCGCAGATGGCGGAGTTGACGGCGCAGATCTGGGCGCCCTGGATGATCTCCAGGGTGGTGTGAGGCTTGCCGTCCAAAAGGAACGCCAGAAGCCTCTGCAGGCGTTCGCTGGTCTTGTAGCGGGCGTAGTGGATGCTGCCGTCTCCGTGTGCCATGTTTCCCCCTGGGTGTGTGCTGTTTGACGTCTGAAATAGGGGGCGGAGGTGGGAGCCTCCGCCCGGGACTTCATGGGTCAAGCGGCTATGCTTTAATGCGCAACTGGCGCTCTTTTTTGCCCTTTATCGCTCTGCGTCCCGAGTCGACCTGGGCTCCATCTCTTTTCCCACACCAGTAAGCTCTATCCGACAGATCCTCATCTTCGAGCTGCGTACTGCTCACACCTTGCGCGTCCATCTTGGCTTGAATAAGCGCATGTTTTACAGGCACCAGGGCTGTGGTCGTAATCGGCGTCTTCTGCTTCTGCAGATTCAGCTTTTGGGAAATTACGTCTGCGCACCCCAGACAGTAGGACAGCCGTATTTTTTTCTTCCCTTTTGTCGTGAGCCTGCGTTGCTGGCTTTTCCCCATGAACTGCGTAGCGAGCCGGCCAATGGTCCTGTACAGGTAGGCAAACGTGAAAGAAGCTACTTCGTGGTCAATGTCCACACCCACAAAGCACATGTACCCATGTGGGTGAAAGTAGCACCGGCTATCGAAAGCCCCTGCCACGCTCGAAGATAATAAGAAGACCCAGTTGGGCGGTTTCTTGACGATCTCAGAGCTGGACAGCCCTACTTCCTTCGGAATCTCCCTTTCCGAGAAGTCCACGTCGTTTAGGTTGTAGGTTGAGAGAAGCTCCTGAGCCTTGGCGGCCGCAAGGGCCGCCTCATGCTCGTTGCTCGACTTGGCAAGCCGGAGCAGCTTCTTGATCTTCTCTATGATCTGTAGGCGCTTGGTTTCTTCCATGGTTTATGCCGCCTCTTCCATTTCGTCCGGATCGCCGGAGGCCTCCTTCAACATGGCGTTGACGATCTTGTCCACGTCGCTGTCGACGGCCTTGATCAGGACCACTTCGCCGTTGCCTTCGAGGGTGACGCCGAGCCGCTTCAGGGTCGCCGCATCGAGCTCCTCCAGGGGCTTCTTGCGCACCTTTTCGGTGGTCTTGATGTAGGTCTCGTGATCCGCCGGGTTGAAGATCTTCTTGATGCGCTTGATGACCAGAGCCTCGTCGTCGAAGATGACGGCGCCGGCGCCTTTCTTGAGCCCTACGCGGATGCCGCTGAAGATGAGAGACTTTGGCTTCTGGAACAGGTGGCGGCTGTCGCTGATCATCTGCTCCAGGACGATCCTGGTGCTGGCGGTGTCGGCAGCGGCTTCCTTGATGCCCTTCATGTGCGCGCGCTTTAGCTCCTCGATCTTGATGTGGAGATCTTCCACGCGGAGCTTCAAAAGCTCGCGGTTGTCGGCTAAAAGCCGGGTGGTGTCTTCGATTTCCCTGAGTGTGGACATGTGGTGACTGCCTCCTTTTTTTGGGGTCTGACGGGTCTGATGGATCTGACCGATCTAGTTACGCCTAAAATCTGCTACCAGCGGATTGCCGGTCATCCTGCTACCCTGAAGCGCGCCGGAGTTGATCAGGCGCTCTGCCATGGTCACCGCCTTGCTGCCTGACTCCATTCTCAAGACCTTGTAGTTGTTGCCCCTGCGGTACCAGCATCTAAACGCCGTCAATAGTCGTCTCAACATGGTCTGCCTCCTTGGATTGCTTCATCGTGGTGATGGCCTTCATGACTTTCTCTACCTGGAACGCTTTGACGAAGCGGATCGACTCGACGCCGACGATCCGCTTGATGAACTTGTCCAGGGCCTTAGACTTGGCCTCGGCATTTTCAGCCCGGGAGACCTCGGACCAGGTGGCGGCCATGAGCCTGCACTGTGCTCCATTGGCCATGCCGGGGCGGCCGTCCAGATCGGCGAAGGGGAGGGGGCGCTTCCCCTTGGGAGAGGGGGTTCCCTTCTTGGTCTGCAGCTCGTCGATCAATTCCTCGGCCTGCCGCCAGGTGAGCACCTTGGAGCTGGTCACCCGGTCATCCTTGGCCACCTGCTGGAGCAGGGCTTCATAGCTGTCGCGGTCCATCCCCAGCGCCCCTTTGAGGGTGTGGATGATCTTGATCTGCCGCGGGGAGATGCGCTGCCCGCGCCCTGTCTGTTTGGCGGAGGAGTAGGTTCTCATATCGACTCCATAACCTCTGCGGTCACCCTGGTCTCGCCCATTTCGTGGGCCAGGTTGATGGCGCGCACGGCGTGCAGGTTGACGGTAAGCGGGTAGGCGTGGGAGATGTTCTTGCCGCGCTCGTCCTTGGTGGTCAGCCGGCTAGAGAGGACCGCTATAGCCTCGTCGGTGAAGACATCCTCCAGCTTGGCGCCCACGCGCTTGAACTTGAGCTGCAGGTATTCCTGGAGGTACTCGCCAAGCCCCTGGATGCGGGCGATCTGGATGCGGCGGATCACCTCGCGCATCTCGGGGTGGTGCCGCTCGTCGAGCTTGTCTCCCAGTTCGTTCTGCCCGATCAGGACGATGGAGATCAGCTTGTTGTAGCCGTCCTCAAGCTCCCAGAGCTGCTTCAGGGTCTTGAAGGCGGGGACGGTGAGGTTATGGGCTTCCTCTATCACCAGGCAGCAGCGGTCACCGTTGCGGCTGCGCTCGAGCAGCAGGTTCTTGACCTGGCGGGCCTTCTGCTCGTGCTTCACCTTGGGCCTCTGGTCGGAGACGTCCATGATGATGCTGTCGCAGAGCGAGGCGGAGGTGATGCGGTCTTTGTCCAGGATCTGAGGGAAAACAGTCAGGATCCCCCCTTCTTTGCGCAGCAGCTCGAATACGCGCTTGCGCATTACCGATTTGCCGCTGCCGACCTGGCCTACGATGGCGATGAGCCCCGAGTGCTTGGCGGCGTCGAGCATGGATGCCTCGATGAAACGGTGCTCGTCGGACATGAAGATGTCGCCGTCTTTCTCCACCCCTCCGTTTGCGGGGAACGGGTCCCGGAACAGCTTGAAATGCTTCCTTGCTTCCTGCGTGATCATCTCTGCCTCCACATAAGGTATGAGTTCCTCCGGGTTCCCCGGAGCTAGTGCCCGTCTTTCGGCTTGTTTGCGACGGATATTGCGGTTGGTCTGACCTGCGGGCATCTTGCCGCGCAGGTTCTGGCCGAGCGGCAACCAGATGTCGGGAAGCCTCATCCCGCGCATCCCCAGGTAATCCATGGCTTTGGGATTGGCCTTTACGACGCCCTCGATATCATCCCGGAAGGTGGGGAAGGTTTCCGGCACGTAGCCGCGGTTCAGGCAGAGGTTGATGCTGGGGCGGGATGCGCCGGTTGCCGTGGCGAACTCCCCCTGGGTGATGCCGGCCTCTACCGCGAGTTCTTTAAGCCGGATCGGGGCGAATTCCAGGCTGAACTGCGGTATTCGCTCTAAATTCTTGGGTTTTGACACCTTGTCACCTCCTGAATGAAATGGCGGATCTACTGCGCCTGTGCCAGCTTGGCGCCCGTCTCGCGCCAGTCGTTTCCTGCACAGATTGCCTCAATGACCGTCTCTGCGACCCGTACTTCGATCGCGTCACCGTACTGCTGCCGCAACTCCTTGTTGAGCGCGGGTGTGATGATGCCCCCTGCAGCGCGCAGGCGCTTGAAGAACTCCATGATGGGGATCTGCGCGGGGGTGGTGTCCCGGGTGACCTCGATGGGCGTTCCGCGGCGGGGGAGTGCTGCGACGTTGTCGACCTTTTCCGCGAAGCCCTCGAAGGCGTTGAGACCCGCGAAAGGGGTGGTCTTCTTGTCATGCTCCTTACTACCGGTGGCGAGTTCCTCGAGGCGCTTGATGGTCTTCTGTGTCTGAGTTTCCGGCTGAGCTTTGTACTCCTGGCCGATGATGGCTGCATTGACCGCGAAACCACCCTGCTCGGCCGGCAGACGCTCGATGCAGCGGGCCTCGTAGAGCTTGTTGTCGTAGGCGACGGTGATGATGCCGTCCTTGTACTTCCAGATGTTGCGGATGACCTTGACCACGGTGCCGTGCGGGATGTTGGCGTGCTTCAGGTTGAACACCTTGCTGTCGTAGCTGATCTTGTGGTTATTGACCGTGCGGGTGACCTCGGGCTTGTTCATCAGGTCGTAGAGCTCGGAGCGATCGGGGAGTTCGCGCAGCTGCTCCGGCTTGATCATGAGCCAGCAGGAGAGGCGCGGCATCTGGGTGCGGGTGTGCTTGCGCGTGGCGTTGAACCAGATGCAGAAGCCGCGGGCCTTGCGGTTCAGATCGTCGATGGTGTGGGCCGGATCGATTCGTAAGCGGGTCTCGAACCATTGCTCCCAGATGTTGTGGGACTGCTCGACGCTCCCCTGGCGGCGGGAGTTGCCGGTGGTGCCGGGGATGATTTCAACAGAGATCCCGTCCCAGAGCTGCTGTCCCAGGGCCTTGGCTTTGGCCCTGCAGCCGCCGTCCATGAGCATCTGAAAGGGCGCCCCCCTGAAGGGGAAGTTCAGCTCCGGCTTGGCCTCCCAGGCGCGGCAGAGGAAGTCGAAGAGGTTCTCGGCCGTTTCGCCGGCGGCGAGGTAGTAGTAGACGAACATGAAGCCCGAAAAGTGGTCGGTGAGGATGTAGCGCTGCAGCGGGATCTTGACCTTCTGGAAGTTGGCGAACTTGTTCTTGTAGAACTCGTCCTCGCGCATGATCGCCATGCCCTTTTCGTCCAGGTAGTACTGGATGCAGGTCGAGACGTCGACCTGGTGTACATGGTTCGGGTGCAGGGAGCGCATCTCGGTATGTGGGGTGGGTGCGTTCATGTTGTCCTTGCTTAACTGGCGCTGCCTGAGCACCCTTTGCATGCCGCCCACGCTGATCTCCCCTCTGGTCATGATGCCGTTGTCTATGGCGAATTCCATGGCGTTCTCCACCGGCATGATCGGCCCCTTGTTCTCGCGGCCGGTCTTGTAGATGACGGCGGCGACGAACTCGATCTGCTCCTCGGCCAGCGTGCCGAGCCCCTTGTCCGCGCGCTCCTTGCGGCCCGTGGCGAAGCCGTGTTCCCGCGCTATCCGGTACAGGTGCTCGGTGCTGTACCCGTAGAGCTGCTGGTACCGCTTGAGCACCTCTTTGCGCTCCCGGGACTTCTTTTCATTCAGCTCTACGACCAGTTCTCGCTGCCACATGGTGGCCCCCTAAAATTAAGATCAGGCAGGCAGGGCTATTGCCCCTGCGCCTCACTCCATTTCTCATAACCTGCGAGAACTTCCGGATTCATGGAAGGGTCGCCGTAGTTGGTCACCGCGGTATCGTGGGCGGCGAGAATCTGCATCTTCATATAATCGAGGGTGGAGATCAGGGCGGAGCGCATGCGCGGGGTGATCTCGCCGGCGCCTTCGAACTGGTTCATTACGAAGTCGGGATCCACCTTGAGCATGTAGCCGTCGAAGCCGGTGCGCAGGTTCTCCATGCGCTGCATGAAAGCGTCCTCAGTGGGGAGCAGGTCGCGGCCTTCGGCCTCCTTCGAGAACTTGCGGAGCTCCTTTTCCTGCTTTTTGATGACCTCACCTTTGCTGTCCAGGACGCGGTCCTTGGCCTTGATGGTGGCCTGTGCGTCCTCTATTGCGAGATCCTTTTCGTCGAGGATGCGTTCTATGGCGGCTTGCAGGTCTTCCTTGTGGTCGGCGTCCAGGGGGATCTTCTCACCGGCGATTTCGATGGTCTTGTCGGTGATGAGGAAGACGCCTTCGGCGGAGAGGTGGCGGAGTCGGCGGAGATCGCGGTAACCGACGGATAACTGCTGACACGTCGTCATAAATTCCTCGCCGAACGCTTTCAGGTTCATCAGGTCCTCGTCAACCTTCTGGCGGGACATCCCTACGGAATCACAAAAGGTTTCCCATGTTCCAATGCCGGGAATGTCACGGTAGGTCTTGTTCTCCTTGACCTGTTTCATCCAGACTAAACTGCTGACGGTCGCGAATTTAGCGAACATGTTGGAGGTCTGGACCTGGCCGATCGCTTTGAAGCACTGGGCTATCAGCATCTCGCGTTCTTCCTGCTGCAGGCGGGCGGTATCCTGCACCTGCTTTTCGGATTCGATAACGGCCAGGGCCGTGCTGGTGTCGATGTCTTTCCTTGGTCTGCCCATGCTTACTGCACCTCCCCTAGTTTTTGGATGTCGTTGTCGATGCGGTGCCTCTCTCCCTCGAGGAGGGCTTTCTTGCGCGCCCAGATCATGGCGGCACCCATGCCGAGTTCGAAGCCGGCGCCGGCGTTGCGGACGAAGTTGTGATCCTGCAAGGTGATGATCTGGCTCATCACCGTAGCAACAGGAAGGGATACGGCCTTGGCTATATCCGAGCCGGTGACCGGACCCTTCTGTGTGGCGAGAAATTCGAGGATCCCGATCGCTTTCGATACGGCCTCGATGCGTCTGTACGTCGTGGTTGCCATGTAACCCCCTATTTCAGTAGGCCGCGCTTATGGCGGATGTTTTGTATCTGTGTCTCGATTTCACGCTGCTGCTCCTGAAGCCGGGCCAGCTGGACTAGGTCGCGGTCCTCGGGATAGAGGACGTCGCTGCCAAGGGGCTCCAACAGATAGCCGAAAACCTTCTGGGAGCCGATTATGTGGCAGAAGGCCACCAGCATATCGGCGGGGGGGCGGTAGGAGGTGTCGCTGGACACGTACTTGTCGAGCATTTCCTTGGACAGATCGCGTCCGGTCAACCGGCTGATCTGCGCCGCGATCAGGTAGCGGTCCGACCCGTTCATCTCTCGCGACAACAGCTGTTTGAGCCCCAGGAGCATGTCCAGACTCCCCTCTGCCAGGGTGGTATCAAAAAGCCCCTGCTGCGTAGATAACCCCTTGTCAATTTTCGGCTTTCGATTCGACATTGCCGCCCTCATTTTCCGCTGTTAGAATCAAAACCAATTTGATAGACTGCAAACCCCAAGGAGGCCCCTCGTGAAACTGTCTGAATTTGATCAGCTGTTAGCGTGGACAATGTTGGTTGCCCAAAACACGGGATTAATCGTCGAACAGAATCAAGTAGGCAGGCCACTGACTCAGGCGGAGATTGATGCGTCGATGCACAAGAGCCACGACTTAGCAGAGGTACTGATGGACCATCTGGTTGAGAGCCGTGGATGATAGCGGCCATCAAGGCTATCCTCCGGTCAGAGATCTTCACGCTGCCCTCCTGTATTTAACCGGCGTGTCGGGCCAGAGTTCTTCAACCGGTTTCCCAACCTTCTCAGCGATAGCGGCCCTGATGCGATACCCCTGGCGTTTGCCGGCTAAGACGTAATAGACATAGGCAGGGGAAACATCTTCTTCGCGGGCTATCTCCGAATTGAGCACCCCTTTGCGAACCATCTCTGCGCGGATGAGGCGCATACGCTCTTTGTCGGTCATAAAAACCTCGTATATTTGGTCTACTAGACTCTATTTAGTTAGTTCCTGCGAACGTCTATACCAACTAACAGCTTCTTCTTTTTAATCGCATACGATTAAAAAGTCAACGCTATTTTTAAGCGAGTGCGATGAATTTAAGTATAGGCAAGAAAATCAGGGAGTTAAGAAAGGCTCAAAAGCTTAATCAGACAGAAATGGCTGAAGCGCTAGGGGTCCACCTGCAGACGATCAGCAGATATGAGCGGGGAGAATTGACTCCTGGACCGGAGGTTTTAAGCGCTCTCGCTGAAAAATTCGGTGTGGATGTAAATGTCTGGCTGAAAATGGGAGAGACTGCCGGGGGCGGGTTTCAGGTCCAAGAGGTGATGCTGCGGTACAGCGTCCCGGAGATCCATTCAAAGGGTGAGGCTATAAAAAGGATCGTTGTGCTGCTGGAGGGGATGACCGAGGAAAAGGTGCTGGAGGTCTGGAGATACACTGAAGAAAAAAAGGAGCTGATGTTCTACCAGACTGTCGGGCGAGGCAAGAGGAACAAGCCGACGGAGTGAGGTGAGGGTAATGGGTGGCTATCTCGGATATTTCAACCTTAGAGAATGGTACGAAACACTCCCTCTGGATATCCAGGGATATCTTTATATATCGTCCGGGTATGGGATAGGAACAGATCCGGAAAGGTTATTAAACGGCGAGGTCTCTTGCTTCTCTCCATCGGCGACACAATTTCTTTGTGTACACGCTGTCAATGCCCTTCATGATAGATTTCATGCGGCATGTGATGCCTTTATGGCGAAAGCTATTTTAGTTTGTTCTTCAGACGATGATCGTCAGCTTTGCGATCGCCAGTCCGAAAGGATACGCGAGGAAAAGCTGATTTACCCAGACCAAGCCGAAATTGAAAAATATAAGCCATTCGTTTTGGATTTTATCCGTGCCAACCCAGGTATCCTTCAGGCTCACCTCAAGAAGCATTTCCCTCTGCAGCTGGAGGCGACTATTGGTCTGGCTTACTGGCAAGCGTATAAAGCTGGTAATATTTCCAGGAAACCGAAAGGCAACTCTTTCCAGCTTTTTATCTCAGAACATCCCCAGGAGGAGCTATGAAACTTTGGATTTGCTCAATAGTACTGCTACTGGCCTCGACCGCCTACGCCGATCCGCGTGACGACGTGAAGATCAACGCGGTCCAGGGCCTGCAGCTGAAGCAGCTCGGGAACCGGGCGGTGTACAGCGTCAAGGTCGATGTGGAGAATGCCGGCGGCAGGGGCAATATCTTCGTGAATGTGGTCGGGCTGAACGCGGCAGGCTTCCAGATCGCCCTGGTGCCGGTGTTTGGATCTTTCGAGGAGAACCAGACCAGGGCTCTCACTGGTCAGACGTTGGTGAATCCGGAAAACGGCGAGATTGTTACTTGGCAGGCCGGCAGCTTTGGTAAAAGTGTGGCGCAATAAAAAGGGCCGCGTGAGCGGCCCGAGAAGTTCTTTTGCTGATCCAATTTTGGGGCATCAATAACCTGCCGGCATGCAAATCAAAACGATTTTGACGCGGGGCCGATTTTCCCCTCCGATGTAGCCCTTTCGTAAACCATCGCCCACCACATTATGACATTTCTTGCCTACTTATTATGACGCCCCCCTTCAGTTAGGGGTTTGCCATTGACACCGGCTCCGTCCCGGTATATTAACGACGCTGCTTGGCAATAAAAGACGGGGAGTGGAGCGGTTGTCGTACCAATTCATTAAAGGATGGAGCCCGCTGTTGCTGCCGGCGGGG
>Ga0209317_1001281_pt1 | contig 22894 bp, 19 predicted proteins | sample RifGroB2_FD_183994 | JGI IMG/M metagenome (GOLD analysis project Ga0209317, IMG submission 183994) | Soil microbial communities from Rifle, Colorado, USA - Groundwater B2 (SPAdes) (version 2) | ecosystem: Environmental > Terrestrial > Soil > Unclassified | place: Rifle, Colorado | collected...
AGTAAAGAGTGCTTCTGTTTTGTTGTCCGCTCCGCGCATAACATTCCTCAGTAATAGCAGTGGGTTATGCGCGATAATGTATCATAAAACAGCTATTTTATCTATTTGAATTTCAACAACCTGCTAGTGACTCAACTTCGCGCTGGCCAAGCGATTGAGACTCACTCCCGCTTCTGCAGCTTGTATTGTCAACTGGCGGTGAACGTCGGGCGGGATGCGCACCATGAATTTTCCGCTGAAATGCTTGGAGGCGATGGGCTCAGGAATTGATTCCCCGTTTTTCTGCATGTCTGCAATTACTTCATCAACAACCTTACGAATGCCTTTCAATGCAGTTTCAGGAGTCTGGGAAAGCCAGCTTAAGCTCGGCAGTTCCGCACACAACCCAACGTATTCGCCGTCATCTTCCGACCAAGTTATCCTATAGGTATATTTGTCACTTTTCTGTGCCATGCTCGACCTCCAGCCGTTCAATTGCTTTGAGAACCTGTTTAACTTGATAAGCTTTGGCTCGTCCCTTGTCATTTTGGATATTAACCCTTGGGTCGCCAACCCATGGAGTCTTGTAAACGCGGTGGCTTCCGCTTGTCTGACGGGCTGGGCCAAAATAATGGTCACATATCCAGCAGAGATCGGCAAAGCGAGCGCCGCCGGGATTAATGCGCATGGTTTCAAGGAGTTCCTTTGGATGGCCCATGCCAAAAATGATACCAATAGTGATACTTGTCTGTCAATGGGGGAGTTTATTTACGGTTAAAAAGGGAGGGAGTTTATGAACCTCCCCCCCTCGTTGCTTTCTTAATCTGTAAGTCCTTTAAAACTCCTGCGACATCGCCTTAACTTCCCGCGCCGTGAATACCGGGCCGTCCTTGCAGACGTAGACGTTCCCCACGTTGCAGCGGCCGCACTTGCCTACGCCGCATTTCATCCGGTTCTCCAGCGTGGTGTAAATGGCGTCGTCGGTGAAACCGAGACGCTCCAGCACCGGCAGGGTGAACTTGATCATGATGGGGGGGCCGCAGACGAGCGCGATGGTGTTGTCGGCGTCTGGCGCCGCCTCTTCCAAAACATTCGGGACGAAGCCTACCTTGCCGTCGAAGTCGGGGCCGTTGCCGCCAGGATCGACGCACTTGACCAGCCTGACGTCGTTCCTCTCCTGCCACTCGGCCAACTCCCTTTTGTAGACCAGATCGCTCTCGGAACGTGCGCCGTAGACGATGGTGATGTCGCCGAACTTCTCGCGCAGGTCGAGGCAGTTCCAGATAACGGTGCGAAGCGGGGGCAGCGCGATGCCGCCCGCTATGAACACCAGGTTCTTGCCGTAGAACTGCTCGATCGGGAAGGAGTTGCCGTAGGGTCCGCGCACGCCGACGGTGTCGCCGACCTCCAGTCCCCGAAGCGCCTCGGTTACTCGGCCAACTCCGCGAAAGCAGCACTCAATGAAGCCATTGCGGGTGGGAGGAGAGGCTATGCAGAAAGTGGATTCCCCGGAGCCGAAGGCGGAATATTCGGCGAACTGCCCGGCGCGGAAACTGAAGCTTTCACGGACTGCATCGTCCTGAAATACCAGGCGTAGCGTTCTGACATCGGGAGTCTCGTCGACGATGGCCTCGATGGTGGCGAGATGCGGCAGGTAGATGTTCTTTAAATCGCACATGGCATTTGTCTCTCTCAAAGAGCGGCGTTGCCGCCGCAGGAAAACACGTTACGCAAAGGCGCGAAGAATCCGCAAAGTACGGTAAGGAAAGGCCTTAAGGTTTAACCTTCAAAAGATTTTGCAGTTCTTTGCGCCTTCGCGGATACTTGGCGTACTTTGCGTCGAACTGTTTTGACTTCAGCTTTAATCCTGTCTCCCGTTAATGGTGCTCAGAACGCCGGCGATGTCTATCCCTACCGGGCAGGCGCGGATGCATCTGCCGCAACCGGTGCAGAGAGTCTTGCCGAACTTGTCGTCGTAGTACTTGAACTTGTGCATGATCCGATTGCGGTAGCGTTTGTTCTGTATGTCTCGCGGGTTGTGACCCGAGGCGTGGTTGGTGAACTTGCTGAACCCGCAGGCGTCCCAATGCTTGCGCCTGGCGCCGTCGTCGGCACTCCCCTCGTCGTTGATGTCGAAGCAGTGACAGGCCGGGCAGATGAAGGCGCAGGCGCCGCATCCGATGCAGATGTCGGCGATCCCTTCCCAAAGCGGATCCTCGAAGTGCCCATCCAGCCATTTTTTGATCTTCACCAGGTCGAGTTTTTCTATTGCCTGATCGACAAAGGGGACAGCATCGACAGTCGCTGCCTCGCTGAACAGGGCGGCATGGGTGTCCACCAGCGCCTTCCCTTTCTCCGTTACCGTTTGGCAGGCGAAGTTGCCGTCATTCAGCGGAGTGAGGAAGATATCGCTTCCCGCCTCGGCATCCGGCGCGAGTCCTACCGCGGTGCAGAAGCAGGCGTCGTCCCCCTGGGTGCAGGCGATGCCTACGATGGTGCTTTTCCTGCGGCGCTCCAGGTAGAACTCGTCGTGATAATCCCAAGAGAAGACCGCGTCCAGAATGACGGGAGAGCATGCATCGCAGGGGGGGGCGCCGATCAAAACGGTTTCCGGGAACCGCGACCTGTCGACATCGTTCACCTTGACAACCCCGTCCTCTCTCTTGTAGGTGAGGATGTTTTCGCAGATCGGGAAGAAGAGCTCCTTGGCGGAGCGGCGGGGCAGTTCCGAGAGGGCCAGCTCCGAGCCTGTGGCCAGCGGCTGGTAAAGCACCGTTGTTCCTGACCCCTTGGGACCCACCACCTGCTTCTTCTCCTTAACCAGGAGGTCGATGAGATTGCGAAGGTTCTCTTCCGATATTATCTGCGGCATAGAAGGTCTCTTTTGGGGCATCGCGGGCCAGAACTTATAGACCAGGCGGAGCCAAGTTGATGGTTAAGGGCAGAAAAACAACTGCAATGGGGCGCAGAAAAAAGCTGAAAAGACGAAAGCTTTTGCCTGTTTCAGTCCGGCTACTTTATAAACGACTGGTCGTCGTCTTCACGGTACTGGGCCAGCGGGCCTTTTTCCTGCGGCGCCCTGCCCGCCTCGTAGTCGTACAACTCCTTCAGCTCCCTGGCCATGCGCCGGTTCAAAAGGTTCAGCGGTATGTCCATGGGACAGACGCGCTCGCATTCGGCGCAACCGCCGCAGCGCCCCGCCAGATGCATGGCGCGCACGATGTGCCAGGCCATGTTGCCGGCCGGCCTGGGGGAGTTCTCCACGGCCTGTGGGCGGTTCTTGTCGCACAGGCACTGCTCGCAGTAGCAGAAGGGACAGATCTGGCGGCAGGCCATGCACCGGATGCAGCGCGAGAAGTGCTCCTTCCAGAAGGCCCAGCGCTCGGCCTGCGGCAGCGCCTCGATGCGAGCCATCTCCTCGGCTTCGATGGGTGCCATATCGGAAAGCTCCGTGGTCAGAGCGCCGGCGGAAAAATCCGCTCCTTCCGGGAGATGGACGTTGCACTCCCTGCATTTTCTGGCGATGTTCGTCTCGCTAAGCGGAGCGCTGCGGTCCACGCCGAACCCATAAACGCCGGCGCAGGCGACCCCGATGATGTGCAGGTCCTCCCGCTTGATCTGGGATTCCCCCATCAGACCGGCCAGGGCCCGCATGTCGCACCCCTTGGCGACGACGCCGATGCGCCCCTTATTCAGCACCCCTTTTTTCGCCTTGGTGAGGTAGAGCGAGAGGTTGTTGACGCAGGCGGGGGAAAAGATGAGCTTCTGCGCCTGCTCGGCTGTAGTTATGAGAGCGGGGTGGGCGGTGCCACGGCGGCGCCCGGGCAGGTAGCCGACCACGCCGACCACCGTCTCCTCCATGAGGATTTTCGCAGCCTCCGTCCGTATCGCCTCGGTAACCGCCTGGTAATAGCCCGGATCGATGCCTGCCGCTTTGATCTTTTGCGCTTTAGAATTCATGCTTGTCGCACCCGTTGGCGCCGCTGCCAAAGCCAGGCAGGGCGAGAAAATATACATCCGGTTCTATGTCCTGCGTGAACACCAGCCTAAGGAACCCCAGAGGGTGGAGGTTGGGAGGGGGAAGATTTCAGCTTCAGCGAAGAACCTGCTGCTGCCTCAGGTGATGCTGTCGAACGCCTCTTTCAGTTCGCCATCGTCCGCCAATGTCTGAAAGGCGCCGGAGGCGCCGGACCACTGCTCCTCCTGCTCCAGCGATTTGAACTCCGGCATCGGCCCCATGGCGCGCATCTTTTCGGTGAGATCGGTCACCACCTCCACCCATTTCCCTCCCTCCGCGGCCGAAACCCAGGAGAATTGGAGCCGGGCCAGATCCACGCCGATGAAGCCGAGCAGGGCGCGGAATGCGGCGAAGCGGCGTCGTGCGTGGAAGTTTCCCGCCATGTAGTGGCAGTCGCCCGGATGGCAGCCCGAGACCAGCACGCCGTCTGCGCCCTTTTGGAAGGCCCGCAGTATAAACACGGGGTCTATCCGTCCGGTGCAGGGAAACTTCAGCACCCGGACGTTGGCGGGGTACTGCATCCGGCTGGTGCCGGCCAAATCCGCGCCGGCGTAAGTACACCAGGTGCAGACGAACGCGACGATCTTCGGTTCAAAGCCATGTTGGGTAGCTTCAGGATGCATGGGTTACCTCATCAAAAATATGTTCTACGTTCAACGTTCTACGTTAAAACAAAGAGCCAAAACAAAGAGCTGAATCTTGAAAGTTTGTAGCTTTGAGCTTTGAACGTAGAACGGCTTAGTTTTACAGCGCCTCTATCATCGCCATGATCTGCTCGTCGGTGTAGCCGTCGAGCTCTACGGACTTGGAGGGGCAGGTGGCCTGGCAGGTGCCGCAACCGCCGCAGACGCCGGGATTGACATAGGCGGTCACTTTTACCAGATTCCCCTGCCTATCCCTTATCCCCTTCTCCTCCACGGCTCCGTAGGGGCAGACCTTCTTGCAGGCCAGGCAGCCGACGCAGTATTTCTCGTTCACTTTGGCGACCACCGGGTCCCGCTCCAACTGGTCCTTGGAGAAGAGGGTCATCACTTTGGCCGCGGCGGCGGAGGCCTGGGAGACGGTGTCCGGAATGTCCTTGGGACCTTGGCAGGCGCCGGCGAGATAGATCCCGGCCGTGGCGCACTCGACCGGCTTGAGCTTCGCGTGCGCCTCGGAATAGAAGTTGTACTTGTCGTAGGAGATGCCCAGCTTTTGCGCCAGAAGATCCGCGCCGTCCTGGGCCTGGACCGCGGTCGCCATTACCACGAGATCCGCCTCGATCTCCACCTGCACCCCCACCAGGGTGTCGCTCCCCATGACGACGATCTTGTCGCCTTTCTGGTACAGGCGCGACACCATCCCCCTGATGTAGACCGCTTCCTCTTCCTCGACGGCGCGGCGCCAGAACTCGTCGTACCCCTTGCCCGGGGTCCTCGCGTCCATGTAGAAGACGTAGGCCTGGCCGTCGTGCACTTTGTGGTGGTAGAGCATGGTGTGCTTGGCCGTGTACATGCAGCAGACCTTGGAACAGTAGGAGATCCCTTTCTCCCTGGCGCGGGAACCTACGCACTGGATGAAGACGACCTGTTTCGGTTCGCGGCCGTCCGAGGGGCGCAGGATCCTGCCGCCGGTGGGACCGGAGGCGGAGGCGAGGCGCTCGAAGGTCATGCCGTCGATGACGTCGGGGATGGTCCCGTAGCCGAATTCGCCGTAACCCTGGATCGCGCTCCCCTCCGGCTTTCGGTCGATGGAGTAGAGCTTGAAGCCGGTGGCGACCACGACGGCGCCCACCGCCTCTACCGTCACCCGGTCCTCCTGCTGAAAGTCGACCGCTCCGGGGCCGCACACCTTGGCGCAGACGCCGCACTTGCCGCTTTGGAACATGGTGCAGTTTTCCCGGTCGATGACCGGGGTGTTGGGGACCGCCTGAGGGAAAGGGACGTAGATAGCGGTGCGCAGGCCGTGCCCCTGGTCGAAATCGTTGGGGATCTTCTTCTTGGGGCACTTGGTCATGCAGATGCCGCAACCGGTGCATTTCTCCTCGTCGACGGAGCGCGCCTTGCGCCGGACGGTGACCGAGAAGTTGCCGATGTACCCTTCGACCTTCTCCACCTCGGCGAAGGTGTAGAGGGTGATGTTCGGGTGGTTCGCCACGTCGACCATCTTCGGGGTCATGATGCACTGGGAGCAGTCGAGCGTCGGGAAGGTTTCGGAGAGCTGCGCCATGTGGCCGCCGATGGAGGGATCGCGCTCGACGAGCAGCACCTGGTGCCCCGCGTCGGCGATGTCGAGCGCCGCCTGGATGCCGGCGATGCCCCCCCCTATCACTAGCGCCTTCTTGGTGACCGGGACGGTGATCGGCGCCAGCGCCTTCCCTTTTTTCACCCGCTGCACCATGAGCTTCACGATGTCGGAGGCCTTGGCTGTGCCGAGCTTCTTGTCCTCGTGCACCCAGGAACAGTGCTCGCGGATGTTGGCCATGTCGCATAGGTACTGGTTCAGACCGGCAGCCGCGGCTGCCTTCCTGAAGGTTTTCTCGTGCATGCGCGGGCTGCAGGCTGCGACGACGACTCCATCGAGCTTCTGCTCGGAGACCGCCTTCTTGAGCAGGTTCTGGCCTGGGTCCGAGCACATGTACTTGTAATCGCAGGAGTAGGCCACCCCCGGGATATCGCCCGCGGCCTTCGCGACCTGCTCCACATCCACGGTGCGGGAGATATTCTCGCCGCAGTGGCATACAAAAACACCGATTCTGGACATAAGCTCCTCAATCCGTTAGCTGCCGGCCGATACGGCTACAGCAGATGTTTATCTCTAAGAAGCGGCTTCGGGTCGGTGATGACGCTCTCGAAACCCAGGCCCTCCGGAGTTGCACCCATGGCAAGGGCCGCCAGCTGGGTGATGTAGAAGATGGGAAGGTCGCGCCGGTCGGTAGCCGGGCCGTCCCCGCCTTGTTGCATCTCGGAGCCGAAGATGTTGCCGAAAAGGGAGCTGTCCCGGTTCCCGTACAACTCCTTGATCCCTTGCTGGCGGATGTCCAGGTTGCCGTGGCAAAGGGGGCAGGCGACCATGATGCAGTCGGCCCCGGCTAAACGCGCCGATTCGAGGATGGCGTTGGAGAGTTTCAGCACGACGCCGGGACGCGACAGGGTGAAGTTGGCGCCGCAGCACTCCATCCGGTGCGACCACTTGATCGGCTCGGCTCCCAGGGCTCGCAGGATGTCCTCCATGATGCTCGGATCCTCGCAGTCGTCCAGATCCGGCACCCCGGGAGGACGGGTCAGGAGGCAACCGTAATAGCTGGCGACCTTTAGTCCCATGAGAGGCTTTTTGATGTTTTGTTCCAGCTTCGCCAGCCCGAAATCCCGGGCCAGTATCTCAAGGATGTGTTTCACCGGTTTGCCCAGCGCGGCCGGGCCGTCTATCGCGGTCTCCACCTGCTTCAGTTTGTTGCCGTCCTCTTTCAGGCGGTGCTGCGTTGTCTTCAGGCGCGAGAAGCAGGCCGCGCAGGCGACCGCCAGGTCCCCTTCAACCTCTTCGGCCAGGTTCAGGTTCTTGGCGCAAAGCGAAAGCGACAGCAGCTCGTCCACGTTGTGGGCCGGCGTGGCGCCGCAGCAAAACCAGTCCGGCACCTCCTTCAGCCCCATGTTGAGCGCCTTGAACAGCGCGCGGGTGGAGATGTCGTATTCGCGCCCGGAGGCGTGCAGGGAGCATCCAGGATAATAGGAATAGTTAAGACGTTTCTTGCCAGCTGTCACAGCGCCTCCCCTTTCTTGCGCATCTCCTCGATCCTTTTGAAGATCCCCTCGATCTCGGCGATGTTCCTGTTCTTGGAATGGAACATCTTCAGCTTTCCTTTCGAGAGGAGCTTTGGCCCCAGCATGAGGTCTTTCAGGAACTGGCCGCTCTTCACGTTGAAGGCTGCACCGAGCCTCAATTCGTACTGTCTGCCGTAGGTGCGTATGTTTTCGATGAAGAGGCGGTTGGCGAGTTGCACGTAGCTCTCCTTGGAAGGGCCGTCCGCGTCCCAGGAAAGTTTTCTCAGGGCGTCCATGATGGAGGCGAGATCGACCTTGTTGGGACAGCGCGTACTGCAGGTTTCGCAGGAGGCGCAGTACCAGATGGAACGGCCGGCCAGCACCCGCTGTCCCTGGCCCAACTGGAGGAGCCGGACCACCCGGTTCGGCGGGTGCTCCATGAACGCCGACATGGGGCAGCCGGCGGAGCACTTGCCGCATTGAAAGCAGCGTCGCACCGAGCTGCCTGAGAGGGCCTCCACTTTTTTCACGAAACCGAGGTTCATGGTCTCGTTGGAGAGGTGCATCAACTTGTTTTTCACTGCGGACCTCGCGACTTATTGATGAAATCATGAAGAGGAAATCGGGCAGTACTTCAGGCTTGAAAAGGAATCGCTAATAAAAAGCGTCCAAAGCATACGCTCATTGAAAAGATAATTGCAAGCGTTGTCTTTCCTTGTAGCCGAGATGTGGATAACTGCGTTTTATTTTGAGCGGCTTTTGGTGACGCGATAGCGGCGGCTAGATGATTTTTCGGAATATACGCCACAATAAAACAAAAAAGCAAGCATTAATATTTTAGGGCAAACTCTTGAAAAGGAAGGAGTTTTGCGGGAAGAAGGCAGATGCGGCGGGATTTGGTGCGCCACGGTGGACATGAAAAAGCGGGAAAAAGTTCGATTTTAAAACAGCCGCCGGCAGAAAAAGACATTTTGGATTAACTAGCAGTAGTTACAAGGAATTGTGGTTTTGCTGCGATCCCCACCATTTTTGTACCGCTCCCCCCTTTTGTTTGAAAAATAATTAAATTCTATGTCATTTTAAAACAACCTGCTCTCATTTGAGGGGCCTGCTAAACCTTTGACAGTCGGGACGAAATGTAATAATAGTACCCTGGCGTAATCTCGCGCGAGGTGTGCCATCGGTGAATTGAACAGACTATACCGCTACATGCGCAACTGCAGGGGGGCCTATTTTTGGGGCGGCGTGCTGTTGGTCGGCACAAACTTGTGCGGACTGGCCATTCCCTGGCTGATGAAGCTGGCTATCGAGGAGTTGCAGGCTCCGGCCGCGGGCAGGTTCACCCCGGGCCAGTACGGCGCGCTGATCGCGGCGGCCGCCGTGGGACAAGGGGTGGTACGGGTTTTTTCCCGCACCACGTTGCTGAACGCGGGACGCAGGATCGAGTATCTGCTGCGCGAGGACCTCTACGGCAAGCTGTTGACGCTGGACCGGACTTACTTTTCCAACTGGCGCACCGGCGACATCCTCTCCCGCCTTGCCAACGATCTTACCAACGTCCGGATGCTGCTTGGTTTCGGGGTGCTCAGCCTTTTCAACACAATCGTCGTCTATTCCGCCGCCATCTTCCTGCTGACCCGCATCTCCCCCTTTCTCACTCTCTGCGCCATCGCCCCCTTCCCGGTCATGATCCTCATCGTGAAAAGGCTCAGCGCATCCATGTTCCGCTGCACGAAACGGATGCAGGAGGCGCTCTCCAGGCTGACCACCCGCGTGGAGGAGAACGTATCGGCGGCCGCGGTGGTCAAGGCGTACTGCCGTGAAGATGGTGAGATAGACAGCTTCCGGCAGGCCTGCGGCGGCTACCTGGAATCCAGCATGGGAGTAGCGAGGCTCAGGGGCCTGATGCTGCCGGTGATGGCCTCGACCGGCGCGCTCGGGACGCTGATCGTCCTCTTCGTCGGAGGAGAGCAGGTGATTCGCGGGGAGATCACCTTGGGGGACTTTGTCGCCTTCAACGGCTACCTCGCCATGCTGGTCTGGCCCACCATCATGTTCGGCTGGATTCTCAACATGTTGCAAAGGGGGGCCGCCTCGATGGGGCGGCTGGGCGAGATCATGAACGCGCAGGGGGAAGTCTCCGAGCCCGCTGAGCCGGTCGATCCCGGGGCGATAGCGGGAGAGATCGAATATCGCAATCTCTCCTTTTCCTACGGCACGGCGGAGATGCTGCGCAATATCAACCTGAAGATAGCCAAGGGAGAGCGCGTCGGGATAGTCGGGGTGGTAGGGAGCGGAAAATCGACCCTGGTACGCCTGATTCCGCGGCTTTTCCCTGTGGCCGAGGGCACCCTCTTTATCGACGGCATAGACCTGAACCGACTCTCTCTGGAAAAGATCCGCGGCGCCGTCGGTTTCGTGCCGCAGGAGAGCTTCCTTTTTTCCCGCAGCATCGGGGAGAACATCGCCTACGGCAAGCCCGGGGCGAGCAAGGAGGATGTCGAGCGCGCCGCCAGGATAGCTGGGCTGGCCGGGGACATAGCCCGTTTTCCCAACGGGTTCGAGACCCTGGTGGGGGAGCGGGGCGTGACCTTGTCCGGCGGGCAAAAGCAGAGGGTCGCAATAGCTCGTGCGCTCATCAAGGAGCCGAGCATTTTGATCCTGGACGATCCTCTTTCCGCCGTCGACGCGGACACCGAGGAGGAGATACTGTCCGCTTTAACGGGCTATTACGGGAAGAGGACCGTGTTGATCGTCTCGCACCGGCTCTCGCCCCTGCGCGGTTGCGACCGGATCATCGTCATGGAGCAGGGGACCATCGCCGAGCAGGGGAGCCACCTTGAGCTTTTGGAGCTCGGCGGACTTTACGCGGAGATCCATAAGGAAGAGCAGCTGAAGGCGGAGATTGAGAGGCTGTAGTTTGAAGGTTTGCGCATCTTTGGGAGAATCTTTGGGCTGTCGTGGCGCCTCCCTCACCCCTGCCCCTCTCCCGGAGGGCCAGGGGGTATCTGATCTGCCGGAAGGGTGAGGACGTTTTGCGAGATTGCCATGTTGCCACTGATTAATATCGGATAAAGGATTTTTATGCACTTCGGCGGCATTTACGAGGACGAGATTGTCGGCAAGATGTACGACAGGCGGCTGATGCGGCGCTTCGTCCGCTATGTCATGCCGTACCGACGCCTCATCGTCCTGGCACTGCTGCTTTTGCCGCTGATTGCCGCCGCCAAGCTGGTCCAGCCCTGGATCTTGAAGATCGCCATCGACAGCCATATCCTGAAAGGGGAAATGGCCGGCTTGCCGACGCTGGCTGCCGGTTTTCTCGGCGTCATCTTCCTGGACTCGATCCTCTCCTTCGTCGAGGTCTACCTGCTGCAGTACGTGGGACAGAAGGTGATGTACGACATCAGGGTGCAGCTTTTCTCCCACATTCAGCGGCTCTCGGCCCGCTTCTTCGACCAGACCCCGGTGGGAAGCCTGGTGTCGAGACTGACCAGCGATATCGAGGTGCTGGGCGAGATGTTCGCGGCGGGGGTCGTCACGGTCATCGGAGATATCCTGGTGCTTGCCGGCATCATCGGCATCATGCTCTGGATGAATGTAAAGCTTTCGCTGGTCACGTTTTCCGTGCTGCCGCTGCTCATCTGGGTAGCCTTCGCCTTCAGAAACTGGATGCGGATAGCCTTTCGGCAGGTACGGGCGCGCCAGGGGAACCTCAGCTCCTTTCTGGCGGAGAGCATCGGCGGCATGGCCGTGGTGCAACTATTCAACCGGGAAAAGGATGAGGCCAGGGAGTTCCAGAGGGTGAACGCTTCCTACATGGAGGCGAACCTCCCGGTGATCACCTGGGACGCGGCTCTCTACGCGGTGGTGGAGACGCTTTCCTCGGTGGCGGTCGCCCTCATTATCTGGTACGGCGGCGGCGAGATCGTGAAAGGAACCCTCTCTTTCGGCGCGCTGGTCGCATTCATCCAGTACATCGAGAGGTTTTTCTCCCCGATCAGGGATCTTTCCGCTAAATACTCCGTCATGCAAGGGGGAATGGCCTCGCTGGAGCGGGTTTTCGCCCTCCTGGACAGGCAGGAGGAGAAGGAGTCCGCGTCCTTGCCGATGCATTCCGCCGAAGAGAAGGCGCAGACGCCTCACGCAGCCAAGGGAGAGGCGCTGCAAAACATCTGCTTCAAGGACATCTGGTTTGCCTACACCGGGGACGACTTCGTGCTGAAGGGGTTCTCACTGCAGGTGAAGCGCGGGGAAAAAGTGGCGCTGGTAGGAGAGACGGGAGGCGGCAAAACAACGGTGACGCGGCTTTTGTCGCGGCTTTACGACGTGAACAGGGGTGCCATCACCATTGACGGGACAAACATCAAGGAGATGCCGCTGCAGTCCTTGAGAAACCGTATCGGGGTGGTGTTGCAGGATCCCTACCTTTTTTCCGGGACCATCGCCTACAACATCTCTCTTGGAGATCCTCAGGCGCAACAACGGGTGGAGCAGGCGGCCGCCGTGGTCGGGGCCGACCGTTTCATCAAGGGACTGCCCAACGGTTATCAGGAAGAAGTGCGCGAGCGCGGGGTGAATTTCTCCGCGGGCGAGCGGCAGCTGATCTCCTTCGCAAGGGCGGTCGCCTTCGACCCGGATATCCTGGTCCTGGACGAGGCGACGGCGAGCGTCGACTCGGCGAGCGAGCGATTGATCCAGCAGGGGCTGGAGGGGCTGATGCAGGGGAGGACCACGCTCGTTGTGGCGCACCGGCTTTCCACCATCCGCGACGCGGACCGCATCGTCGTGATACACCGGGGCGAAAAGGCGGAAGAGGGGAACCACGCCGAACTCATGGCGGCCAAGGGACTCTATTACCGGCTTTATCAACTTCAGTTCAAGGAATAGAAACAGAAACGATCTTTAAACGGGGTAACTTACGATGAAGCATCTTATTCTCGGCACCGCAGGACATATCGACCACGGCAAGACCTCCCTGGTGAAGGCGCTGACCGGCGTGGACACGGACCGCCTCAAGGAGGAGAAGGCGCGGGGGATAACCATCGAGCTCGGCTTCGCCCACCTGGAACTGCCGGGGGGGCTGCGTTTCGGCATCGTCGACGTTCCGGGGCACGAGAGGTTCGTGCGCGCCATGGTGGCGGGGGTGGGCGGCATGGACCTGGTGCTGCTGGTCATCGCGGCCGACGAGGGGATCATGCCCCAGACCCGGGAGCACCTGGAGATCTGTCAGTTGCTCGGCGTTAAAAGGGGGATCGTAGTCCTCACCAAGAAGGACCTGGTGGAGCCTGATTGGCTTGATCTGGTGGCCGAGGAGGTGCGGGATTATCTGGCCGAGAGCTTCCTTGAGGGCGCTCCCGTCGTCGCGGTCTCTTCACGCAGCGGCGACGGCATGGACCAGCTGAAGAGCGAGCTGATAAAGCTTGCCGGCGAGATCGAGCAAAAGAGGCTCGACACGCCGTTCAGGCTCCCTGTCGATCGCGTCTTCACGGTAACCGGCTTTGGCACCGTCGTCACCGGGACGCTTCTTTCCGGCGCCATCTCCGTCGGCGACGAGGTCGAGATTCTCCCTTCCGGCATCGCCTGCCGGGTGCGCGGGGTGCAGTCCTTCGGGTCCAAGGTCGAGAAGGGTGGCGCCGGCGAGAGGCTCGCGGTGAACCTGCAGGGTGTGGATCACGCCGATGTGGAGCGTGGCCACGTGGTGGTGCCCAAGGGCCTGTACCGTCCCACCAGCGTGGTCGATGTGCGGCTCAACTACCTCGCCTCGGCGCCGAAGGAGCTGAAGCACCGGGCGACCGTAAGGCTGCACTCGGCGACCTACGAGGTCCCGGCCAAGTTGATTCTCTTTGATCGCGACTCGCTTCAGCCCGGCGACAGCGCCTACGTGCAACTGCGCCTGTCCAGGCCGGTGCTGCTCCTGCCGGGGGACCCGTTCGTGCTCCGTACCTATTCCCCCCAGGCGACCCTGGGTGGCGGGACGGTGCTCGACCCGGAGCCCCCCAGAAGGCGCAGACGTTCGGCAGAGGCGCTGGAGCTGCTTGCCGCGGCCGAGTCGGGAGGCGATCAGGAGAGGATCCGGCTCCTGGTGGAATCATCGCTTCTCTCCGGCATCTCAGTGCAGGAGATGGTGAACCGCAGCGGCATGTCGGGGAAGAGGATCGAAGGTGCCCTGGCGCCTCTATTGTCAAGCGGCGCCGTGCTCCAGGCGTTGAAGGAGCCGCGCATCTTCCTCGGCAAGGACGCCTTTGCCCAGTTGAAGCAGAGGCTCTCGGAGGAGCTGCGCGACTATCTGGAAGAAAACCCGATGCAGGAGGGGATCGGAAAGGAAGAGCTCAAGTCCCGGATTCCCAAGCGCAGCGACGCGCGTTTCTTCGGCCCCCTGCTGGCCAGCATGGAGAAGGACGGGTCGGCGCAGTCGGATCGCGATATCGTCCGTATCCCGGGACGCAAGGTGGGGGTGACCCAGGACCAGGCCGGACTCCAGATTTTGCTGGAGGAGGCGCTCAAGAAAGGGTGGGGGGAGCCCCCAACGCTGAAGGAGCTTTGCGACATGTTGGGCTGTACCGAAAAGCAGCTTCTTGACCATGCCAACCTGCTCTGCAGGGAGGGGCGAGCGGCCAAGATCAAGGGGGATATCTTCTACACGCCCGGGGCGGTCGTTGAAATACGCGAGAAGCTGGTGGCATATCTGAGGGAAAAGGGGGAGATAGCGCCCCCAGAGTTCCGGGAGCTGACCGGGCTGTCGCGAAAATTCATGATCCCCCTCCTGGAGTATTTCGACCAGGAGAAGCTCACCATCCGGATGGGCGACAAGCGGGTGCTCAGGAAGGGATAGACGAGGGAGCGCCTTTCGGGCGGTCCTTGTCTGAAAACTTGGTTCGGCTATGCTTGAAACTTTCTAAGGAAGGTGAAAGTTATGGCCGCGACCAAGAAGAAGGTATTTGATCCGGTTCCTGATCTGCTACTTGGCGCCGCTCGCGTACTGCGAAAGAGCATGACCGACGCGGAGCAATTGCTCTGGTTTCATCTGAGACGCAGGCAGGTTGACGGCTTCCGTTTTCGACGTCAGCACCCGTTTGAGAAGTACGTGCTGGATTTTTACTGCCCAGAGGTGAAGGTCGCCGTTGAGCTGGATGGCGGGCAGCATAATGAAGATCGGGGGATTTGCAGTGACCTCCAACGGACGGCTTTTCTTGAGGAGCATGGCATCATGGTGGTCAGGGTTTGGAACCATGAAATTTTTCAGAATATGGAAGGCGTTCTGCAAATGATCCATGAAATATTGCTTGGGCGAGTTGAAGCAGGGTGCGGAAGGACTCCCCCTCCCTAACCCTCCCCCTCCTGGGGAGGGAATTAAAGTCCCTGCGGGTTCGCATTTATTGCTAACTCCGGTCTCTTTTGTGGTTACTGATGCTGAGTCGGCCTAAAGCTCCCTCCCCAGGAGGGGGAGGGCTGGGGTGGGGGAACCCGCCTGCGATATCCGCCGAACCAGCCTCTAGTAACCCCCCCTCACCAGACGTAATCCTTGGCGATCTTTCTCTTGTCGTGCCCGTACAGTATGTGGAACACCCTGAGCTTCTTCAGCGCCACGGGGGAGAGGCTACCCAGCGGCAGGTAGATGATCCTCTTCCCGAGCCTCGAGGCCTGCTGCTTCAGATAGCTCCTGGGGGGAGCGGCCGCGGCGTAGACGATGTCCTTTTCCAGCGCGTAGTCGAGGGCGGCCATCAGCAGCAGCTCGCCTTTGCTGAGCGCTTCCCGGTAGTCGCTGTCATGCCAGACGTCGCTCAAGCGGCGCGGCGGATAGCTGAGCAGAAATCCGCCGTACTCGCAGCGCGAAATGCCCGGGCCGACGATGTTCCCCTCGGGGGGGGTCGCGTAGAAGGCCATGTCCGATTCCTGCTCGTGCTCCCCAAGCCAGGTCATGCAGTAGGGAAAACGGGCGCCTTCCCGGTCCTCATCGAATACCACCACGACACAGCCGATCCCGCTCTTGACCCGCTTGTTTTCCCTGACGTAAATCTTCCCCTGGTGCAGGTTCCTGATGGTCTCGCGCATGTCGATGCCGTCCAGAAGCGAGGAGGAAAACGGCTCGCTTCGACTCGCCTCCTCGCTCAGTTGCCGGGCGCAGATCCTCTTCAAATTTCTGCCGTACTCCTCGATGCTCAGGTCTTCCGGCGGATAGGAGCAGATGGAAGGATCGCTAAAGCCTTCCAGCCAGTCCCCGGGCCTTTTCTCCTTTTTCCGGTTCATCATATTGAGGCCGGAGCGCCCCTTGCCGCGCACCTTTTCGCGGGGCCGGAAACGGATTCTGCGGGTAGCCGACCAGAGCTCCGCAGCTGTGAGCCGCAGCGTGGGGATATCGCTCGCATCGCGCTGCCAGGGATAACAGGCGGCAAGCCGGAAGAAGGCATAGGCGTAATTGTCGTCCAGGCACCCACGCGCCGCGGCGAGCATCTGGTACAGGTCGGGGAGCAGCATATGGGACAGCAGCGCGTAGTTGCGGGCGAACCGGAAGAAGGCGCGCTTTTGCCAGTAATGCACCTTTTCCCCGGTCTCCTGGCGGTAGTGCCGCGCCGCTTCCAGGAACAGGCGCAGCATGATCTTCTGGCGGTCCGGCATCACCCCTTCTTCTCCGATGCGGCGCGCGCTGCGCCGGATCGCCTCGGCGAGGGCCTCCTCCTCGGGGATAGCCCTTTTCCCCCCCATGATCAGCTCGAAGGCGTTGAAGCTTTTCCTGAGTGAAGCCCCTCCCGCTGGGGGCTCGGGGGGGAGCGGGGACCTTCTGGTTTCATAGAGCGCGGACAGGAAAGGATACTCCGCCAGGACCTCCTGGCAGCACTCCGGGTGCAGGTTGAAGATGGCAACGCCGTCGCGCCGGGTGCGGGTGAGCGGCTGCGCCAGCGTTTGCGCGAAGCTGCCCCGGATCCGCTCCAGATGCGACATGCCGCAGATGAACAGCACCCTCTCGTGTTGGGCGGAGAGCTGCTGCAGCCGAAATGCCATGCCGCGCTCCCGGCGCTGGTCCTCGTCGCCCGGTGCCGTGTCGCGGTACAGCTGCGCCACTTCCCGGTAAAAAGGCTCCAGGCCGATACGCTGCACGGCGTAGGAATCAGGGAGCGGCTCCGCGTGCGAAGGATAGCTGTCCAGATCGATGTCGATCAGGTGGAGCGCAACCTGATGCTCCAGGGCGAGGCGGGATCCTTCGATCAGCGGGTCGGCAGGCTCGATGATCAGGAAAACGGACTGTTCGGCCACGTGATAGGCAAGGACGGACAGCTCCGGCAGGCGCCGGATGCCGCGCAGGAACTGGGGCTCCAGCGTCTGCGGGAGCTCGATGGCGACGCAGTCCGGTTTCAGCGCGAAGAACGCCTCCCTGACCAGGTGCGCGAACTCCATGCGGTAATGGAGAATGGGGAGCGCATGGACGTTGCCGAATTTTTCCAGGTGGAGTCTGTCGGGCATGGTGATCTCGGGGCCTTTTGACTATTTACTTCAGGTACCTTAGGGCTTCTTCTCCCAGGATCCTTTGTACCGCCAGCGGAAGCAGCTCGCGCGGATCCTTTTCGGTCGCGGCCATCATCTTCAGGGCGTAACGCGCGATGTTAATTCCGTCACGCACAGAATAACGCTCGTCTGCCGCGTGCCCACGCTGCAGGAACTCGACGACGTAGGCGAGGATGGAATTCCCGGCGAAGGGGAGGTTCTCCTTCAGGATGGCGAGCTCCTCGTCGGCCTCGGGGAAATCTATGAAGAGCTGGGGCTGGAGCCTGGAATGGATGTATTCGGGGACTTCGAAGGTGGAAGAGTCCTCGTTCATGGTGACCACGATCCTGAAGTCCGGGTGCGCGGCGATCCTGAGGCCGGTGATGATCGACTCCACGTAGCGGCGGTCGTCCAGGAGCGGCGCGAGCGAGGCCCATGCCTTTTCGCTCATCCGGTTCCCCTCGTCCAGGATCAGCACTCCGCCGGTGATCATGGCCGAGACCAGCGAGGAGGCGGCGTACTGTATCGATCCTTGCGGCCCGATCACCGGGGTGACGATCAAGTCCTCGGGGCGCGTGTCCATGGTGGCCTGGAAAAGGTAGACCTTTCTTCCCAGCCTCTTTGCCGCGGCGTAGGCGAGCGTGGTTTTGCCCACACCCGGCTTTCCTATCAGGCGCGGGTTGAACGGGATGTCGCGCTCGTCTATCACCATCCACGCCGCCAGGAGCTGCCGCAGCAACTCCTCGTCCCCCACCCAGCGAAGCGGCAGTTCTATCGGGCTTGCCAGCGTCAGGTCAATGCCGTCCAAAGTGATTCTTTCCATGGGAGCTCCATTTTTTCCGTATCGATCCGAAGCCTCGTGGCGCTATCGGTTCATCTCGTGGCAGTACATCATGGCGAGCGTAGCCCGGCTTTCCAGGCAGCTGCGGCAGAGCTCCCCGGCGTCCTTCCAAAGCTCCTCGGCGAGCCATTCGCCGGCCTCGCCGTACAGCGAAGCCGGTTCATTCTCGTCGTATTCCTTCTTGCATATGCCGCAGGTTCTCATCCTTTCATCGCCTTCTTTACCAGGTCCGCCAGGCACTCGAGAAAGAGCGGCGAGGAGTTGAGCGATTCTGTCCTGACGAAGCGTTCAATCCCTAGCGCCTTCGCCTCCTCCGCATATTGTATGTCGATCTCGTACAGGGTCTCGATATGGTCGGAAACGAAGGAGAGCGGGACCATCAGGAGGTTGCCGCGCCCTTCTCCCGCAAGCTTCCGGATGGTCGCCTCGGTCGAGGGCTCCAACCACTTTACCGGGCTCGCCTTGGACTGGAAGCAGAGCCGGTGGCTCCCCGCTCCGACCAGCTCCATGACCAGGCGCACCGTCTCCTGAATGTGCGAGAGGTAAGGATCTCCCTCGTCGATAAAGGACTGCGGCAGCGAGTGGGCGGAGAATACGATCTCAACGTCCCCTGGGTCCGGGAAGCTCGCGAGCCCCTGCTTCACCTTCTCGGCAAGTGCCTTGATGTAAAGCGGGTGATCGAAGAAGCGGTCTATGCAGATCATCTCGAAACTCGCCCCCGCTTCTTTCAGCACGCGCTGCAGTTCGTTGAGGCTGGAGCCTGTCGTGGCCCTTGAATAGTGCGGGTAAAGCGAAAGCGCCACGACCCGCTTGATCCCTTCCCGCCTTATCGCCGCCAGCGCGTCCAGCGTGGAGGGGCGGGAATAGCGCATCGCGACGAAGGAAATGTATTGGTCACCTAGAAGCTCCTGCAACCCCTTTCCCTGTGCGTCCGTCAGCTCCCTGATGGGAGATTTGCCCCCGATTTGCCGGTAGTACTCCTCAACCTTGGGCGCCCGTTTCTTGACGATGCGACGGGCGATGAAAGGCTGCAGGAAGGCAGGTCCGATCTTGATGATGTCGCGGTCCCGGAACAGGTTTAAAAGGAAAGGGTGCACGGCGTCGATCGAGTCGGGGCCTCCCATCTGGAGCAAAAGGAGTGCTGTTTTTTCAGACATGACAACCTCTTGGGAGAAAAGTTTAGCCAAAATGTAGCAGAAAAAGCCGGTCAGGAGAACAGGTTAATTCATTGGAAGGGGTAAAAGCCTTGGAATTGCGCAGAGGAAGCCGAAATCTCGACCGCTTGGAGGGCGGGGTTGCCAACCCGCTCCCCCCTTCCAAAGAGGGGGGCGGGTTCTGCCAGGGGGGAGGGGAGGCTACTTGATGCCGCCGCTGCGCAGATGGGCGCCGTAGCGGTTGTCGGTTCCTTTAATGTGCTTCACCAGCCAATCATTCAGGAATTCGATGACATCGTGGGTGAGCAGCGTCTCGCCGGAATTGAACTTCTCCTGGAGTGCGACGGCCTGTTGCACCAGATCCTTATGCTGCTTGCAGTGGGCCGCTTCCTCGGGATACCCGGTCTTTCTGAAGGCCTCTTCCTCGGCGGCGAAATGGAAACCGGTGTAGGCGATCAGTCGCTGCAGGACCGACCCGATGGCCTCCTTGCTCCGCTTGTGCTGCATAGCTTCGTTCAGCTCGTTCACCATGCCGAAAAGCACCTTGTGATGATCGTCGAAGGTGTCGATCGAGGTGCTGAAGCTTGTATCCCAGATCATGGCGTCGCTCAGTTGAAAGTGAGCGACGAGTTGGTGCAGTTCATCCACTTGCTGGACCAGCTTTCCGGTGGCGCTCCTGGTGCTCCTGGCATTTTCCACGTTGCTGTTGACCACGCTGGTTATCATCTGGATGTTGTGGGTTATTTCATGGGTGGTGGCGGTTTGTTCCTCGGCGGCGGTTGCGATCTGGCTCAACTGCATGGTCAGGTCGTTGATCATGCCGAGGATGCCCGAGAGCGCCTCTCCTGATCGGCAGGTCTCGGCGGTGCCCCGGTTTACCTGCTCCACCCCTTCGCCCATGGAACCGACCGCAGCCCTGGTCTCGGCCTGGATCGACTTGATCATGGTGTCGATCTCCTTGGTGGCCCGGGTGGTCCGTTCCGCCAGGGCGCGCACCTCGTCCGCCACGACGGCGAAACCGCGTCCAGTCTCCCCGGCGCGGGCGGCCTCGATGGCTGCGTTCAGCGCGAGCAGGTTGGTCTGGTCGGCTATGTCCTCGATGGTCCCCGCGATGGCGCCGATCTGGTCGGAGCGTTCCCCAAGCCCGGCTACGGAGGTCGAGGTGGCCATGACGCGCTGAGCTATGCTTTCCATGAGGGTGGCGCTGTTCCTGACGATCTCCGCGCCGGAGGTGGTCTCCTGGGTGGCCTTGTGCGCGTTTTCCGCAGCATACAGGCAGTTACGGGCGATGTCTCCCGAGGTGGCGGACATCTCCTCGCTGGCCGTGGCGATGGTGGTGGCCTGCAGGGCGACTTCTTCGGCCGAAGACGCCATGGCGTCATTGGTGGCGCTGACCAATGCGACCGACTCCCGCACCAGGTCTGTCACCGTGAAGAACTTGTGCATGGTCTTGTTCCAGTCCCCCATCATCATGTTGAAGGCAAGACCTATGCGCGCCAACTCGCCGTTGCCGGCATTTCCGATCCGGCAGGAGAGGTCCCCCTGTGCGGCGGTTTCCAGTGCCTCGGCAAGTTCCTGCAGTGCGCGCGTCGCCGGGCGTGAAAGGAACCAGATGGCCGGCGCGGAAACGATAAAAATGGCTATGCCGGCTGCAATCGTCAGTAGCAGGTTTGAGCCGCCGTTGATGAATATCGCTGCGACGGTCATGGCGCTGACAGCAATTAAGTTGATTGTGATGGTGCGAGAAGTAAGTGACATAAACGTTCTCCTGTATGATCTTCCGATTTAAGGATCATATAGGTTATCGTCTTGGTCGGATTAAAACTTAAGGTTTTATTGATTATTGACGGTGGGAAAGTGCGGACTCAGGCCCCACGGGGCGTATACGAAATGCTGTCCTTGGCAGATCAGCCGGACGAGCATCCGGCGCAGCTTTACCATGCGTTGCGCTCACTGTGCAGGTCCAAGGATTTTACGCCTCCGGCTGGAGCCGAAATGTCGAACGCCGCGTTACGGCTGCGCGCTTCGGCGCTTATCCGGTTCAACTTTTCTGAGGACTGTTCGGCCTGCATGACAAAACCGCAGGAGAGGATGATTGCTGCCATGATGATTTTTCCTCGAACTCTCTTCATAACCGGCCTCCTTGTGCTGAGATAGCGGGGGGTCCCACCCCGGCCAGATTACAGTGTGAGAAAACACATTGTGACAATTTAATGTAATAAAATATTAAGTCAAGCTTATTTTTCCTTGCATCCGGAATTTTTAATCGATGCAGAGTCCGGCGCATCTGAATCATCGTTCCCCTGCTCCAGCGTGGGAACGCAGCTTCTGACGCTCCGGCGTCGCAAACCGCCGGGGTGAAGGGGAAATCTTTCGGGGATGTATACGAGGTCGGAGAGGAAGCGGGGCGGGTGCGTATCTATAATTGACAAATTATGTGCCCTTTCATGGACAGGGAGGAAGATTGTCTTTATAATGAGCGAATTGTTTTTATAACTCTAATGGGACTTAGGCCGATGATGGTTTTCTTGGGGCGCTTGGCAATACCGGGGATCGTTTTGGCGCTGCTGCTTCCGGCAGCGGCCCTTGCCGAACCGGAAAGGGATCACTCCCGGCATGAAGCACATACCGCTTCCAGCGCGCCTGACTCCGGAGCGCTGGTGGGTCTTGACGAGCGGTTGGGGGCAAAGATCCCGCTCAACCTGGTTTTTCGCGACGAGGCCGGCCGCCCGCGCCTTCTTTCCGAGTTGATCACCGGACCTACCGTCATCCTCCCGGTATATTACGGTTGCAGCAACGTCTGCAACTATCTGCAAGGGGGGTTGGCCCGGGTTCTCCCAGCCATAAAGGCTGTGCCGGGGGTGGACTACAAGGTCCTGTCGATAAGTTTCGACGAGACCGAGACCCCGGAGCAGGCGGCCAGGGCCAAGAAGATGTATCTGGCAGCCATGGACAACAGCTTCCCCGAGGCCGGGTGGCATTTTCTGACCGGCGACGCCGCGAACATCAAAGGGCTTACCGAGGCGGCCGGCTACCGGTTCCAGCGCCAGGGGCGCGACTTCATGCATCCCGTGGCCAGTTTCGTGGTGGCGGGGGACGGGATGATCGTGCGCTACCTGCACGGCACCCATTTTCTAGCCAAGGACGTGACCCTGGCCCTGATCGAGGCGCGCCAGGGGCGGATCGGCACCACCATCAGCAAGATGGTGGGTTACTGCTTCAGTTTCGACCCGGAGAAGAAGAGTTACCAGTTCAATCTGCTGCGCGTGAGCGCCACGGTGATCATCCTTTGCTGCGGCGGGTTTCTTACCTTTTTGATCATCACCGGTCGACGCGGAAAACGACGTAGTACGGGGGAAAAATGAGTTTGGCGGAACATACGGCAGCCGCTACCGGCGGTTTCTGGCAGGACAGCGCGAAGACGGGGCTCAAGTCCTGGATATTTTCCACCGATCACAAGAGGATCGGGCTGTTATATCTCTATTCGGTGCTCGGGTTCTTTCTGGTCGGCGCGGTCCTGGGACTGCTCTTGCGCCTGGAGCTGATGGCGCCGGGACCGACCATCGTCACGGCCCAGACCTACAACGCGCTCTTCACCGTGCACGGCGTGGTGATGATCTTTCTCTTCATCATCCCCGGCATACCCGCCTCCTTCGGGAACCTGGTCATGCCGATCCAG
>Ga0209317_1001282_pt1 | contig 22857 bp, 13 predicted proteins | sample RifGroB2_FD_183994 | JGI IMG/M metagenome (GOLD analysis project Ga0209317, IMG submission 183994) | Soil microbial communities from Rifle, Colorado, USA - Groundwater B2 (SPAdes) (version 2) | ecosystem: Environmental > Terrestrial > Soil > Unclassified | place: Rifle, Colorado | collected...
CCGGTGTCGGTGACGCGCACCTGCACCATGTCGACCCCGTCCGCCTTGGAGAGTCCGCTCTGCACGGTCAGGGTGCCGCCGTGCTGCATCGCCTGGACCGCGTTCAGGAAGAGGTTCAGGAATACCTGCTGTATCTGCTTCGGGTCTACGTACACCGGCGGGAGATCCTCGGTAAGCTCCAGCCGTTTCTCGATGTTCTTGCCGCCGCGGTGCTGCGCGGCGAAGACCAGGATCTTCTTCAGGGCGCTGTTGATGTCCGTGCAGGTCGGCTCGGCCACGGTCGGCTTGCCGAAGAAGAGCAGGTCGTTCACCGTCTTGTCCAGCCGCGAGATCTGCTCCAGCACCTCGTTGATGATGAAGACGCGGCTGTCCTCGGGGGCGAAGTCGTCCTTCAGGACGGTGATGGCCGCGGCTATCCCGGTGAGCGGGTTCTTGATCTCGTGCGCGATCCCGGCAGCCATCTCCCCCACCGAGGCGAGCCGGTCGGCGCGCTCCATCTGCTGGAAGTGGAAGGTCTCCAGCTCCTTCTTGGCCCGGTCCAGTCGCCCCACCATGGAGTCGAAGTTGACGATCAGGCGCCCGATCTCGTCCCTGCCTTGCGGGGTCATGCGTACCGAGAGGTCGCCCGCCTCCACCTTCGACATGTTTTTGGCGAGCATGTTCAGCGGCTTCTTGACGAACTTCAGCATGACCAGCGAGATGGCGAGCGAGAGGAACCCGATGATGGCGACGGTGGAGAGGATGAACAGCTTGGTCAGCTCGACGATGCGCCGCCTGGTCTCGACCAGTGAGTAGTTCACGTTCAAAAGGCCGATGATGCGGCTCTTGGAGCCGTGGCACAGGTTGCACTGCCGGTCGTTGTAGATCGGCTTCACCATGCCGAGCACCTCGCCGTGCCCGTCCAGCGTGAAGACCCCCTCCCGCTTGTTGTCCAGGAACAGCTTGAAATCGCGCTCGTCCACGACGCGCCCCACCTCGTTTGGCTGGCTGGACTTGAGGATGACGCCGTGGGGGTGGAAGATCCTGACCCCTACCAGCTTCTCGTTCTGGCCGACCATCTCCAGGATCACCTTGACGTCCTCGGTGTTCCCGATCCGCATGGAGTTGTAGACGCTGCGCTCTATGGTGTTTAGGAGGAGTTCGCTCGATTCGCGGGCGGAGTTGATGAGCTGCATCTGCTCGCGCCGCAGCGTCAGGAACGCGAAGGTCCCGATACCGAAGACGAGCAGGCAGATGGAGAGCACGATGACCCGCGTTGTGAGACTCTTGAAAATCAGGGTGCCTCCGGTTTCGCGATGGTATCTCTGCGCAAGGCCCGCCCCCGCCGTCAGCGGGGTTCAGTGGGGCGCGGGTGCATGGCTACGGGTTGCTGCGTGGTATGGGCGGGGGAGCCTGTCCCCCCGGGAGACCCGTGACGACCCCTCCCGTGGCGGCGGGGGCGGGGCTGCGGGTGCAGATGAACTTCCACTCGCTGTACTTCTTCTTCCCCTCGAAGTCCGCCGGTTCCAGGTCGAAGGGGAAGTTCCCCTGCTTGATCGGCTCCGCCTCGGAGGTGCTGTAGACGCCGACGATCCTCTGGCTGGTATCCCTCTCCAGCGCCCAATCCTTCCCGGGCATCATCGGGTCGGGGTAGAGCTTCCTCAGGAAGTGCGCCTTGCCGGCGCTCCTCGGGTCCTGGAGCAGGTCTTTAAGTTCCGACGGTCCCTGCACCCCGGGCGGGATGCTGGTCGGCACCTGCCCGTTCGGCCCGGGTCTGAGGTTGTACCAGCGCCGCAGGGCGTCGCGCATCTGGGTGCCGCGGAAGATCAGCTCGATCTCCCGCTCCCTCTGCATCTTCGTTTTCCACACCAGGGCGGCCTGGCTCAGCATGATCCCGGTGATGATCACCATGACCAGCGCTGCGACGTAGGTGAAACCGCCACTGGAGCCAAGCAACCTTCGCATCATTTCTTCCTCGAAATGATCTCCCTTGCCTCTTCCACCAGCGTCTCGGCGTTCAGGCCGAAGTACTTCAGGAGTTCATCGGATTTGCCGGAGGTGCCGAAGCGGTCGTGCACGCCGACCCTCTTCATGAGCGTCGGGCACTCCTCGGAAAGGTACTCCGCGATCGCGCCGCCCAGGCCGCCTACCACCGAATGCTCCTCGGCGGTGATGACGGCTCCGGTCTCCTGCGCCGCCTGCAGCACCAGTTCCTTGTCGAGCGGCTTGATGGTGCCGATATGGACCACCCTGGCGGAGATCCCCTCACCCTTCAGCTTCTCGGCCGCGATGACGGCCTGCGCGGTCATGAGACCCGTGGTGATGAAGGTGAGATCCGTGCCGTCGACTACCTGGCAACCCTTGCCGATCTCGAACTTGTGCCCGGCGGGAAAGACGTTGGCCACCTTGTTGCGCCCAAGCCTCACGTAGACCGGCCCCTTGTGGGCGGCGGCCGCGCGGATGGCCCCCTTGGTCTCCTCGCCGTCGGCGGGGACGATGACGGTCATGTTGGGGATGGCGCGCATGATGGCGATATCCTCGACCGACTGGTGGCTTCCGCCGTCCTCGCCCACCGTGATGCCGCCGTGGGTGGCGACGATCTTCACGTTAGCCTTCGGGTAGGCGACCGACTGGCGGATCTGCTCCCAGGCGCGCCCTGCCGCGAAGATGGCGAAGGTGGAAAGAAAAGGAATCTTGCCGACTGAGGCTAGACCCGCTGCGGTTCCCACCATGTTGGCTTCGGCTATCCCCATGTTGAAAAAGCGGGTGGGGAATTTCTTGGCGAAGACGCCGGTCTTGGTGGAGCCGGAGAGATCCGCGTCCAGCGCCACAATTTTATCGTTCTCGGCGCCCAGCTCAGCCAGCGCCTCTCCGTAAGCGTCCCTTGTTGCTATCATAAATTGGTTCCTTTCTGGTAGGCCTTAGTCTCTAGTCATGGCAGCCAAGACACTTAAGCGCCTCGGGAAGCTCGTCGTCACTGGGGGTCACACCGTGGTAGGAAGCCTTGTTCTCGAAGAAGGAGACACCCTTGCCCTTGATGGTGGTGGCTACGATCGCGGTAGGAGCGCCTTTCAGCGTCTCCGCCTCGTCGAGAGCCCGCACGATGTGGCTGATGTTGTGGCCGTCGATCTCGATCACGTTCCAGCCGAAGGAGCGGAACTTATCCGAGATGGAGGCGACGTTCATCACCTTGGATACCTCGCCGTCGATCTGCAGGCCGTTGGCGTCGATCAGTGCGCAGAGGTTATCGCTTTTGAAATGGGCGGCAGCCATGGCCGCTTCCCAGATCTGCCCTTCCTGCAGTTCACCGTCGCCCAGCACTGCGTAGACGCGGTTCTCTTTGCCATCCAGCTTGAAGCCGAGCGCCATACCGTTAGCCATGGAGAGCCCTTGGCCCAGCGAACCGGTGCAGACGTCAACCCCGGGAGTACCCTTGCTGTCCGGGTGCCCCTGCAGGTGGCTGCCCAGGCGGCGCAGCATCATCAGGTCCTCGGTCGGGAAGTAGCCGCATTCTGCCAGCGTCACGTAGAGCGCCGGAGCCGCATGCCCCTTGCTGAGCACGAAGCGGTCTCTGCCGTCCCAAGTCGGTTCTTCCGGATTGTGGCGCATCTTATGGAAGTACAGGGTGCAGATCATGTCGATGGCGGAGAGGGAGCCCCCGGTGTGTCCTGACTGCGACTTGTGCAGCGTCTTCACGATGGCGACGCGCAGATGCCTCGCCTTTTCTTCCAGCTCTGCAAACTTTTCTTTCACGAAGGTTCCTTTCAGATGGCTTTTTTTATTTTTCCTCGCCCGTGATGAGGTAATCGAGAATCACCTCGTCCAGGCTACGTTTGGCGGGGGTTGCCGGGGATTCATTTGGTTTTGGGGATTCAGTTGCTGCCGGGTGTTCGATTGGTGACCCAACTGCGGGCGAATGATGATTCGCCCCTAAGGGAGTGGATTCGGTTGATGACGATTTTGCGATCGGTGCCGATGCTGCGGTCGGTGCCGGGGGGTCGTTCGGTGAGGAGACGACGGCTGCACCGGGGAAGATCTTGGCGTCGAATTCGCCTCCCTTCAGGCGCCGCATCATCTCCTTGTGCTGATCTTTCATGATCGATTCCACGACCAGCTCCAGTTGGTCCGCCTTGATGATGTCGGCGTAGCTGGTCTTGGTGGAGGCGATGATGGTACCGCCGCGATAAAGCAGCGTCACGATATGGGGATTGGCCCGCCCGCTGTCCTCGGTCTGGACGTGGAAGAGCTCTCCCCGGTACCCGATATTGTGGTTGAAACCTGTGACCATCGACGGTTTCCTTCTACGCCAAATGGCGTATCCGTGCGCAAATTAGCACAGCGGGCGCAGCGTTGCAAGTGATAATAGAGGGGGCCGGAGCGCTCCGGCCGGGAAAAGCCCCTATTTTGCCAGCAGTTTCTTGATCCGGGCCACTGCCTCCATGGCGTCTTTGGCGTAGAGGTCGGCACCGATCTCATCGGCGTAATCCTGGGTCACCACGGCGCCCCCCACCATGGTGAAGGTCTTGACACCTTCCTGCTTCAAAAGGCGCACAACCTTGTCCATCTGAGCCATGGTGGTGGTCATCAGGGCCGAGAGTCCCACCGCATCCACCTCATTGGCCTGCGCCTCCTCGAGGATGCGCTGAGCCGGGACGTTCTTGCCCAGGTCGATCACCTCGAAGCCGTTGTTCTCAAGGAGCGTCACCAGGATATTCTTGCCGATGTCGTGGATATCCCCTTCCACCGTCGCCATCAGGATCTTCCCCAGGCTCTGCAGCCCTCCCCCGGCGAGTTCGTGCTTGAGCCTCGCGAAGGCGGCCTTCATGGTGTCGGCGGAAACCATGACCTGCGGCAGGAAGAAGGCACCGCTTTCGAAGCGCCGGCCCACCTCTTCGAGCCCCATGAGCAGCGCCTCGGAGCTGATCTGCATCGGCGTCAGCCCCTCGGCGAGCGCCTCCTCGACCAGTCCGACCACCGACTCCAGCTCGCCTTCGATGACCGCCTTGGCCAGGCGCCCGCGGATACCTTCGGGCTGGGCAACGGTCACCGCCTGCTCGGTCTGCACGCCTTTATAGGCTGCGATGTACGATGCTGCGTTGGGGTCGCGCCCCAAAAGCACCATGGCGGAGCGCCAGGCTGCCATCATGGGAGCCTCTTTGGGATTCACGATGGCGGCGCTAAGCCCGGCGTACATCGCCATCGAGAAGAAGGTAGACGAGATGAGCGGACGGCAGGGAAGACCGAAGGAGATGTTGCTGACGCCGAGCACCGTGTTAAGTCCCAGCTCTCCCTTTACCTGCCGGATCGCTTCGAGCGCCACCAGCGCCCCCTTCTGCTCGGCGCTCACGGTAAGGGTCAGGCAGTCGACCACAAGCTCGCTTCGCTTGAGACCGCAAGCTTCGGCGCGCTCGGCGACCTTGGCTGCGACCGCGGTACGACCCTCAGCCGTGGCCGGGATGCCTGCCTCGTCCAGCGTCAGACAGACCACGGCGGCGCCGTACTTCCTGGCGAGCGGCAGCACCGCCGCCATGCTCTTCTCCTCGCCGTTCACCGAGTTGATCAGCACCTTGCCGTCGGCAGCCTTGAGCCCGGCTTCCAGAGCGAGCGGGGAAGAGGAGTCGAGAACCAGCGGGGTCTGGACCGCACCGGTGATGCAAAACACCGCGCGCTCCATGCAGGCCGGCTCGTCGACCCCGGGCGCTCCGACGTTCACGTCCAGAAGTGTGGCGCCGAGAGCAGTCTGCTCCAAAGCCTCGCGGCGGATGTAGCTTACCTTACCCTCGCGAAGTTCCTGCGAGTAGAGCTTCTTGCCGGTAGGGTTGATACGCTCGCCGATCAGAGCCACGGGGTGCGCGGTACCGATGGCGGCAAAAGATCCGCGGCTGGAAAGCCAGGTGGTGTCACTGCCGGGTTTCTGCTGAAAGGGAGTCTGCTTGCCGGCCAGGGCCTCTTTCATGGCGCCGATGTGGGCCGGGGTGGTGCCGCAGCAGCCGCCGATCACCCGGACTCCGAGTTCGATCAGGCGGTCGTGGTAAGCAGTCATCTCTTGCGGCGTTCCCGGGAAGATGGTCTGGCCGTCCTTGAGGATGGGGAGCCCGGCATTGGCCTGACAGATCAGGGGGAGCGCAGTCACCTTGCGCATCCCCTGCAGGATTTCGTAGATGCCGTCCACGCCGAGGCCGCAGTTAGAGCCGATCATGCTGGCGCCGACCGCCTCCAGGGTGATGGCGGCAGCCTCCGGAGGCGAGCCGAGTACGCTTCTCCCCTTCTCCTCGAAGGTGAGCATGGCGATGACCGGGATCTCCTGGGAGAGTTCACGGATGGCGATTACCGCCGCCCTGATCTCCTTAATGTCCAGGAAGGTCTCCAGGGTGATCAGGTCGCAGCCGGCGTCGATGAGCGCTTTGGCCTGTTCCTTGAACATGCCGGCCGCCTCGTCGAAGCTCATGTCGCCCACCGGCTCCACGAAACGTCCGGTAGGGCCGATGGAGCCCGCCACATAGGCGCTCTCTCCAGCCACCTCGCGGGCCAGCTGGACCGCTTTGGCGTTGATCTCGGCAACCCGGTCGCCCAGGCCGTAGTGTTCCAGCTTGGCCGAAGTGCCGCCGAAGGTGTTGGTCACGATGATGTCGGCGCCCGCGTCGAGATAGGCCTGGTGCACGCCGGCCACGATCTCCGGTGCCGTCAGGTTCAATTCTTCAGGCGACTGCCCAACCTTCAGGCCGCGTTCCTGCAGCATGGTCCCCATGGCGCCGTCCAGAACCAGCACCCGCTCTTTAACCGCCTGCATAAACGGCATCTTCATGATCAACCCCTTTAAGAATGTTCTTTTTGAATAAGCGAAAGCCGGAGCACTGAGAAATGTAGGAGCGGCATTCCTGCCGCGATTCCCCCCCTCTCCTAACCCTCTCCCACCAGGGGAGAGGGGACTTTCAACTATTTAGCCTCCGGCGCGACCTGTGCCGGCGCGACCTGTGCCGGCTCTTTCTGCTCCAGGCTGAAATCGGCGGCAACGGGAGCGCTCAGGTCGAGATGCCCCTTGAGATCCTGCACGTGAGCCCCCTCGATCAAAAACTCCACCGACTTGATGCTGGGGAAATTGAGCGCCACGGTATCGACTATGGAATAGACGGCGGCCATCTCGGCGGAACTCGCTGAGGGAATTCCGTCGCGCAGCTCGGCGCCGAAGTTGATCTGCGCTACATCCCCGCTGACCCGTACCCCTAACACCCGGGCATTGCCGGGGAGCGTGGGGGCCAAAGTGCCGAGCGGTCCGCTGATCAGCTCTTCTACGACAACTTCGACATCCTGCTCCAGCCGCTCTTCCAGCACCACCTCGCGCCCCTCCCGCGCCAGCCCCTGGCCGTCGGCTGAGCCGAAAAAGAGGGTGACGACTACGCTTGCAGCCGGCGCGGCCTTGGGAGGAGGCTCGACGGTGCGTGTGGCGGTGTCGTATTTTCTGAAGACCAGCACCCCGAGCACTACCGCAAAAAGCAAGAAGGAGATCAGCAGGATCCCCTTGGCTTTGTTAGTACGTTTCTTCACCGCTCCCCCCTTCTTCCAGCTCCTGCTCCAGGTTCACCTGGTACACGTCGCCCAGGTTCCCGCCGAGGAAGCGGTTGCCGACCCTGATGAACCCGGCCGGGATATCGGTGACGTAGTAATGATGGTTCCCCTTTTCCCCTTTCGGGCGCAGCAGTCCCTGTTCCGACAGGATGCCCGCCACGGTAAGCGCGGTCTGCTCGGCGGAGTCGACCAGGGTGACCTTGGGTCCCATCACTTCCGCGATCACCTCTTTCAGGATCGGATAGTGGGTACAGCCAAGAACCAGCGTGTCCACTCCCTGGTCCTTGAGCTCGCCCAAGTAACTCCGGGCGGTAAGCCGCGCCACCTCGTTGTCCACCCACCCCTCTTCGGCAAGCGGCACGAAGAGCGGGCAGGCACGGGTGACCACCTCGATTTTCGGGTCGATCCTCTTGATCGCCTTGGTGTAGGCGCTGCTGGCGATGGTTGCCGCGGTACCGATCACGCCGACCTTGCCGCTCACCGTGACGTTGGCCGCCGCGCGAGCGCCGGGCTCGATGACACCGACAATCGGAATGGAGAATTCTTGCTGCAGGCAGGAGAGCGCCACGGCCGACGCGGTGTTGCAGGCGACCACCAGGAGCTTGATGTCGCGGCTCAGCAGGTAGCGTGCGATCTGGCGCGAGTAACGGATTACGGTTTCCGGGGATTTGGTGCCGTAGGGGACCCGGGCGGTATCACCTAAATAAATGGTGTCTTCCTGCGGCAGTACCCGCACCACCTCCTTGAGGACGGTGAGGCCGCCTACGCCGGAGTCGAATATGCCGATTGCTTTCCAGGCCAAAATGCTTTCTCCACGGTGTTTCGATTTTAAATCGTCTGTTTGCTGCGGAATACCAAATGCATCCGGCTCATTAGGCCGCAAAACGCGTATGTTATTTGATTGTAAGTAGGATTGTCAAGGCTTGAGTCCCGTAAACAGGATCAGGAGGAAGCAAAGAGCATCACGAGCGGGATCGCCAGAAATACCGCGGGGAGCAGGTTCCCCACCGGGAGCCTTTTGAGACCCAAAAGGTCGAGGGAGATCGCCACGATCAAAAGGCCGCCGACCGCGTTCATCTCCTGCACCACATTGGGAGTCAGGATCTGCTGGGCCAGCGAGGCGCCAAGGGTGATGCCACCCTGGTAGATCAAAAGCGGCAGCGCGGAGAAAAGCACCCCGATCCCCAGGGTCGAGGCGAGCGCCACCGAGGCGATGCCGTCCAGCGCGGCCTTGGCGTACAGGATGTCGGGCCGGATGCCGAGCCCGTCCTGCAGCGCGCCCATGATGGCCATGGCGCCGACGCAATACAACAGGCTGGCAGTGACGAAGCCCTCGGCCACCTTGCCGCTCCCCTTGAAGCGGCTCCCGAGCCAGGTGCCAAACGCCTCCAGGCGCGCCTCGATGCCGAGCAGTTCGCCAATTAACCCGCCACCGATCAGGCTCCCGATCACGATCATCGGCTCACGGCTTTTCAGCGCCAGCTGTACCCCGATCAGGAGCACGGCGAGCCCCAGCCCGGCCATAATGGTGTTGCGCACCCTGGTGGAGAGCAGGTGCCCCGCCCTGAGACCCAGAAAACTTCCCAATAAAATCGCCGCAGCGTTTACCAGCGTACCTTGCATTATCATCGCGCCAAGATAGTGAGTTGGGGTTGGAAAGGCAAGCGAAAAACGGGCTGCATTGTCGCACAGCTTGCGGGGCAATTACCCCCAAGGCGGGCAAACAATATAACACCATTTCAGGTTGACAAACACATTCTAAAATGCTTTGATATGCTGCGCATACTGTCGCATTTAACTAGCTAAATTAATGGCGATAACTGTAATACATTTTGTTTTACATACCCACATTTTGTTTTATTACCAGCAAATCTTGATAGACAAAGGGAGAGGCAATGGAAGTTAGGAAATTTAAGAAGGTTATGGCCGCCAACCGCGGGGAGATCGCAATCAGGATCTTCCGCGCCTGCACCGAGTTGGGCATCAGCACGGTAGCCATATACTCAGAAGAGGACAAGCTGTCTCTGCACCGCTACAAAGCGGACGAGGCGTACCAGGTCGGCAAGGGGAAGAGCCCCATCGACGCCTACCTGGGGATCGATGAGATCATTGCCCTGGCCAAGAAGCGCGACGTGGATGCCATCCACCCGGGCTACGGCTTCCTGGCTGAAAACGCCGAGTTCGCCGAGAAGTGCGAGGCAAACGGCATCGCCTTCATCGGACCGACGGCTGCAATGCAGCGCGCGCTGGGCGACAAGGTTGCGGCGAGAAAGGTGGCCAAGGCTGCAGGTGTCGCCACGGTTCCCGGAACCGAGGAGCCAATCCAGCACGAGGAAGAGGCGCTCATCTTCGCCAAGAACCACGGCTACCCGATCATCATCAAGGCAGCTGCCGGCGGCGGCGGGCGCGGCATGAGGGTCGCCACCGACCGCAAGGAACTCCTGGAAGGGCTGCAGTCGGCAAGCTCGGAGGCAAAGGCTTCCTTCGGCGACGCCTCCGTCTTCCTGGAGCGCTACCTGAAAAACCCCAAGCATATCGAAGTGCAGGTACTGGGCGACAGCTACGGCAACCTGGTGCATTTTTTCGAGCGCGACTGCTCCATCCAGCGCCGGCACCAGAAGGTGGTGGAATTCGCCCCCTCTATCGCACTCCCGGGAGCTACCCGCCAGGCGCTTTGCGCCGACGCGCTCAAAATCGCGAACCAGGTCGGCTACCGTAACGCCGGCACGGTCGAATTCCTGCTGGACGAGGAAGGGCGCTACTACTTCATCGAGATGAACCCCCGTATCCAGGTGGAGCACACGGTGACCGAGATGATCACCGGAAGAAACCTGGTCCAGGCGCAGATCCTGATCGCCGAGGGGAAAAAGCTCTCCGACCCGGAGATCAACATCCCGAACCAGGGCTCCATCGAGATGCGCGGCTTCGCCATCCAGTGCCGCATCACCACCGAGGACCCGACCAACAACTTCGCCCCGGACTTCGGCACGCTCAGCACCTACCGCTCCTCGGCCGGCTGCGGCGTGCGGCTCGACGCGGGTAACGCCTTCACCGGCGCGCAGATCACCCCGCACTACGACTCACTGCTCGTCAAGGTCAGCGCCTGGGGCCTCACCTTCCAGGAAGCGGCCCACATCATGAACCGCTGCCTGCAGGAGTTCAGGGTGCGCGGCGTGAAGACCAACATCGGCTTCCTGGAAAACGTCATCACCCACCCGGTGTTCATAGCGGGCGACTGCAACACCTCCTTCATCGACAAGCACCCGGAACTGATGGTGATCCCCGAGAAGAAGGACCGGGCCAACAAGGTGCTGCAGTTCATCGGCGACGTCATCGTGAACGGCTCGCCGGGAGTGGCCAAGCCGCTGCGCTCCGCCGAGCTGATCGAGGCGACCGTCCCCGAGGTCGACGTTTTCGCTGAAAGGCCCAGGGGAACCCGCGACATCCTGCGCGAGCGGGGCGCCGAAGGGCTTTCCCAGTGGGTGCTGGAGCAGGACCGGCTCCTGATCACCGACACCACCATGCGCGACGCCCACCAGTCGCTGCTGGCCACCCGGGTGAGAACCCACGACCTGTTGAAGATCGCCGAGCCGACCTCGCACCTGGCGAGCGACCTCTACTCCCTCGAGCTTTGGGGGGGCGCCACCTTCGACGTCTCGATGCGTTTCCTGAGGGAAGATCCCTGGCAGCGGCTCGCCGCCCTGTCCGAGGCGATCCCCAACGTGCTGTTCCAGATGCTTTTGCGCGGCTCCAACGCGGTTGGCTACACCAACTACCCGGACAACGTGGTACAGCGCTTCGTCGAGGAAGCGGCAGCGTCGGGCGTCGACGTCTTCAGAGTCTTCGACTCGCTCAACTGGACCCGCGGCATGACCGTGGCGATGGACGCGGTCAGGAAATCCGGCAAAGTCTGCGAGGCGGCGATCTGCTACACCGGGGATATCTCCGATCCCGCCAGGAACAAGTACCCGCTCTCCTACTACGTTTCGATGGCTAAGGAACTGGAGAAGATGGGGGCGCACGTCCTCGCCATCAAAGACATGGCAGGCCTCCTGAAGCCGTTTGCCGGCTACCAGCTGGTGAAGGCGCTCAAGGAAGAGATCGGGATTCCGATCCATCTGCACACCCACGACACCTCCGGCAACGGCGGCGCGCTCCTCTTGATGGCGGCTCAGGCCGGGGTCGACATCGTCGACGCCTCGCTCTCCTCCATCTCGGGGCTCACCTCGCAGCCGAACCTGAACGCCCTGGTGGCGACCCTGAAGGGAACCGAGCGCGATCCGAAAGTGAACGAGCGCGGCCTGCAGCAGCTCGCCAACTACTGGGAGACGGTGCGCGATTACTACGCACCCTTCGAGTCGGGGTTGAAAAGCGGCACCGCCGAGGTGTACCATCACGAGATCCCGGGCGGGCAGTACTCCAACTACAAGCCGCAGGTCGCGGGCCTTGGCCTGATCGACCGCTGGGAAGAGTGCAAGGAGATGTACCACAAGGTGAACCTGCTGTTCGGCGATCTGGTCAAGGTGACCCCTTCCTCCAAGATCGTGGGCGACATGGCAATGTTCCTGGTGAAGAACAACCTGCAACCGGAGGATGTTTTCGCAGAGGGTTCCGATCTGGCCTTCCCGGAGTCGGTAGTCGGCTTCTTCAAGGGGATGATCGGCCAGCCTTACCAGGGCTTCCCGCAGGAACTGCAAAAGATCATCCTGAAAGGTGCCGAGCCGATCACCTGCCGTCCCGGCGAATTGCTGGAGCCGGCGGATTTCGAGGCAGAGCGCGCCGCAGCATCCGCCAAGGTAGGACATCCGGTAAACGACCAGGAGCTGTTGTCCTACATCCTCTACCCGAGCGTCTTCACCGAGTTCCACAAGCACCGCCAGGAGTTCTCCGACGTCTCGGTGATCCCGACCCCGATCTTCTTCTACGGTCTGGAGCCGGGTCAGGAGACCTCCATCGAGATCCAACCGGGGAAAGTCCTGATCATCAAGCTCAATGCCGTTGGGCGCGTGCATCCCGACGGGACCCGGCAGATCTACTTCGAGCTGAACGGCAATGCCCGCAGCGTCACCGTGCGCGACCAGGCGGTGCAAAGCGACGACTCCGTGCGCGAGAAGGCGGATAGCTCGAACCACAAGCATGTCGGTGCGCCGATGCCGGGCAAGGTCCTCAAGCTGAACGTGAAGCCGGGCGACCTGGTGAAGGCAGGCGACATCCTCGCGGTAACCGAAGCGATGAAGATGGAGACCAACATCAAGGCGAAAGAAGACGGAACCGTCGCCGAGGTGCGCTGCAAGGAAAGCGGCAAGGTCGAGAAGGAAGAGCTGCTGATCGTGATGGCTTAATTAGGCTTAATCGCGGGCACTCCGCCGCAAGGATGAATGAAACTACAAAGGAAAAGGGGGGGGCCAATAGCCCCCCCCTTTTTTTGCGTGAGGAGCATTGCCGCCGCGTTTGCCCCCTCTCCCTTGACTTGTCAGCCGTAGCCTTGGCGAGCACGTGTAGGTTGGGGTGAACAGCTCTATCGCGAATCCCAACAATCCGACCGATCTGGCGGATCGGACCGATCGGTCGGATCTGTCGGTCGGGCATTTAATTGCCTCCAGCCTTTGATCCGGCCGCCGGGTTACACGATGAGACCGATAACCCGACTAGGTCCTGTGGGGAGAGGGTGCAAAAGCTCCCCCGGCCTCAGCAACCCTGCGGAATTTTTGAGGTCCGGCACCCAGCGCCAGATTTATGACGCCCCCCGCGACCGTCTCATTAGGTTGCCTAAAATTTAAGCATAACGTTACAAATACCCCGAAAAAGCATGGTTTTTTACTGTTACCCTCATGTTGTCCACACGGTTATCCACAACAGCCGGGGATTACAGAAGTGGTACTGGCCCCGTTCTACAGAGCCTAGAAGGCTAACCGTTTGAATGTTGTCCACTTTTAGCCTCTTCAGCCCACCTCCGACACGATATTGACGCTGCTGCGCCACGTTCCATACCAAATTTACGATTATCAGGTGACAAAAAAGCCCCGGTCGTTTGGACCCGGGGCTTTTTTAAATCGGATTAGTGCGATCTTCCGCTAAAGGAACTCCCTCCCCCTACCCTATCAGCTTTACCTCCTCCAACAGTGCATCAAGGGTGAGTCCCTGCTGCACCAGGTCGGCAAAGGGAGCGGCACCGGCACGGTACAGGTCAAAACGCGGCGAGCGCCCCCCTGCATCGTTCACCACCCGCGAGGCGACGATACCCATCTGGGCGAGCTGAGGTTGGGCGCAGCAGTTGCCGCAGCCGGAGATGGCCCAGGTGAGCCGTTGCGCCGCGGCTCCCATCTGCTGTAAGACAAGGTCGGCGATCTCCCGCGTCGGGGCAATTCCCATCATGCATTCGTGGTTTCCCGGGCAGACCCGGAAGGTCACCCTCTCGTGCGGGGTCTGCGCGGCAAACCCTGCCTCAGACAGCGCCTTCAGCGCCTCTGCGGGTTCCTTCCCGACTTCCAGGTGAAAGGCGACGTTCTGGTCCCCGGTCACCATAAGTATCCCGCCGCAGTTATCCTTGGCGAAGCGCGCCAAGGCTTTAAATCCGGCGCTGGTCAACTCGCCAGCGAAGACCTGGGCCTCAAGACGATGAACAGCGCTTGCCGGTACCGGGACCAGACTGGTGGCCATGGCGGGAGCCGTTGACAGCTCTTCAAGGACCGCCGGGTCACCCAGCACCCTCCGGCGCAATTCATCCTGGCCGATCTCCCGTACCAGATGCTTTAACCGCTTACCTGCCGGGGTATTGGGCTCGTAGACCCGCAGGATGGTCTCGATGAGCGGCAGCAGAGTCTCCTCCAGAACCGCGGGAGCCAGCAGGAATCCGGGCATCGGCTCGCGCCCTAGTCCCCCGGCGACCCAGACGTCGAAACGCGCCCGGCCGTCCTCTGAAGCTGCCGGAACCAGGGCCACGTCCTGGATCAGGTGCCGACCGCTTGAGGTATCCGCCTCGACAGCGATCTTGAACTTCTTGGGGAGCTTTTCGAAGCGGGCATTACCGGTGAAGTGGCGGTGAATCCTGCGCACCAGCGCCTCAAGGGCCGGCGCTCCGGCAGCGCCAAGGCTGCCGCAGACCACGCCGCGCACTGCGCCGCCGCAGGCGCCACGGCTCACCAGCCCTACCGAGGCAAGCTGCGCCGCCACCGGGACCAGCTCCTCCTCCGTTAGCCAGTGCAGCTCAATGCTCCCTCTTGTGGTGAGATGAAGCAGCCCGCGGGCCGAGCGCTCTGCGATCTCCGCCACCTTGAGCGCCTGCTCAGCCGAAATGATCCCCGCGGGGAGCTTGATACGCTGCATGAAAAACTCTTTCTGGCGCTGTGGGTAGATCCCGTCCAGGCGCAATCTCTGCTTATCTAAGGACATGGCAAGCCTCCATTTTATTTCTCGCTAAGCTTTGGCGCAGCAGACAGCCAAGCTCGGGCTGGTTATAGTACATTTTCCGGGGCTCGATGTCATCCGTAAAGGCGAACCAGCCTGCCTGCTCCCCCCTTTGAAAAAGGGGGGCGGGGGGGGATTTGACCCAAGGTGCTACAGCGAGCAGTCCGCCAAGAAGGCAAATCCCCCTAAGTCCCCCTTTGCCAAAGGGGGACTTGCTGCTGCAACCCTGACTACCGAGGGTTGGGGCGGGCGTGGGCACGGGGTGCCCACCCTACGGAGCTGAGGGAGAGCTGGCTCCCCTCCCTTGATGGGAGGGGCTGGGGGAGGGTGAAAAGCAGTGGCTTTCTGCTGCACCCCCGACCTGCCGAGGATTGGAGCGGGGGATCTGCGCCCCCGACTACTGTGGATTAGGGCGGGGGTCGCGTGGGCACGGAGTGCCCACCCTACGGTCTGCCGGGGCGGCGACGGTTTGGACCTCGCGCTGGCGTCGCCGATATAACAAAACGCTTCAGCAGATATAATGACCGGCCGATAGATAGGTGATGCCGGCTTTTTCCAATCCGGCCAGCACCTCCACAGAAACGCCTTTACCTTCAACGGAGGGTCGGGGCGGGTGCCAAGTACCTGTTAGGCATCGGACCTTCCTGTGTCCCATATCGGATTGAACCATGAGCGAATTCACCAGAAAACCTTCAGTACTGATCGTGGACGACAGCACATCGATCCGCAGTTACGTCTCTGAACTTCTGACCAGGGGAGGTTACCTGGTCCGTGAAGCGGAAAACGGCAGCGTCTGCCTGACCACGCTCGACACCTCCCCGCCTCCGGACGTCGTGCTCCTGGATGTGGAAATGCCTGAAATGTCCGGGCTGGAGGTGCTCCGGGCCATGGGACTCAAACCGCGTCTCTTCTCGATTATCCTTTTCACCACCCAGTCGAGCCTGGAGCAGATCGCGGCCGGACTCGATCTGGGGGCCGACGATTATGTCATTAAACCGTTTCAGGAGATGGATCTGCTGGCCCGGATCAGGGCGGGGGTGCGCAACGCCCGCCATAAACGGGCCTTAGTGAAGGCACGCCAGGAAACGGACGCGGCGCTGGCACGGCTGCAGCGGGCCCAGGGTAAGCTGGTGGAACAGGAGAAGGTCTCTGCCGTAGCGCGGCTTGCTGCCGGCGCCGCACATCACATCAACAATCCCCTTGGCTTCGTCATGAGCAACCTCTCCACGCTGGGGCGCTATACCGGGTCCATCTTCCGCTATGCCGACGATCTGGCGCGCGAACTGCGCGCGTTGGAGCCGAGCCGGGAAAGCAGCATCGACGAGATGGAGCGCTTGCACCGGATACGGCAGATCCGCAGAGATCTCCCCGATCTGCTCCGGGAAACCAGGGAGGGGGGACAGAGGATCGCCCTGATCGTCCAGCAGTTGGCCCAGCTCGAACTGGGACTCAGCAACCAGGCGATGACCGAACTGGATCTGGGAATCCTGCTGAAGCCGCTGATCGACATGCTGGTCGTGCTGGCGCCGCCCGGCACCCGGGTCAACTGGAGCCAGCCTGCGCACGGGATCATCATCCACGGCTCTTTGACGCTTTTGAACACGGCGCTGTTAGCCCTGCTGAAGAACGCCTGCGAGGCGTTAGGGAGCGAGCCGGGCACCATCAGCGTGACCGTGGGATCGCACCCGGGTCACGCTGAAATTACTATCGCCGACAGCGGCCCAGGCGTTTCACAGCAACTGCTCCACTCCCTCTTCGACCCCTTCTTCACCACCAAAACCCCCGAACGCCATGTGGGACTCGGCCTCACCATCGCAGAGCGCTTCATCTCCGGTCATGGCGGGCGCATCTCCATCTCAAGCGATTTGGCGGGCACCTGCGTCAAGGTCGAGATTCCACGCCTGCCGGTGGCGCAGCCGGAGGATCAAAGCTTACAGGACTCTTCCTCAACTCCCCCGTTCTCCCCCTAAGCTCCCCCGGTCTCACCTCCCACTGCCATTAAATGGAAGTGTCGCCGCCAATTCACTCCCCTCCCTTTATGGGGGGGGCGGGCGGGTGGGGCTCATGCGGGCTTTTTACCCTCTCCCACCCCCTCTCCCTATCTCTCCCCGCCAAAGGTAGGGGCGAACCTTGTGTTCGCCCCGGTTCGGCAATCCGATGCGAATGGATAAAAAAAACCGGACGAACACAAGGTTCGCCCCTACAGCACCCTCGCTGGGGAGAGTTGGTACCGGGCGGGGGGAACTGAACTGTCGCAATTAGGCCATATTAATCTAACGATTTTGATACCTTACGCGACAATAAACCCTCAAGAGTTCGTGGTTTTATTCCGATATTCTATGCAAGCATGAGCACTTGCTCCAGTTACCGGAGGCAGGGGGCTCCTGCTCAAGAGCCGCTGCGGCTAGAGATATCTGGAATCTCAGACTATTCGCGGCGCGGAGAAAATACCATGAGCATCAAGAACAAAATTGCCTGGGCCGTTTTCCTGCTGGTCGCCTCCCTGATGGTGATCCTTACCCTCGCGGGTTACCACTATCTCGCCCACACCTTCAAGGAATCGCTGTCCCGGCAAAATGCTCTGCTCCTCGACACGGCGGCGCGCCACCTCGATGATGACATATCACACTCCCAGGAGCTGCTGGAACTGATCGCCGGCAGGATGGACCCGGAACAGTTGGACCAGGGCGCAAAGCTTTTGGGAAGCTACGTCAAGGACCAGGCGGCTAGCTCCCATTTCGACGGCGGTTTCCAACTGTTAGCTGCCGACGGACGCATCGTTGCAGAAATTCCGGACGCACCGGCACGCCGCGGGGTGCAGCTCAAGGGGCGCGATTATGTCGCCATGGGGCTTGCCACCGGCAAACCGTACATCTCGGCACCCTACCGCTCCGCCTCGGCCGATGCCTCGCCGACCATCACCTTCTGCGTCCCCATCCTGCACCGAGACGGCCGCGTGGCCGGCCTCCTCGCCGGACATAACGACCTCTTGAAAAACGACACCCTGATCAATTTCGGCCAGCTCACCTTTGGCAAAAAAGGGACCTTCTTCCTGATCGAGAGAAACCGCACCGTGCTGATGCATTCCGACCGGGGACGCATCATGGAGCGTATTGCACCTGGCATCTCGACCGGACTGGACCGCGCCATACAGGAGGGGCTCACCGAACCGGTGGAAGAGCCTGAGGCGAGGGGCAAGCGTGAAGTGACTGCGGCACGCGCGCTGAAAAATGCGCCCTGGTACTTAGTCAGCCAGTACCCGATATCGGAAGCCTACGCACCGCTTGACCAAGCCCGCATCTTCTTTGCAGCCGCCCTGGCCCTCACCCTGGGACTGACGCTACTGGCATTGCGCGTCCTGATCCGGCGCATCACCGCTCCCCTGGTAGAGCTGACCGAACATGTCCGCGATCTGCCGGTCAAGGTCGGGGCGGCCCGGTTTGTCGCCGTCGACACGGGGGACGAGGTGGCAGCCCTGGCGCTCGCGGTGAACGATATGGTGGAAAAATCGGACCGCAAACAGGAGATCCTCCAGGAAAACCGGGAACTGTACCGCATCATCGCCGATTTCACCTCGGAACTTGCCCTCCTTACCAATCTCGACGGCTCGATTCGCTACATCTCCTCAAACTGCCTGACGCTCACCGGTTACAGCGACTGCGAGTTTATCGCCGAGCCGCAGCTTCTGGAGAACATTATCCACCCTGAGGACCGGTTGATCTGGACCCGGCGCCGCTGCACCAACCTGCAGCAGACCGGCACCCTGATAAGAGTGCGCCTGGTCGGCAGAGAAGGGGAGGAGCGCTGGTTCAATTACACCTGCCACGAGGTCATAGGAGCTGACGGCTCCCAGCTCGGCATCCGCGGCAGTTTCCGCGACATCTCCCAAAGCGTGCTGCTGGAAAGAAAGCTCGACGAGCAGCGCCAGTTTGCGGAAAACCTGCTGGAGAGCACTTCAACACCGCTCTTTGCCATCGACACGAAACACCGGGTCATCATATGGAATAGGGCCATGGTGGAGTTGACCGGCATTGCGGCGGTCGACATGATCGGCACCGATCAGCAGTGGCGGCCCTTCTACGACGAGTCGCGCCCGACACTGGGCGACCTGGTGCTGGACCAGCGCACCGACGAGATCGGAGATTTCTACAACGATTACGAAAAGGAAGGGGTGCTGCAGGGGATCGTGCGGGCCGAGGGATGGTACCAACTGAAGGCGGGTGAGCGCCACCTCCTCCTGGACGCCGCAACGGTGCAAAGAGACGGCGAGGTGATAGCGGTGGTCGAGACGCTCTACGACATCACGGCCCGCACCCGCGCCGAGGAGTCGCTGCGGCTGCTGGCCCAGGCGGTGGAACAGACGGCCAGCGCCATCGTCATCACCGACCCGCAAGGGCAGATGCTCTACGTAAATAACAAGTTCTGCGAGACCAGCGGCTACGACCTCTCCGAGGTGATCGGGCAAAACGCCAACCTGCTCAAGTCCGGCGCCCAGCAGCCCAAGCTGTACGCAGAGCTCTGGGAGGCGATCACCTCCGGCCACGAATGGCACGGCGAGTTCCATAACCGGCGCAAGGACGGCACGCTCTACTGGGAGAGCGCCATCATCTCCCCGATCACCGACTATAACGGCGCCATCAGCAACTACCTGGCGGTAAAGGAGGAAATCACCTCCCGCAAATACGCGGAACGCCAGCTGCAGAAGAAACAGGCCGAGCTTATCATGAAGCACGAGCAGCTGACCGACCTGTTTCGCCAGGTGGAGCAGGGTAAACGCGAGTGGGAACAGACCATGGACTGCATCGATGACATGGTCGCCATGGTGAACTCGGCAGGGAAGATCAAGCGCTGCAACCGCGCCTTCATGAGCCTGGTGGGCTGCGGCACTCCCGGCTCAGCGGAGTTCCCGATGACTTACCCGCAACTGATCTCGATCGACTGGCGCCAGTTGCTGCGCGACGCGGGGCTCGATGTCGACTCACTGGAAAACCTCTCCGGCGAGCTGTTCCACCCCCCCAGCCAGCGCTGGCTGACGCTTAAGACCTACCCCTACGACGACGGCCGCGGCGAGGTGATCACCCTGCACGACCTGACCGAGATAAAGCTGGTTTCCGAGCAGTTGAACAACGCCTACGAGGAGTTGAAGGCGACCCATTCCCAGCTACTGCAGCAGGAGAAGATGGCCTCCATCGGGCAGCTGGCCGCAGGGGTGGCCCATGAGATCAATAACCCCATGGGGTTCATCTCCAGTAACCTGGGGACCATGGAAAAATACCTGGTGCGGCTCACCAGCTTTCTGGAGCTGCAGTCTGCCGGGCTTGAGGAGAGCGCCCCGGCAAAGCTCAGGGAGGAGGTCGCCGAGGCGAGACGCCGCTTCAAGGTCGACTACATCCTGGGCGACGCGCGCGCTCTTTTGGCCGAATCGCAAGACGGCGCGGAGCGGGTGCGCACCATCGTCCAGAACCTGAAGAGCTTCTCCCGTGTCGACGAGGCGCAGGCAAGCTACGTCGACCTGAACGACTGCCTGGAGAGCACCGTCACCATCGCCTGGAACGAGCTCAAGTACAAGACGACCCTGGTGCGCGACTACGGCGAACTCCCGCAGGTGAAATGCCTCCCCCAGCAGATGAACCAGGTCTTTCTCAACCTGCTGGTGAACGCGGCCCACGCCATCGAGACGCAGGGCGAGGTGACCATCAGGACCCGACATCATGAGGACCGGGTCACCGTGGCGGTGCACGATACCGGCTGCGGCATCCCGGAGGCGATCCAGAACCGGATCTTCGAGCCGTTCTTCACCACCAAGGAGGTGGGGAAGGGAACCGGCCTGGGGCTCTCGATAAGCTACGACATCATCAAAAAGCATGGCGGCAGCATCGCAGTGGAGAGTTCGGCCGGGACCGGGACCACCTTCACCATCACGCTGCCGGTCGAGGGGGTATAAGTGACCGACCAGATTCGCATTCTTTGTGTCGATGACGAACGCAACGTGCTCCGCTCGCTGGAGCGGATCTTTCTGGATGACGACTACGAGATACTTACCGCCTCCTCGGGCGAGGAGGGGCTGGAGCTCTTGAACGAGGCGCAGCAGGTGCAGGTGGTGATCTCGGATTACCGGATGCCGGGGATGAACGGGGTGGAATTCCTCAAGGAGGTGTTCAGCCGCCACCCGGAGAGCATCAGGATCGTGCTCTCGGGCTACGCGGATACCGCCGCGGTGGTGGCTGCCATCAACCAGGGGAAGATCTACAAGTTCATCCCCAAACCGTGGAACGACGACGAGCTGCGGGTGACCGTCGCCAAGGCGCTGGAACACTTCCAAAGCCACCGCCGCAACCTGCAGCTGACCCAGGAACTGCACCTGAGAAACGAGGAGCTAAGAGAGCTGAACGCGAGCCTGGAGCGGCTGGTGACCGAGCGGACCTCGGAGCTGATGCGGCAAAACCGCGCCCTGCTACACGCCCGAAACGTGCTGAACTACCTGCCGGTCGGGGTGCTGGGACTAAGCTATGAGGGAGAGGTGTTGCAGATCAACCGGGAGGCCGCAACCATGCTCGGATTGGAGGGGGACCTTCTGGTGGGGAGGTCGATGCGCGAGACTCTGCCGCCGGAGCTCTGCGACATGGTGCAGAGTATTTCGGATTGCACCTGCGGCTACGAGTCCCTGACCATAAACGGCGGCGTGCTGCAGATAAAAGGGAGCATCCTGGCCGAAAAGGTTCAGGATGGGATCATCCTGACCATCATGAGAGCGGCGCTGGAAAAAAGAAGCTGCAGCGAGCTTGACCAGGGAGAAACAGCATGACCGCACAGCTAATGAGTACACCTTACAAGGTCCTTCTGGTCGACGACGAGGAGAACATCGTACGCTCCATCGCGCGACTGCTGCTTGAGGAGGAGCTGAATCTGGAGGTGTTAAGCGCCAACTCGGGAGCCCAGGGGCTGGAGGCGCTCGGGGAACACCCGGATGTGGCGCTCATCCTCTCGGACCAGCGCATGCCGGGGATGTCCGGGGCCGAGTTTCTGCAAAAGGCGCGGGAGATCGTCCCTGACGCGGTGCGCATGGTGCTGACCGGCTACGCCGACATGGCCGCCACCATGGATGCCATCAACAAGGGGGGCGCCTCGCGCTATCTGACCAAGCCCTGGGACGACAACATGCTGCGCCGCGCCATCGTTGAGGGGGTGGAGCAGTACCGGCTGCTGCAGGAGAACCGGATGCTGACCGCGCTGGTCGAGAAACAAAACCAGGAACTCTCCGAATGGAACGAGGGACTCAAGGGGCGCGTCATGGATCAGACCGCGACCATCCGGCGCCAAAACGGGGAACTGAAGGAGAGAAACCGGCAGATCAGCGATTCCTTCCACCACACCATCCTCGCCTTCTCGAGGCTGATCGAGCTGCATTCCAGTAGGCTGCAGGAGCATACCAGAAACGTCACCGAGCTCTCGGTGCGCACCGCGACCGCCCTGGGGCTTCCGGAGCAAGAGATCGAAACGGTGCGTACCGCCGCGCTCTTGCACGACATCGGGGTGATCGGCATCGCCGCCGAGATCCTGGACAAGCAGGTTAGCGCCATGTCGAGAGAGGAGCTGGGTATCTTCCTGCAGCACGCGGTTAGAGGGCAGACCGCGGTCGATGCGGTCCAGGAACTGCGCGAGGCGGGCCTCCTGATCCGGCACCACCACGAGCAGTTCGACGGCAGAGGATTTCCGGACCGAATGAAGGGCGAGGCTATCCCTCTTGGCGCCAGGATCATCGCCTTCGCCGATTTCGTGGATCGCGAACTGGATGAGAGACGCGGCGAGACCGCCGTAGCCTCGGTGCTTGCCAGGGCGGCCAAGGAATTGGGAGGCAAGCTCGACCCGGCGCTTCTTGCCGTGATCAAGCCGCAGATCCATGCC
>Ga0209317_1001284_pt1 | contig 22834 bp, 19 predicted proteins | sample RifGroB2_FD_183994 | JGI IMG/M metagenome (GOLD analysis project Ga0209317, IMG submission 183994) | Soil microbial communities from Rifle, Colorado, USA - Groundwater B2 (SPAdes) (version 2) | ecosystem: Environmental > Terrestrial > Soil > Unclassified | place: Rifle, Colorado | collected...
TTGTTTTTTTTGCAGTAATTAAACAATTCGGTTAAAGTATTTTTTACCCCCAACGAGGAATTATCGTCATATTTTTTTTCTTCATTCATGACGGCTCCACCCAATATAAATTTATTTCTGCAGCACATAATGTGAGTGTTTTTTAAATATATGGTTTTCTATTTAGCCATTAGTATTGTTAATTAATCCTGTATTAAAAGAAAAACAGATAATTTTGGTGTCAATTGCGCGCACAGTATCTAATTAAAACAAGCAAACAATCACATTTAGCATTTATATGACTATGTTAAGCGCCCGCAAGTGATTTATGGAACCTACACAATTTATTTTTTGATTCGAATAATACGATACGGGCTTGATTAAACCACTGTAAAGCAAATGGAGTCCGTTGAGGGAATGAGGTGTCACGGGCGGCCTACGACTAGGATTCAAATGCCACCTAATGGATTGCACGATTAGTTCTTTCTTAAAACGTAAAAATATGTTGTACTGCCGCCATGGCACCCACAAGAAAACATAGTATTGACAGAAGCAGACCAGCAAGCACTCGAAACAGTGCTGCGGTCCCACAAGACACCGCAGAGCCGGGCTTTACGTGCTCGCATCGTTCACAAAAGCGGTGCGGGTGAGAGCGTTGAGACAATCGCTGCGCCACTTGGAACGTCAACGAAGTCAGTTTATAAGTGGCGCAACCGGTTCCTTGAATCTGGAATTGATGGGCTCCTTGATTTACCCCGCTCCGGCCAGCCAAAGAAGCTCACAGAGAAAGATATCAAGAAAGTCCTGACACTGACCGTACACCACATTCCTCATGAGGCCAATCACTGGAGCGTCCGTCTCATGTCGAAGTATGCGGGAGTCACCACATGGCAGGTTCGGCAGATTTGGGAGGCGGCAGATCTAAAACCTCATCGAACTCAGACCTTTAAGATCAGCAATGATCCAGAATTTGCGAGAAGGTTATCGATGTGGTTGGCCTATACATGAACCCTCCAGACAACGCCATAGTCCTGTCGGTAGACGAGAAAACCCAGATCCAAGCTCTTGATCGTACCCAGCCGATGCTGCAACTTAAGCCGGGCCAAGTTGAGCGTAGGACCCATGACTATAAGCGTAACGGCACCACAAGCCTGTACGCCGCCTTCAATATCCTCACAGGAGAGGTAATAGGCAAGGTGACCTCACGACACCGCGCCAAAGAGTTCCTTGAGTTTATGCGCAAAGTCGAGCGGTCGACACCAAAAGACCTCGATCTGCATGTTCCTCGATAACAGCAGCACTCACAAAACTCCAGAAGTAAAAAAGTGGCTTGCTAAACACCCGCGAATAATATTGCACTTTACCCCAACCAGCGCTTCCTGGCTGAATGCAGTAGAAGGTTGGTTCGCTCAGTTAGAGCGCCGTGCAATCTATCGTGGCGCCTTTAACAGTGTTAAAGAGCTGGAGGATGAAATCTACCGTTTTATAAAAGTACATAACACAGCTTCTGCCAAGCCGTTCAAATGGACTAAAAGTGCAAAGTCTATAATTGAATCAGTGCAAAGAGCACGAAAAAGTATGGATGTTAGTGGAATGAACTAACCAAACAGTCCACTAAGAAGTCGGAGTAGGTGCGTGCTTTGATAGTTTCAATGACATTCTCAGTAGCCCTGTTCTTTTGATTGAGTTTTGTTCTTGCGACTGCTAATTCATATCAAATTTTCCTTGCCTTGTTCACTACCCTCAAGTATTGTTTGCAAATTGTCGACTATCTGCTGCAGTGCAGGACGTTTCGATTTTTCAAAAATTTCGGAGCGAGCCCTTTTCATAAGAACAACCTTTGTTTGTAGCTCTTCAACATTATTTATAATCGTCAACCGACCGCAATCGGCTAGGTGCTTGTCTATAGAACCAATATCGCCGCGAAATATGCTGTACACAGGGACACCTAGAGCTGCTGCTTCCCGATTCATAGTGCCTCCGCCACTTATTACGAGGTCAGAATGCCAAATCAAGTTGAGACCAGGGATAACTTGGTCAGGAATCACTACCCTACCGACCAAAAGAAGTTCAGACCATTTCTTCCTGACATATGCAGCTTGGTTCTCGTTGCGCGGCAACAAAATCATGCTGACCTGCTCTGCATCCCCCAACCAAGCCATCACTGCATCAAATAGCTGCAGGCTCTCGGGCTTAAAATAGTGCGCCTCTGTTGCGGGGGGGCGAACAATGACGATTACTCTTTTTGAATCGAGACCAAGTTCACCAAGAATTCCAGGTTCAGGCTTAAAGTCCGGCACGTAAACATCTTCTTTTAAGCCTGAATAACGTCGGATCTTGGCCGAATATTTATTTGCGCAACTATCAGGGATCATTTCCGGAATGATTAACCAATCAGGGCAAAAAAAAGGAACACTTTTCGCAAATTCATAGTCGGTCATCATAACGGTAGGTATTCGCAGTAACGAGGACAATATCATCTGTGAACGCGAGCCATGAGAAAGCGCAAGGTCCGGCTTTTCCTTCATTACATATGGTGCAAGTTGTGCTGATCTGAGCACAAGGCCTATTCCTTTCATTATTTTATGCTTTCCGTAATGAATACCAACTCGTTTATAATTCATCCCATAAAGGTCTGCAAGCTTGCATACCTGGAAGCAATCACGAGCAGTGAGCATCACGTCATAACCTCTTGAGGTAAGTTCATCGATTATTGGTCTGAAAAAAGGAACATGCGGCGAATTGTCCATGTCAATCCAGACTTTTTTTTTGTCTTTTCGCATTGTAATACCTCTTCAATACTTGTAAAAAGGGTTTTATTAACTACACAAAGTATTATACTGTGACTAATAGAAGCACAATAAATCTAAAAATCAAAGGCTGCAATAGGCCTGATTGATCGGCATGTTATATTTTCTTATATAAAACATCGGGTATGTAATAGCGTCTTTTGTTTAGGACAACCCCAAGCACCAGGCCACCGCTGGCCTGTATTTTCTTTTTAAGACTCTCCGCAACATGACGCCTGGTTTTCCCTGCCTCCAGGACCATAACAACCCCATCGACGTTGCAGGAAAAAGCTATGCTCTCCAACATGTTCGCATCTGATGACGAATCTATCAGGATGAGATCGAATTTTTCTTTGAGTTTTTTCCAAAGAGTCACGGTTGCGGAGGTGCCTTTAACAGGAGGCCCCAGTGAGGCCTGAATAGAGATGGGCGCAAAATACAAATTTGAATCACCGAACCTAAAAAAGGCCTTATCGATTAGTTCACCTTTTTCTAACAGGTCCAGCAGGCCGTATTCGCAGGTAACATTAATGTTTATTCTCTGGGTCGGGTCTTGATAGGCGGAATCGAGAACCAGAACTGACTTGCCATGCCTCTCGACAGCGATTTTTGCGAATTCCCTCACTATTGTCGAAACCCCCTCCCCTTGCCTGCACCCTATGAACTGGATCAGCTTTTGCGAACTGCCAGTCAGTAGGAACTTGACCTGGTTGTGCAACCCTTCCATTTCACCGCTCAGAGACATGCCACGCCTGACCTCTGCCTGCAAGACAAACTGTGGAGATAGACCGGAACTGTTTTTCTCTCTGCAAGCTTGCTCTAGAGCTTCATGAATATTGCTCATGTTAGTCTCCTGTGAATTATATGTTGACTAACGGAAGCATCAGTCATCCTCCTTAAAAGGAAATATAACCACACTTCCTTCAATGATTAAATCTTCGTTGTATATCTTTGGATTTGCATCCTTAACTTCCCTTAGTATTGTTGCATCAACTCTACCATAGATATTCTTAACAAGTTTTGCCAACGTATCTCCCTTCTGAACTACTCTTTTAACAGATTTTTTTCCGTTGCCCTGATTATTTACTTCTGTCTCAGGAGGCTTTGTCTCACGCGGTGGTATGCTTATAGCTTGCAGAGGCAGCACGGATTTCCCACTAAAAAACGTATTCATATTCTTAATACTTAAAACACCTATTATTGCCAGTGCACCGATTAATAAATACACGCGGCACCTAACATATAATGGTCTTTGCATTCCAAAGTCGCGGGTTATTTCCTTCACCACCCCAATACCTATTTTTTTCTTGCCGTAACCAAAGGCAGTGATAAGGCAATTGTCGCAAAGCACATTTATGACGCGGGGAATGCCTTTGGCGACCTGGACAATTTCTTTTATAGCGTAATCTGTAAATATAATTGATTCTTTATTAGAAGCTGTCTTTAATCGATGATGAATGTATGTAATACCTTCATCACGTGATAATGGTGAAATTACGGCCTTTACGGCAATCCGTTGTCTGAGTTGTTTCAATTCTTCCATGTTTAACGTTTTTTCGAATTCCGGTTGCGCGCTAAAAACAATCTGTATGAGTTTTTCTGTAGCAGTCTCTAGATTAGATAGCATTCGAAGGCTTTCCAAAGTATCGACCGGCATATTCTGCGCTTCATCTATTAGGAGTAAAATATTACGACCTTGCCTATACTCATTTATCAAAATCTTGTGAAGTTGATTAACCATGTCGCAAACATCATTTGACTCCGGGGCTTCACCCAGATCCATGAAAACATACTTCAGCAAATTTTTATATGCGATATTTGCATTGAAAACATATATTATTCTCAATTTCTCATTGTCAGCTTTTTCAAGATATGCTCTGAGAACAGTTGTTTTTCCAACCCCTACTGCTCCTGTTATGAGGACAAAACCTTTTCTTTTCTCTACCCCATACACAATGGAAGCAAGGGCTTCCTTATGTACGTGACTCAGATACAAAAATGATGGATCTGGAGTTATTTGAAACGGTTCCTTATTTAAATTGAAAAATTTTAAATACATGACTTTAGTCCTCTTTAAATGGAACCGAGACGAGAACTGGCAGTTCGAGATACTTCTCTACGCTTTCTGGGTTCATAAAAGTTGAAGCTATGTTTTCAACTAAATAGGCATAAGCAAGTCCCAAAGCTGCACCAAACAAAACACCAAGCAAAACATTCATTTTTTTATTTGGTTTAATTGGTTTGATAGGGGCAACTGCGGCCTGAATAACACTGATGTTCGACAACTTTAGCCTGTTCATTACATCGGATATACGCGCCTCCTCGTGCCTGCCAACATAAGTCATATAATTTTTTTCATTTATTGCTATCTTTCGCTTTAAATCTTGTATTTTACTTTCGCTCCTATCAAGGGCTTCAATTTCCTTGTCTAACAGTCTCAACTGGGTTTTTAAAGCGTTAGCCTTTGTTGCTTGCGATTTCAAATCTGCCTCTGCTCTAAAAAGGTCCACTTCCATGCTCTGGTATACCGGATTTCCGGTTTTTACTTTATTGAGAATTATCTCTTCTTGATCTTTTATGAACTTATTAACGGTATCAACTTCTTTTCTTACATCAGCTACCAACTGGTTTTTGTTCGTATACTTCCTTCGTAGTTCCTGTTCCTTAAGTTGCAGTTCCAGAGCTTTTGATTTTGCCTCAATTATTATTTGGTCTCTTTCCGTTCGTGTATATCTGTCTTTTTTATTAGAAACATTTTTCATCTGCGATTTTATTGAATCAATTCTCCTAAGGTTTTCGCTGACGTTGCTGGATGCTATTTTGTATGCAGAGTCGAACTCCGTACGTTGTCTTAGAAGAAGGCTTCTCTGCTCTTCAAGAGAGAATGCTTTATTATTCTGCTGGTACTCCTGCAAATTCCTTTCAGATTCTTTTAGCTGATTCTCGAAAGAGGCGAGTTGGCTGCCGATAAACGATGATTGCGGGTCGGCGTGCAATGCAAGATGCTTATCTTTGAAGGCTTCTACCAGCAGATTCACTGCTTTTGCTGCTATTTTAGGATCATTGTGTTGAAAAAACACGTTAATTACATTAGATTTTCTAACACCTATTACTTGTAGATTTTCCCCGAAGGTCTGCACCGCCTGCTCCATGATGTCGGCTTTCTCTGCCGATCCACTAACTAGATTTGGGTATATGATTCCCACATTCAGGGTTCGGATAACCATCTCCGCCAATTCTCGTCCAGTCAAAATCTGAATCTCTGCGTTGACCACCTCGTCTTGGCTAACTATACGAGGCAAATTGTTACCATCCATTCCCATCCCCGGCCTGGAGCTATTTTCTCTAAACATTTTGACAAGGAGGCTAGCCTTGGCTTCAAAAGTTGATTTCTGGAAAAATGTGAACCCAGTTACAACTGTAACAATGGTCAAAAAAATTCCGAGAATTGCTTTTTTGTGTTTGAAAATTAGTGTTAAAGCGTTTAACAGGCTCATGGCTTAGCTCACTTTAGTATTTTAAAGTTGTGTCAATTGAGGTCATATCCAATACCGATCGGTAACGGCACATTCTTTCTAATGTACATATCTATCCAGGAATTTATACTGGCTATTGCCGACTTTGGAACGTAAACGATATCATTGGGTCGAAGGCTAATATCCTGTACTGGCTCTTTTCCATGCAAAGCATCTTTCAGGTTCACTCGAATCACGTCAACATTGCGACCTTCGCCTCTGCGCAGCACAAGTACTTCGTCAGTTTTCGCAGTATCCTTCATACCTCCAGCCTGTGCAATGGATTGCAAAACAGTAGTTGGCCCAGTCAAATTTACTAGACCGGCCCTGTTCACCTCACCATCGACATAGACCTTGTCTGATATGGACGTCCTGACTATTACAGCTATTTTGGGATTGGTGAGTTCTCCGGCGTACGCCTCAGTCAAAGCCGCCGTGAGTTCCGCCGGGGTCAGCCCCGCAGCGATGACGTCATTAACCAGCTGCAACGTAATTCGACCATCCGACCGAACTGTCAGTAGTTCATTCAGCTCCGGATTATAAAAAAGTTTGATATCAAGTTGATCTCCAGGTTGGATCCTATATTCCCTGACATGATAGGTAGAGGACTGCAACACGCCTACTCTTCCTGTTACCGAAGAGGAGCACCCTAGGATGAGAGTCAAGGCAACAAGCAAGGCAATTTTTACCACTTTCATAGCCATCTCTCCTCTTTGTCTTGTCATGCGTGACACCACTGTTCCACAAGGATCGGGAAAAACCAGTGCTGCATCATATTGATCAAATCTAATCCAACTCACCACTTCCCCTTCAAATGTCTACATACCTCTGTGCAATATGAGCTGAAGCAAAAAAGCTCAATGACTGGCAAGTTGTGTCCGTGTGTTCTGTACCATGTCTGTCGTTGCAGCCGCTCAATGCAGGGGCCGCGACAGACATTTGAATGGGCATAGGGCCATGGCTTTTGTCCTTATTGCCCGAGGATCTTTCATTACCCCATATGTCGGTAAGCGAGCTTTCCTAGCAACCTGAGGACGTTTACAGGCAACTTCTTGAGTACTTGCCTGTAGGCCTCCAGGTCCCTCCCTATATCGCATACAAAACTGCTAGTTTTGAAGTCATACCTGTAGTAATTCAGGACCGTCCGGTTTCCGCCCCAACCGCTTTTGAAGGCTAACAGCCCTTCGTTATCCAAATCGGTTCTCCCAAGACTCAAACAGCGAATACCCTCACTCGCGCATCTTTTAATAGCCTCCCAGAGCACAAGATTATTAGCACGCAGGTGCTGGAATTCCGCATCAGAGGCGCCGTATTTGTATATTGCATTGCAGCCAAAATGAAGGCAGATTATTCCAGCCACGGTAACCTGACCTTGACGCGCCAATGCGGTAAAACCGAACCCCGGCGAAATAACATGCTCGTGCAGTTTTTCAAAAAAGCGTCTCGATTGCGGGGGGACGCCTTGGCGCTTACGGGTCAGGCAGTGCAGGCGGTAAAAGTCCCGCACCCCCTGCAATGACCTGCATATCCCAACCGTGACCCCCTCTTTTACCGCCTTCCGAATGTTCCTCGCGGTGCTCTCCCTAAGGCGGGAGTGCAAAAACAGTTCGTCGCGCGAGAGTTCAAGCAGATGATGTGCATAGACTCTTGCGGGCAACTCTTTGTTTAGGAACTGCTCACCCCTGAATTCCACATAACGCCATCCGCTTTTCCTCCCAAATTCAAGGATACTTTCGAAGAGCAGTTGAAACTCGTCGGGTCCCTCAACCAGGGACCCGCAGTAATCGGAAAAACTCAAACAGACCCCGCGCCTGCCTGTCAGGATGCTGTTCACCTCCATGACCGGCAGACAACCTTTGAAAGCACCATGTCCTGATACCGTCAAATATGCAGGATGATAGCCGTAACTATCGGCGAGCAGCCGCGCCCAGTTCGACGAGTGGAAAATGTTGCCTTCCCCGCAGCCAAGTAGCATCCCATTCCAGTCAGGGCTCTTGAGCGGGTTTACCACAGCCACCCTTTCTGTCAGTGCGGTCATTTGACGCTCGCTGCAGCGGAAAGGCGCCCCAACTCGCTGCCGACATAGGTGACCTGCTCCCTGGTAAGTTCTGGGAATATCGGCAGCGAAACGAACTCTCTGGCGCACAGTTCGGCTACCGGAAAGCTTCCCACGCCCTCACCCCGTGATGCATATGCGCGCTGCAGGTGGATCGGAACTGGATAGTGCACCCCACAGGCGATACCGCTTTCCGCTAACGCTGCAATCAGCCTCTCCCTCTCACAGGAGCGCACCGCATACACGTGATAGACGTGCCGGGCGTAATGCATCTCCATAGGCACACTGACGGCCGGAACATCGTCCAGCAAGCGTCCATACAGTGCGGCATGAGCCCGGCGCGCGGCGTTCCAGGCATCAAGGTACTTTAGTTTCACGCTCAAAACTGCTCCCTGAATCCCGTCCATCCGGCCGTTGATACCCACCATCTCGTGATAATACTTGCGCGACTGTCCGTGATCACGCAGCATTCTGATCCTGTCTGCCAATTGCTGGTCAGCGGTCACCACGCAACCCGCCTCGCCGTAGGCCCCCAAGTTCTTTCCCGGATAGAAGCTAAAACAACCGGCATCTCCAAGGGAACCTGCACGCCTTCCCTTGTACTCGGCGCCATGAGCCTGGCATGCATCCTCCAATACAGCTATCCCGTGCCTGCGTGCTATGGCAAGGATCGGGTCCATGTCCGTCATCTGGCCGAACAGATGCACAGGAATTATCGCCTTAGTGCGCGGCGTGATCGCCCGCTCCAGGAGCGCCGGATTCATGGTGAAGCTCTCCTGCTCCACATCAATGAAGACTGGCTCGGCGCCGCAAAGGGAAATCGCCTCAGCCGTGGCGATGAAGCTGTTGGGGGCGGTAATCACCTCGTCACCCGCCTGTACACCAAGGCCTGCAAGTGCAAGCCAGAGCGCCTCCGTACCGCTGCCAACACCAACCGCTCTGCTGCAACCACAGTATGAGGCGAATTCCTCCTCGAACCGCTCCACGTAGGGTCCTCCGGAAAAGGCGCAGCTTCCCAGCACCTCCTTGAAGGACTGCTCCACCTCCTGAGCTATAGCGTCATACTGGGCTTTGAGATTGAGAAATGGCACTTTCATCCTGGATCTCCTTATTGATGGTGCGCAGAACCCGTGCCGGATTGCCCGCCACGACGCTATATGCCGGGACGTCTTTTGTCACAACACTCCCTGCACCTATTATCGAATGCTCCCCTACAATCACACCGCATAAGAGTGTGGCGCTCGAACCGATCGAGGCGCCCTGCTTCACCAAAGTTGTGCCACAGGCCCAGTCCTCTTCCGTCTGCAACTCACCGCCGAGTGTCGTGGCCCTTGGATAGAGATCGTTTATGAAGGTCACGTTGTGACCGATGAAGACATCATCTTCCACGACCACACCTTCGCAGATGAAGGTATGGCTGGAGACTTTACAGTTTTTCCCAATCCGCGCGTTTTTTTGCACTTCCACGAAGGCGCCCACCTTTGTGTTCTCACCGATGCTGCAGCCGTAAAGATTAATGAACTTGGCCAGCTTCACGTTTTCACCGAGCTGAACGTCATCAGAAACAGCTAAATACGCTTCCATGTGTCCTCCTCCCGCGTAGCCGGCCAAAGTCGCCATCCTGTGTCGATCGATCCTAGAGACGGACCAGCGTCCCACCCAGTTTCAAAGATTTTATAATCGCCTCGAGCATACGGACCACACGCAGCCCTGCTTTACCGTCGTTTTTCGGGGTCAAGTTATTGTTAATGCAGTCTATGAAGTAGGCCGCCTCTCCCTTGAGCGCCTCAACCTGATTAACCCTCGGCGCCCACATGTCGCCGCTGCGATAGCTTACCCTGAGCCCATAGGCTTTTTCCTTGGAGGCCAAGTTCAATCCTCCCAACCCCTCGACACCTTTGTCATAAACCCTTATTTTTTCGTCGCTTACCAGATCATTCCAGACAAGCATTTTCTTCTGCCCGCCAATCAGTGTTGTCCGTATCTTAACCGGCGAAAGCCAATTCACGTTGAGGTGGGCGATCACGTTGTCTGGAAAATAGACCGTTATGTAGGCAACATCCTCAAGCTCGTTATTAAAGTGTGCAACTCCAGTCGCCATGACCGCGGTCGGTTCCTTGTCGATCAGATGGTCCATGATGGATAGGTCGTGCGGGGCGAGATCCCAAACTACATTGACATCCTTTTGGAACAGTCCGAGGTTGACCCTGATGGAATCGAAGTAATAAAGGTCCCCAAGTACGCCATCATCTATCAGTTCCTTGATTTTTTTAACCGCGCCTGTAAAAAGAAAAGTGTGATCTACCATGATTTTCAGCCGCTTATTTTCTGCAAGTTCAATCAGTTGCTCAGCCTGATCCACTGATGCGGTGAACGGCTTCTCGATAAAGATGTGTTTGCCGTTTAGAAGTGCTGATTTAGCTATCTCAAAATGTGAGGAGACAGGCGTGACTATGGCAATGATATCGACGTCGGGCGCTGTCACCAACTCAGCACAATCACGAGCGACCCGTACTCCCGGGAAGTTCAGCTCAGCGCGCCGCAGCGAGCCTTCGTCCGCATCACTGATTGCAACTACTCGGGCGCCTGGGGTTTCGTTGAAATTTCTCGTCACGTTCGGGCCCCAATAACCATATCCGATTACGCCGACGTTGATCATGTCCATGCCCCTTTAAAATGTAGCCGCTAGTAGGCTCCCTTCGATTTAAGAACAGCAAGCGGGGTCCGAAGAAGAATCTTCAGATCCAGGGCAATTGACCATCCCTTGAGATACCTCAGGTCGAGTCGTACCATTTCGTCAAAACTGGTGCTGCTCCTGCCGGTTACCTGCCAGAGTCCGGTGATTCCCGGTTTTTTCCCTATCAGCCGGTTTCGCTGCCATCCGCAGTATTGTTCAACTTCGTAGCAAATCGGAGGCCGCGGCCCCACCAGAGACATATCACCTTTCAGCACATTGATAAATTGCGGCAGTTCGTCAAGGCTGTACTTTCTCAGGAACCTGCCAAGCGGAGTTATCCTCGGGTCGCCCTGAATTTTGTACCCCTTATTGCCGTCAATTTTCCCCTTGATGAGCTTGCTTACATATTCCCTGTGGATGACGTCGTCGTTGTCGAGGTACATTGATCTGTACTTAATGAACTTAAATTTCTTACCATTACGACCGATGCGGTCCTGGCGGAAGAAAACCGGCCCCTTCGAGGTGAGCTTGATGAGGATAGGCAAGAAGGCGAAGAACGGGGAAAATAGGATGAATCCGGTGATGCTTCCCACGATATCAAGGGACCGCTTGAGGATCTCGCCCCCTATCTTCCCGCCACCTACCGAAGTGACCTCGGGATAAAAGCTCATGTCGAAGGTCTCGTTGCCGCCGACCTCGGAATAAATGCGAAAGCTGATAACTATCCGGCTCACCAGTTCGGCACTCAAAACCGCGGCAAGCCTTTCCCTCGTTTTCTTGGCGACGATCTGCTTAGTGGTATCAACCTTATCAACCTCCACCTCAGTCAGGATCACCCCTATCAGCGTGCCCTCCTTGAGAAGGCCGCAGATGTCCGTACCCCTGACGCTGGCATTCACCCCTTCACCCACCAAATCTGTAAACTCTCCTGTGCTATCCAGGTTGCCGAGATATTCCGCGTCGATGATCATGACTATTAACGGCTTGTTCGACCGTTCCGCCCGGCGTCTCTCCTGCACGAGTTTCTCGCGAAAATAGGCTACAGGGTAGAGTCCATGGTCCCAGGGGGTGAAGATCCCTCCCCCTGCGCGTCTGCACCAGGCGAACTTGCGCAACCATGATCTGCTTTTCCATACTGGACGAACCATCATTTATGCCTCGCTGGGGAAAACGTCCGTTTCCTGTTCCCCGTAATTACTGACTGGGTCGCCTATCTTGGGTACGCTCTAGGCGAAGAGACTAGACTAGCTGCCTTGCTCTCTTTCCATTCAGTCGAGACGCATGGGACAGATCGAGATCGTTTAACCGGCGCCCCTAAGAGAGTATTCCGAAGAGGGTTTGCAACGGGCAAAACATTATATTTTTCAAATTTTTACGCAAGTATAACTTTTGTGATTCGTATGTCAAGGCACCACCTTACCTACTCCAACAACCTCCCTTGAGGCACTATGACAGCAGGCATGCCAGAGGGCTTCAGAGAAGTTGCAACTTATCGTTAAAGCCAGGCTTTAGAAGGATAGTGCGATTTTCAAGCATCTCCAGATCGCCCTCTTCGGTCATACGGTGCAGCAGCCTTGTGACTGTTTCACGGGAAACGGAGGTATAGCCGGCAAGTTCCTTATGAGTTAATCTCAAGGCTATTACCACACCACGGACATCCTTTACACCGTGCAGTAGACTTAGATGGTTAAGAATCGAGCGCAACCTCTGCTCCGCGTCGGGGAGAGTAATCGCCTTTAAAACCAGTTGCGCCTCTCGCAATCGCCGACAGAGTATTGCAACCAACTGGAGTAAAATTTTTTGGTTTGTTAAAAACAATGTCTCAAATGTTTGTTTAGATAGGAGCCCAATCTCAGCGTCTTCCATAGCTATAACGGTGGCCGGAGCTGTCTTCGCGTCCAAAAGAGCCATCTCGCCGAAGATGTCACCGCGCTTGTGAACAGCGAGGATCCTCTCCCCCCCTTCACTACCTAAGTGAACAACACGTACTTTGCCACTATAGACGATGTATATGTAGCTGGCTGTATCTTCCTCCATTAAAACAATTTGATTTTTATGGAACCGCTTCTCTACTATTCTGCACTGCACCTCAAGAAATTCTGAAGGGCCTAAACAGGAAAAAAGCGGGATGGCTCGCAGCAATCTAGTGCGACTTGATCCCTCCGGCCATCTCTCGGCATTTGCTCGCACACACACCCCTCTTCCTAATTATAATTTCTTATCACTACACGACTTCCATATCACCTTGCCACTGTTATGAGGTCTGAGACACTTTTTGCCGGCTAGCGTCGAGAATAGTTGTCGTCTTTGATTGCCAGACTATCAGGAATGTCACTTCTCTAAATAACTCCACACTAACATTGCCAGCTTAGACTGTTGCCCGGGGTGGATAAGGAGGGCAGCGTGTGTACGGAACATCCCAATATTGCAAGAAGATACCCGCGAAGGTGGCACGTGAACTGATGCTTGCAGAGGAGGAGACTGAAATACTAGAAGTCGCGGTAATTGCCTATGCAGCCCGCATCAGCCGGCCAGCACCAAAGAATAAAGCGCCCTGCCCCATCAAGGATCTTTCTTCATCGCATGATGGTTGACAGTAGGCTAAGAAGGACCAGTGCCGTCAGCAAATTCTACTGTTGTCTGTCCCCTGCTGTTCATGGCATCCCGCAAAATTAGTTGATTTTAATTTTTGAATTATATGGTTCGATCTGCGAATGTCAAATTGCTGAAGCCTCGCCGATTGACTGCGTTAACCGTTGGCATTAGTTCCTAGCGCGTCAACTTAGCACAAAGCCCCCGACGGCAACCTCGGACGTTCCGTACCCGCCTAGTACCCGTTCGGTTCCTGCGCCAGTCGCCTGTAGGTCGATGGACGCAACCCCCGTTATCTCGACAACGGCATCATCCGGACTGGCAGGGCGCGAACATGTCGAAAGAATGCATATCCTAAATTACTCGGAGCCTGTCGGCGCAGGCAGGACTTCCAACACGTAAAGCCCGCCAAGGGGAAGGGAACACAGATAAAATAACCGGAATCAGGGGAGTAAACCCTGTTTTAATAAGAAAAAATCTGAGCATGGCATAGGGGATTAATCAGGGTGGCCAAAAAAATCGCTTGCAGTTTTTTAACGCCGACGTAGTATTTGTTAGAATATTTTTAATTTAAATTTATTAACCAAATCTAGAACAGGAACTAAAGATCCCAACGCACTTAGAATTGTTTTTCAAGCCGCCGGAATCTCTTTACGTTCTGTGACGAATGTGTCTCTCCAAGAGACAGTGGATGGAGTGAAGGAACCGTGCACAACTCTTGTTGTTACAAGTAAAGAACCATAGCCAAGGCCGTTAACGAGTACAGTTGTTATGACACTCTCGCGTTTCATCTCAATCAATTGCTTGTGCATCAGCAGTGCAACACCATTACCAGCAACGGACACAGTGAAGGCAGTGGCAGTGAACGTCACAGTTTCAAGTCGCCGGGAGGAGCTATAACTTTTAAGTAGGCCGCAAAATCCACTCAAAAAAGGAGATTACTCATGTCGACACAACTCAACAACATGTTTAAAAAGGGTAAAGAGATTTTAAAGAACACAAACGGCCAAGGACTAGTAGAGTACGCATTGATACTAGTATTAATCGCAATAGTTGTTATAACCGCAGTAAAAACGCTTGGGAATACAACTAAAAACGTCTTCACCAATGTCAACACCCAAATGTCACCATAGAACATTTCCCAGTCAGCCGGATCTTAGCCATCTGCAAGGGCATCACTTCCCTTGCAGATGCCTTCACCTTTATTCAATGAATTCATAAAGTGCTGTCAGTAGGGGGAAAAAGCGGGTGTGTTCGCGGTTGCAATCATTTCTTAGCATCCCCAGCACCTGTTCCCAGGTAACTCGCTCCAATCTCTCTCGGAAATACTTTTCAGTAGGCGTAGAAAGAACTGATGCCGCTGAGATTTCGATATGACGTGGTCTGGCAGGTTTTGCTTTGGTATTCGGTGTGGTCCTGCAGTTGCCTGTCTGGGCAAGTCCAGTTCCATGGGCCGCCCTGGGCAGATAGACGCGGAATTGCGGTCGTAAAAAGGAAATAGGAGGGACGTACCATGACGCGCCCTAACGCAGTAATTGTAGTCTCAGTCCTTGCGCTGTCTTTCGCCGTGATCGCTGCCTGGCTCGCTTACGCATACCTGCAAAAAGAAATGAACAGCGTCAGGGCTGTCCAACCGCAAAAGATTGTTGTCGCGGCCACCGACATCCCGATCGGCACAACAGTAACCGAAGCTCAACTAAAGGTGACGTCATGGCCCAAAGACAGCATTCCCCCCGGAAGTGCCCAGTACACGAATTCGGTAGTCAACCGGGTAGCCATTCGACCCATCACCAAGGGTGACGCGGTTACTGAACTGAAACTGAAACCAAAATCCGGCGCGGCCGGTTCCGGATTCATGACTTACGTCGTCCCGCAGGGACACCGGGCGGTTACTGTTGCAGTAAACGAGGTCGCAGGAGTTGCCGGGTTTCTCACCCCAAGCGACCGTGTCGATGTGATAGCCACGATCCCGATACCTGGGCATGAGACAGAAAGCGTGAGTAAGATCATGCTGGAAAACGTCCCTGTATTGGCTACCGGGCAGGTAACAGACCAAAAAGGAGGCAAGCCCGTCGTAGTCCCGACGGTCACGCTGGATCTTCTTCCGGAAGATGCAGAAAAGCTAGTCCTTTCCGCCAGCAAGGGCTCCTTGCAACTGCTGCTAAGAAACATCTCCGACAGTTCCCATGTCGATTCCAAAGGTGCGACGGTAGCCAAGGTATTGAGTGGCATGGAGCGCATGCCTGCCCCCCCCAGAGCTGTCACTCAGAGCCCCACTGCCGCCAAAAACCGCCCGAGACCGTTGGTCGTGGTGAAAGCGGCCCCACCTCCGTCCTATACCTTGGAGATTGTTAGGGGGACCGAAAAGTCGTCCAGGCAATATGCTGAGTGAGCAACCGCATAAACAACCACATGGACCGAGGTAGCCAATGAATCTTCTTTGCTCGAAACAGCGCCTGGTGTTTGTTCAGATCTTAATCTTAATCCTTCTGAACATTGGAACCGCCATAGCAGGTGTCCCCACGACAGTCGTAGTGAACAAGAGCGTTGTTCTCAACCTGAAGAATCCTGCGCGATACGTCACCATCGCAGACAAGGACATCATCGATGTGCCGGATCCTTTGCGACGAAACCAGTTGCTGATTAACGGCAAAAAGATTGGTTCGACCAACCTAATCGTGTGGGAAGAGAGCGTCGAGAAGCCGACGTTTTTTGACGTCCGGGTGGTGGGCGACCAGGAGATAATCGAGATGCAGATCAAAGAGTACGCTCCAAACGATGCCATAACTGTGCAATATGCCAGGGACACCGTCATTCTCTCAGGGAAGGTCATCAACGAGGTGACCAGCAAAAAGGCCGAGGAAATCGCCAAAGCCTATGCGGCGAAGGTGCTGAATCACATAACCATCGATACGCCGTTACAGGTGCTGCTCCAGGTGAAGGTCGCACAGGTCGACAGGACCTCCCTCAAAAGGCTCGGCATCAGCGCCATCGTCAAGGGGAATAGCGCCGAAGGCTTCACCAACCTAGCCGGCGCGCCGAGTAGCGCGACCTCCACCACGGCCTCTGGCACGAATGTCACGACAAACGGAATGAGTGGTATAGCAGGTTCAGTATCGGGGCTAGGCTCGTTCGACCCACTGGACGCCTTCTCGGTTGGGGTCTCCTATTTCCCCGCAGGGATCGGCGCGGTGCTCCAGGCCCTCAGCACCAAAGGCCTGGCAAAGATCCTGGCCGAACCGAATCTGCTGGTGAAAAGCGGCCAAGAGGGGAATTTCCTGGCGGGCAGCAGGATCCCCTACAGCGTAGTGATAAGCACCGGCGGGGCCGCCACCACCTCTATCGTCTTTGAAACTGTGGGCATAAAGGTCAAGTTCAAACCGGAAGTGATGGAGAACGGCCTGATCAACCTGAAGATAGACCCGGCGGAGGTCAGCAGCATAGCCGGAACCCTGGCGGTCAACGGCTATCCGATCATAGACACGAGGGATGTCCGCACCAGCGTTGAACTGCGGGACGGGGAAAGCCTCGTGCTAGCGGGCCTGCTTCAGGAAGAACAGATAAAGAGCATGTCAAAGATCCCCTTGCTCGGTGATATCCCGATTCTGGGCGCGCTGTTCCGCTCGACCCAAAGCGACATCAGGGAGAAGGATCTGGTTTTCTTCATCACCCCGAAAATCGTACGACCTGCCCCCCCTGGCCTCGACATCCCTCTGCCGACCGATCAGGAACTGGACCCCGAGGAGGAGAGGGAGCTTGACTGGATACCGTTGGGAACGCAATGAACAGCGGGTGGTACTAGAGGAGTGTGGCGTATGAGCTGGGCATAATTACCGGGCATTTGCGCGCCAGCGCAAAGGCCCCGGCGACAAAGAGGCTTGCGAGATATGGCTTCCCAATATTCCATAGTCATCATCGACCAGGACAAGGCTTCCAGGGAATCAATAGTTTCCACCCTGAGGCCCTATTCCGACTCCATCACCCTCGCAGGGTCCGTGGAGCATTTCACCGTCGGCGCCTCAGCGACGCAAAAAGCGGCCCCCAACGTGGTGTTCCTAGGGGTTGAAGACGTCGCGCAGGGGATACAGGACATCCAGGCCATCACCGCTCAATACCCACGGGCGTCGGTCATCGCCTGCTCGTCGCAGAAGAATGTAGAGTGGTTTCTCGCGCTGATGCGCGCGGGAGCGGTCGAATACCTGCTACGTCCCATCGCGCAGGATGAACTGAAACAATCGCTGCAGAAGGTCGGCCGGTTCCTTTTCGCCAACGCAGCGCAGGAGTTGCCAACCGGCCAGATCATTTCGGTGTACAACCCGATCGGCGGCATGGGAACCACCACCGTCGCGGTGAACCTTGCCGCTGCCCTGGCTGAAGAGGGAACCAAGGTCGCGCTGGTCGATCTGAACCTGGAAGCGGGCGATGTCAATACCTTCCTGAACGTCAATCCGACCTACACGCTTGGCAGCGTCACCAGTAACGTCGAGCGGCTGGATGCAAACTTTTTGATGAGCGTCATGACACGTCACGCCTCCGGCCCCTTCATACTCACGGAGCCGCTTGAGGTAGACGAAGCGGTGTCGATCACCGCCGAACAGGTGCAACGTGTCATGGAACTGCTGAGGGGCATTTTCAGGTATGTGATCGTCGATTGCGTCGGGCAGTTAGCGGGCTGCAACATGTCCATTTTCCGCAGTTCCAACCTTATTCTATTCACCACTACCCTGAGTCTGCCCGCCCTCAAAAACACCAAGAGGTACCTCTCCGCCATGGAAAGCAAGGGATTTGGCAGCGACAGGGTGAAGCTCGTCATCAACCGGTACCTTCCCAAATCGGACATACAGCTAAAAGACGCGGAAAAGGTGCTGTCAATGCCGGTGTATCAGGCGATTCCAAATGAGTATGCGGACGTGGTCGATTCGATCAACAAGGGGATGCCCGTCGTGAAGCTTTTGCCCAAGTCCCCTGTCAGCAAAGCGATACAGGGGCTTGCGGATCGCGTGAAACGGTAGCCGGAGCAAACGAGCCTCAAGCGTGACCACGGGAACGCACTATGGCGGCGGGGCCTTAAGGAGTGCCACATGTTGCTGAACGATCGATTCAAAACGCCAACCGTTCAGGCTGCGACGTCGGCGGATACTGAGCAGTTCAAGGACATGAAAATCCGCATACATCGGCGCCTGATAGACAGCATAGACCTGGCGAAGATGGACCTGATGAGAAGCAGCGAGGTGGTAAACCAAATCCGCAGCGTCATAGAAGGCCTCATCATCGGGGAAGGCGTTCCGCTGAACCAGATGGAAAGGGACCGGCTTGTTGCTGAAATCCAGCACGAGACATTCGGTCTAGGCCCACTGGAACCGTTGCTGGCCGACGACCTGGTTTCCGACATACTGGTGAACAACAGTTCCAATGTCTACATAGAGAAAGCGGGAAAGCTGATAAAGACCGAGGTCTGCTTCCGCGATGACGCCCATTTGATGCAGATCATCGAGCGGATCGTCTCCAAGGTCGGCAGAAGGATCGACGAATCCTCGCCCTACGTGGACGCGAGGCTCCCCGACGGTTCCAGGGTGAACGCCATCATTCCGCCCCTAGCCATTGACGGTCCAGTGCTTTCCATCCGTCGCTTCGGGCGCGAACCTCTTGCCATGAGAAACCTGATCGAACTGGAGACCCTGGACCAAAGGATGGCTGAGCTTCTGGAAGGAGCAGTACAGACCCGGCTGAACATCCTGATCTCCGGGGGGACAGGGACAGGGAAAACTACACTTTTAAACGTGCTTTCCGCCTACATACCGGAAGAAGAGCGGGTGGTCAGCATCGAAGATTCGGCGGAACTCCACCTGAAGCAGGAGCATGTGGTAAGGCTTGAGACAAGGCCCTCCAACCTGGAGGGGCGAGGCGAGGTGACTTCGAGGGACCTGTTGAGAAACGCACTGAGGATGCGGCCTGACCGGATCATCATCGGCGAGGTGCGCGGCGGAGAGGCCCTCGACCTGCTGCAGGCGATGAATACAGGACACGATGGCTCCCTGTCCACAGTTCATGCCAACACCACCCGCGATGCCCTGTCCCGGCTGGAGACCATGGTGCTCATGGCTGGCGTGGAACTCCCGGAAAGGGCGATCAAGGAACAAATGGCCTCGGCGCTCAACCTGGTGGTTCAACTGGTCAGGTTTTCCGACGGGACGCGGAAGGTGGTGAAGCTGTCGGAGATCACGGGAATGGAGGGAAACACCATAGTGATGCACGATGTGATCGTCTATCAGCAAAAAGGGATCGACAGGGAAGGCAAGGTCATAGGCGAATTCAGAGCCACCGGTGTAAGGCCGCGGTTTGCCGAGCGCTTCAAGCTTTTCGGCTTCGATCTGCCCCCGAGAATGTTCGAGGACTAGGAGGTAGCCTTGCTTCTTCCCATCGCGGCACTGACATTCCTCACCGCCTTTTGCGCCATCATCGCCATCCACATGGTCATCATGGATAGGCAGGCATCTCCCAAGACCGAGTTGAAAAGGCGGCTGCAGCGCATGGCAAGAAGCGGCACCAAGGAAATGCCGGAAGAGCTGCGCGCCGCCATAACCAGGGAGACCAACCATGTAGACCAGTTCCTGGCCCGTCTGCCGCTCACCCGCAATCTGGACAAGAAGCTGGGCCACGCGGGCATCGAGTTGAAGGTTTCCATCTTCGTCCTGCTGACCGCTTCAGTGGCTCTCTGCTTTGCTGCAATTGTCATGCTGTTAGGCGCTCCGGTGCTAGTTGGTGCGCTGGCGGCAGCAAGTGCCATCTTGCTCGCCAATCTCTACCTCAGGTTCAGGACTGAGCGAAGGAACAATAAATTCACCGAGCTGTTCCCCGATGCCTTGAGCATAGCTGCGCGCTCCTTGCGGGCCGGCCACTCCTTCCCGACGGCAATCCAGCTGGTCGGACAGGAGGTCTCCTCCCCTGCCGGACCGCTTTTCAAGACCGCCTATGACCAGCAGCAGCTCGGCTTGAGGATGACCGATGCCTTGATGCGGATGAACGAAAGGATCGACAGCCTTGACCTGAGATTTTTCACCACAGTCGTCTCCATCAACGCGGAGGTCGGTGGCAACCTCTCCGAGGTACTGGATAAACTCGCCGTGACTATTCGGGAACGGCTCAAGATACGTAGACAGGTCCAGGTGTACACGGCCCAGGGACGACTGTCCGGCTATGTGTTAGGGGCGCTGCCAGTGGTAGCCTTTGCCGTCTTCTACATCCTTAACCCGGAGTACGAAATGGCGATCATCAGGGAGCCCATAGGTATATACGTACTTGCCTTTGCCGCTCTCATGCAGTTCGCCGGCTTACTGATAATCAGGAAAATCATCAGGATAAGAATATAGGTGAGCCATATGGTCTACTTAATCACCTTCGCGGTATTTTCTTCAGTGATTCTGCTAGCGATAGCGGTGTCCTATCATTTCGTATTCAGCAAAAGCGCCTTGACTCAAAGGATTGAGAGCTTCTTTCCCGGGGAAAGCTCCAAAGTAACACGGGAAGTCGAGTCGGGAACCTGGGCCTACAAGCTAAGCTGCATAGGCGAAAGAGTAAAGCTGCCCCAGAAGGAACATTCCAAGTACCTAAAGATGCTCGTGGCGGCGGGGTACCGCAGGGATACCGTATATATCTTTTTCGGCAGCAAGATACTGCTCACCTGCGCGTTGCCGCTGCTGTATCTCTTCACTTTTGCGGCGCCAAAGCAGGCTCATTTCACCTTTCAGGCAATCCTTTTCACGGCCGCCTGCGCGATTAGTGGATACCTGTTACCAAGCTACTGGCTGTACGCCAAAGTGAAGAATCGCCAGCTGATGATTTTCCATACCCTGCCGGACATCCTAGACCTGGTGACACTGTGCGTTGAAGCGGGCCTCAGCATGGACGCCGCGTTGATAAGAACAACGGAAACGCCCCAATTCGACAACAACCCGCTGGCCCAGGAAATAAAGCTGGTGACCATGGAAACCAGAGCCGGAAAGCCGCGCCTCGAATGTTTGAAAGACATGGCCGAGCGCACCATGGTGGACGACGTCAGATCCTTCACCACAATGCTCGCCCAGACAGAGAGGTTTGGAACCAGCTTGAGCCAGGCCTTGCGCAACTACGCTGACGAACTGAGAACCAAAAGAAGACAGATAGCGGAAGAGGCCGCCGCAAAAACCACCATCAAGATGATTTTCCCCCTGATATTCTTCATCTTTCCCGCTCTGCTAGTGGTCATCCTAGGTCCGGCCCTGATCCAGATAAGCAAGATCTTCAAATGATCCGGGCTGAATCGGCAGGTTCAGGGAGCCAAATAAAGGTACACCGCAAGGAGGTGATCCCATGAAAGTCGACTTCAACACATTTATCCTTCTCATCATTTCGGTTCAACTGGCACTGAGCTATGTGAAGCAGGCGAAGAAGTAGACAGTAACCAGCCGGCGTCCCGCCATTGCGAGACGAACTCTCACGGGACGGGACTGCCGGATCCTGCCGCCAAAGTGGAGTTGCCTATAAACTCCCTTAAGAAGTATTGCAGACAAACACCGGGCATCGATGATGCGGAGGCAGCATGAAAACCATCAGGATTTACCGATTACTTATATTGCCGATCGTTGTGCTTTCTCTTGCGGGATGTGGCAGCAGTTCCAGCGGAACCGGTTCAGATCCGTTCAATAACGGCGCTGCCAGCAATCAAACCACCACGCCGGTCACGACACAAGACCCAGCCGTCAGCCTCGTAATGGAAACGGACCTGGTAAAGCCAGCTGACCTGACTAAGCTGCCGCAGGTTGACGCAAACATCGGTACGGTCCTGCTTACCGGCAGGATGCTGAATATAGGGGATACGGTTCTGGTCGATTCCTCTACGAACACGCCGATAGGAAAAGACGCTCCGATCCCGAATCAGCCGGTCAGCTTCAACATCCTGGCAGGCCCCGGAGCCGTCACTTATTCCACACCGGTAACAGACAGAAATGGCGAGGCATTCGCAGTACTTTCAACCGGAAACGTCGACTACACCACAAATGTCATTGTAGAAGCATCGACTACCATGAGCGGGAAAATCTACCGCGCTTACACGCAGTTTCAGATCGTGCGTGGCACCGGCAAAATCGAGCTGGCAAATGAGCAGAAATTTACTCCCTACACACTTCCTGCTGACTACCCAGTTGGACAAGAGTTCTACATATTTCACCAGTTTCCATTCCTTCTGACC
>Ga0209317_1001287_pt1 | contig 22762 bp, 23 predicted proteins | sample RifGroB2_FD_183994 | JGI IMG/M metagenome (GOLD analysis project Ga0209317, IMG submission 183994) | Soil microbial communities from Rifle, Colorado, USA - Groundwater B2 (SPAdes) (version 2) | ecosystem: Environmental > Terrestrial > Soil > Unclassified | place: Rifle, Colorado | collected...
GGAGAGTGGATACCGGCTGAATGCTGGTGTCGTAGCTGGCGGGATAATCCTTCTCCAGCATCACCGTTATCGCCTTATCCAGCCGCTCCTCACAGTTCTGGTAGAACTCTGTGAGGTCCTTGCACTGGAGCATGGGCTTGATCTTGGCCACACCTGCCTCGACCTCGATTTTGACGGTCGGATTTTCGGCATGGGTCAGGATCAGGTCCTCCCCGGTGTTGTCCAGATTGTCGTAGTTGGAAAAAAAGCGGGATCGGTAAGAGTTCGATTCGTTTCCGACATTCTTCCTGAGAAAAAGGATCAGCTGCTTGAAAGCTCCGTATTCCTCCGATTTGTAGGCATACCGGTAGGTGAAGCTGCCGCGCAGGAGCCTGATCATCTTACCCTTCAACTCATACTCCGGGATGATCAGGACCATGACCCCCCTGTGTGCGACCATGGGGGCGGCCTTTTCGACCCACGTTATGAGCTCTCCGCCGTTTCTGTTGTAGGGGGGATTGAGCAGGAGTATGTCGAACGATCCCGTGTTGGTGGTATCGAAGAACGAGGTGTTGAGTTTCTGGTCGGCGCCGCGGATCTTCTTGAAGCGGTCACCGTCCAGTTCCACGGCAAATGAGGCAACGCCCTTGTTTTTGGCGCTCGACTTGTTGGCGGCCTGCTTCGCATGGCGGACCATGTTGGACAGGAACACCCCTTCGCCGGCGCACGGGTCGAAGATGGTTACCAGCTTCTCGTGAACGCTTTTCTGGTCCCAGCCGAAGTTTATGCTTACGACCTTCTTGACCAGCTCCACGTCGCGCGGGAAGGTGGGGTAAAACCCCTTCGCCAGTTCGTTGCCTTTCACGCGGGAATGTTGATTTACCTTGTCGATGAATTCCATTTCTGCTCCTCGTGAAAAGGGAGCAGGCGGACATGATTCTCCCCTGGTCGGGGAGGTGGTGGTGTTTACCGCCTGCCCCGCTGGGTGGATGATGTCAGTGTTGTGCTGTTGGCTCCTTTACCTCGATGGAGATGTTGGCCGTAGGCTCAGGAAATGAAAAGCCGCCGTACCTTATGCGGTTCCTGACTTCCTCGGGAACGTTCTCCTTGAGGCGATAACACTTCTTGTGTCCGATTAAGGGGACCAGTAACTCCGCCATGTCGAACAGAGGCAGGTACCAGTCCCGATGCACGAATTGCTGCTGATCCAGGATCCGGGAGTAGATGTCGAAGCATTCCTCCCGATTGTTCCCAACAATGAGGCGACGGTGCCGGTCGGGAAGGATGTACAGGCCGGAGTAGCCGTTATCCATCTTGCTGATAAGGCTCAACGTGCCTCCCACTGCGACGCGGTTGCTTTTTTTGCCGGGGATTTCCAAAAGAGGGGCTTCCCGGTCATGGAGGATCTGGGCGAACGCCCTTACCTCCTGCGAGGGACCGTATGCTGACAACAGTACGATGACTCTGTTGTTATCCAGGACAAGATTGCTGCAGAAAATGGATGCCGAGGCGCGAAGCCCCAGAAGTGAGATGGTTGGCTGCATGGCTTCCTCCTATTCGCATGGGTTGAATGGCTTGATTAAGCTGCCTTCTTGTAGACCCACACCTTTTCGGAGGGCTGCCACCGGAAGCCTTTCGCTTTCAGGAACTCCTTGGAGGCTGTGTCCTGATACGACGGTTTGGCATGCACCTCGCCGGCTTCCTCTTTCGTCTCGAACGGGATACGACGTGCATCCAGTGCAGAAGTGATGTCTGTCACGTTGCTTACCGTCGTGTCGCCTTTCTTCGTTTTTGCTTCCAAGGCCTTGACTGCGGCGGTCATCTTTTCGGCGGGTATCTCTTCGAGTCTCTTTACCCCCAGATAGGCGAGGAATTTGTCCCGATCGGCTCCCACGTTACTGATGAGCTTCTCCAGTTCCTTCACCTGATTCTTGGTGATGAATTTCGTCCGTGCAGGTTGCTGTCGTTCAGATGTGTCGGCAGGCTTCTGTACTTCTTCTCCCGACTCCAGCCATTCGCTGATCGATCTACCATGCTCCTCCGTCAGCTTCCCGAAGAAACCATCGAAAATTTCCGTCCTGTCCTTGCTGGATGTGGCGATGTGCCGGTCCTGGTCAACATCGAAGACCAGGGTAAATTCAAAGTCCATGCCTTCCCTTTGAATAGGCGCCATGCCGACTTTTTTCGGGATTTTCTTGCCTCTTTCATCCTCCACGAGGATGTACTCGGTCTTGCTGCGCATCGTGGCGATGACGTGCATCGACGACTGCAGCATGGCATCGACGAGGGAATTGTGTTTGGGGGTAGCTTCGCGCCACCCGGCAAACTTGTTCCCTTTGGCCGATTCTGTCCTTGCGTCCACGAACTCCAGGATACCGCCGGTCCCCGCCCATGCATGGGAGAGGGAGTCGATGATGAGGAGATCGTAGCCGAGCCTTTCCGCCTCCCTGACGCCGTTTATGTACTTCTCGACGGTGAAGGGGGGCTTGATCACGTCCACGTCGTAGTCGCCCAAGTGAGCGTACAGCGACGCGCTTTCGTTTTCCGTATCGAGAACCGCGATTCTTCCACCTGGTCCGACGATCCCGAATGCCAGCTTGAGGGCCGACATCGTTTTGCCGGAGCCTGCGGGGCCACAGATGCCGATACGTGCTTTCGCTCTTTTTCTGACTGCTTTCACAAATGCCATGTCCTGTCTCCTTTCTCTCGGTTGTACCCGGACAGAGGAGACGGACCACCCCACAGGGGTTAGTTGGTCTCCCCTGCCGAGTTGGTTACGTTGTGATGTCACGATGTCAGGAAGTTAAATCAGAAGGGTTCGTCTCCATCAGGAAAGCCCGGGCCTTCGTGCGTCTGTCCGGCTTCCTCGTGATTCGACCCATCTTTGCGCGACAGCATCTGCATCTTCTCACCGACGATTTCCGTGGTGAAGCGATCCTTGCCGTCTTTGTCCTGCCATTTCCTCGTTTGGAGCCGGCCTTCGATGTACACCGTCTTTCCCTTTGATAGGTATTCGCCGGCAATTTCCGCCAGGCGTCCCCAGAGGATGACATTGTGCCATTCGGTCCGCTCCTCCCATTCTCCTCCTTTGTTTTTGAATTTCTCCGATGTTGCCAGAGAGAAACTTGCGACCGCCGTGCCGGATGCCGTGTAACGGACCTCCGGGTCTTTGCCCAGGTTCGCGATCAAAAGAACCTTGTTCAAACTTGCCATGACTGCCTCCTTGTTGTGGTGTTTCCCGAACATGAAGACGGTCGCCAGTCCCATAGGGAGAGGTTTGGTCTCCCCATCGGGGTTGGAAATGCCCGCCGCTGATAAGGCTCGTCGCGGGATAGTGGGTACAAAAAAACCCGTAGCGGCGCGATTGCCGAAACAGGTCTCTTGTTTCTACATATGTGAAGGGTAATAAAAAAAGGCGCAGATCCTGTCCTGGACGCACCTATATCTTCTGTTTACCGTCGCCTATACCCAAGGACGACCAAATTGACTGCGTGTCCACCGGGAAGGGAGCGAAATGCGTGCCGGTCTTCCCTGAATTTCATCCCTGCCGGGGTCTTTCTCCTCTGGGCTATCCAGAAGAGTTTGTCCGGGAGCGACAAGGCCCTCGCGGAGTCTCTTTCGGTGAAAGAGTGTAAAATATGACCTCTTTTTACCAGTTTTGAGCGCTTCCGTCAAGTTCTTGTTTTGCATAACCTGCTGTATTTCCATCTGTTTCTGGCTGCTTCAGTTCGAGTTGTAAGTGGTCATTGCTGTTCTCTGTTCCCAGAATGGTCCTGACTATCTCCAGCATCTTATTCGGATGGAAGGGTTTGGCAAGAATATTTGCAATTCCGGCCTCCACAGCAAGCCGGCAGATTTTTGGTGAATAATCTCCAGTGCTCATTATGATGGTCATATGGGGTGCTATCACTCGGGCTTTTCTGGATAGTTCGAAACCGTTGATTCCCGGCATGTTGAGGTCGGTGATCATCAGGAGGAAGGTCCTTTCTTTCAACTTCCGGAGTGCTTCTTCCCCGCTAGCTACGCAGTATGCCTTTATCCCATCACACTCTAAAATTTGCCTGACCAGATCCAGATTGTCTAGGTCATCGTCTACAACCATGATATCTTCCATATGCTTTTCCTCTATTGGCTGTTTTTAAGAAGAGCAAAGTATCCGTAGAAGCAACGGTCGGGCCGTGAGTGGTGAATTCGGGGGTGCCTGTCGCGGAGAATAACACTGAAGATCCCTACATTGCAGATTAATGCAGGACTCTTAACCTATTAAATGTTGATATAGCTCTTTTTATCATCTTTATTTGTCACATAGACACCATATATTGTCTTAAAAGTCAATATTAAACATCATATTATGTCGTTTTAAGGGTGCCCTGAAAAGGTGATTATTTCGCCAGGAGGGGTACGATTTGAAAAACACTAAGGAATTACTCGGGGCCAGGATTAAGGAGTTACGGAAAGCGAAAAAGTTGTCGCAGGAGGAGCTTGCAGAACTGGTAGGCATAGAGCCGAGACATATGAGCAGGATTGAGGTGGGGAAGAGTTACCCATCCCTGGACAGGCTCGAGCGGATAGCCAAGGCGCTTGATGTGGAATTAAGGGATTTCTTCGACTTCGCCCATTTGGAGGCGCGGCCGGTTAATGTGGAGCAGATTAACGGTATGTTGATGACGATGAGCGATGAAGATCTGAAGAAAATCGCCAGAATCTTAAAGGTTTTCGTCGGGTAAATTGACATCTCCCGCCTTCGACCGGTCATAGCCGCATCAAGGCATTACATGCAACCTGTACAATATCAAGTGTCGATGTCGCTGAAATAACAGGGGCGACCGACTAAACGGCCGCCCCTGTTTCCCTGCATTACATTTACCCTCATCCTGCCGTGATTGCCTCCTCGGGCAACTTGTCCACCGCAGGTGCCATTGCTGTCCCTTTTTTTAACTTTTCCTTCCCCTCCACCTCGCCAAGCGGATTCGTGAACCCCCGCGGCGGCCTGTATTCCCACCCCATCACCTGGCACATTTCGGCGTTCAGGAGATTGATGTCCTCTTTGATTTTCTGACTGCGCTCGATGAATTCCTGCGCCTTTTCGAACTTGATGTTCTTGTTCCGCCCCATGTTCATCCGTAACTGGTAGAGGACATTATCAAGGGTGTTGAGCATGCCGATGTAGTCGCTCTGGTCCATGGTCTTCCGGGATATGACGTCAATGTCGTCCCGATTCACCTTTTCCAGCTTCCGTTCCTGCCATGTCTTGCCTCCAGAGTGTCGTTTCCCTCCCTGGTCTCCATTGCCATTCTTACTGTTGTCTGCCATATGCTCTCCTTTCATGGTTAAGTCCTCCCGGTAGCTCTGCGCGCCACCCCTGATCCGAAGCGGCTTGACAGTTCCGAGAAAACGGTGTCGTCGAATCTCTTCATGGTGATGACCAACATCTCGATCGCGTTCATTTCCCCCACGACGTTGGCATATCCCTGCTGCGCCGTGGTTAGAAGGACGCGCGTCCTGTTTGTCAGATGTTCTACGTTTTTCATCCCGTCGAACAGCAGCGCGAGCTGGCAACTGTTGGGACTCGCCCCCGCCTTGTTGTCCTTGTTCTGCGACTGGATCTGTGCGGAGAGGTTTTGAAGCTGCGTCGCCTCCTGCAGGAGATCGAGTAGCATGTAGTAGGCGAATGCCCTGGCGGTAACCGCGGAAAGCTTGCCGATTACCTCTCCCTCGGTGTTGGTTGAGATGGCCGTTTTCAGCACGAGGCTGATGGAGAGCGGTGTCGCGTTGAGAAACGGAACGTCATTGGTCGCGTCGAGGGTCTGCTTTGCCTTCATCTTTGTCGATATCGCCTGCATGCGGGTTGAGACGTATTGCATGAGATTTGCGTTGGCGTCGGTTATGGTCGTGCATACTCCGGCTGAATCCTTTCCCTGTGCCGTCCCGTTTATGAATGTATCGAAATCGGTATTCTTGTCGCAGGGCGGGATGTAGCTGGCGACATAAGTGCTTTTCGTCGTGGTAGGAGATTGCACCACCACATCGCCGATGAAGCCCCGGATGAGCTTCACGTAGTTGGCGTTCATCCCTTTCTTAGCGGCCAGGTTGTCAAGGACCGAGCCGCCGCCGAAGATATCGGTTATGTCACTGGGACAACCTGCCGTGCCCCCTTGGGACGCCTGGGCTACAACATTGCCGACCGGCGGCGCGTTCCCCATTGCGGAATTCATCACAGCGGTGAGGTTTGTTTTCGAGGTCTGGTACATATCGTTCACGCCGCTGGAGACCATGAAGTCGTTCATGGAGTTGCTCATCTCGTTCTTCACGCTGTTGCTCATGATGGGCGAGAATGGTTCGCTTGCCACCGCCACGAGGGCCTTTGCCGCCTTGCAATCGTTCAGCTGGATGTTGTTCAAGCGGTCCGCGATAGCCTCCAGGGATTTGATGGTGTCCGACACTTGGGGCGCCAGCGTTTTCATGGCGATGTCGAATGCTGCCGCCGGTGCCGCGGAAAGGATCCGCTGCAGCTTCTGAACGAGATAATCAGTGTTCATAAAGCTGAAGCCGCCCAGAAATGCGTCGATCCCGCCGCATCCGGATTTAATCGAAGGTAGGGTTACGGTAACGGGATAGTCCGTGCCGTTGGGCCAGCGGGCGGAGAAGGTGCCGCCGGTGTAATAACCCCGCTTTGCTCCCTCATAGTAGCTGGGCGATGTGGCGGTCTTCTGGGTCATCCAGTCATCGACCCAACCGCTATAGGAAAGGGAGGGCATCGTAGCGATCGCAAGGGCAACTGTCCCCGCAAAGGTTTTTTTTACCGTTTTTCGTTTCATGGTTGTTTCACCTCCTTTCATCGTGGGATTGAAGCATTCGTCAGTTCCAGGTACTTTACTGCCTGTCGAGGTTCGACGGCCTCTTCTTGACATCGAAGCCACCTCCCTTCTGAAAATCATAAAGGCTGAATTCCTCCGGAGTGATCTCGCCTTTCAGCAGGCGCACCGCCCTATATGTCTTGTCCTCGATCTCCTCTGCCGTTATCAGTCCGCTTGAAACAGGGAAGGAATTCTGGTTCCCCTTCTGGATCAGGATCATCGCCGGCGTTACCTCGACACTGAACCTTCCGGCAAGGCCCGGGTTTTCCTCGAGGTTGATCCTCTTCACCTGCCAGCCGGTGGCACCGGTGAACCAGTCGATGATCGGCTGCTGCTGTTGGCAGTAGCCGCAGTCATTCTTGTAGAAATAAATGAGGGCGAATTCCTCTCTGTTGTCACGGAGCTTTCTGGTTTTTTCCTCCTGGATCTGGCCGACGCGGCTGAGATTGCCGGGGGTGGCAATCGGGTAATCCTTGGCGGTGGAAAGCTCAGGATATTTCTGCCAGACATACTGAGCGACGTTCGTGAACGCCAGTGCCTTCTTCCGGGCAATTTCCTGGACCTCGTAGTAGTCCTTGACGTTCTCCTCGGACGGGTTCTGGACCGCCTTCCTCTTCAGGCCTTCGGCGAACTTCTCGAAGTCGTCCGGGTGCATGTTCCAGATCTCGTCGTAGGAGTAGTCAGAAAATGCGGGCGTTTTCTTTCCCTTCGTCTTCTTCGGCTCCTTCTCCTTTTCCTCCTTCTTCTCAGGCGCCTTCTGATACCACCACCATCCCTTTCCCGAATCGGCGTAGTAACTGGCACCGGCCGTGGCGGCAACGGAGACGAGCATCAGGGCTGCAATCAAATGGCGCACGTTTCTACCTCCACCTGTTTTGGTTTAATTTCTTTGACCATCTTTTTAAGCAGGGGAGATTTCAGAGCCTCCAGTGTTGCGACGCTTTCTCCGAATGCGTTCGCTCTAAATGGTACGAGGAGCGCAGTGAAGCCTTTCCCACCGCCGGTCACGATAGTTGCCTTGGTCGTGTAATATTTTTCGGACACATACTCGGTGGCGATGGCGTCTTTAACCTTACTGAGTTCCCACACGATGGTGTACAGGAGGTTCCTTTTCGTCGCTTCATCGGCATCGGCCGTCAGGATCGCCGGATCCTTTCCGCTCACCTCCTTGATGGCCGCCCAAAGTCCATCGGGATTTACGAAAACGAGGCCCAGGTTTGTCGACACCGCTGCCCATCGTTGCCCCTTGGGTGTCGTTTCCAGCTGGTTGACTCTTTTTTTAACAGCCGAAAGGAGCGCATCGGCGTCGAACCAGGACGGCAGGTCCTGTGCTACTGGTTCGGAGAACTCCAGCGATTCAAACTCTCCCAAGGGGTGTGCCTGTTTATCCTCTGGGAGAGTGGCGTCCCTTGCGACCGGTTTTCCCGTAGCAGTGAGACAATTTTGGGGCACGGGGTCTCCGGTTTTTGTCGAGGTCTTATCCCGCTCAACCGCCTCGCCGATGAGCACGGCCAGTTCCTCCTTACGCACGTCCTGGTCGCACTGCTTGAGCATCTTCGTAAGAGGATAATCCGCCTTGAGCAGGTGATGCTCCCTGATGATTTTGTCGAGCTCCTCCCGGTTCGCCAGAGAGGCGTATTCCGTGATCCCATTGAGGATGATCGCCGAAATGAGCGGGTGGTCTGCGGTTGCGTACATCTTGTCGTGGTAGGACGGTATCTTGCCGATGTCATGGGCGAGGGAGACGATGAAAATGTCCGGCAGCATGAGCTCCTGGTTGACCTTTGCCGCGCATTTTCTCGCCACCTGGAGGGTATGCCGATAAAGCGGAACCGTAGCCAGCATGGAGAAGGTGTCCTCCGGGAATTTCCCTTCCGCTTCTAGCGGGTTCATCTTTACGACTGACGGACAATCCCCCTTCTCGTCGAGCATTTTGAGAAGCTTGATAATGATTGTCCGGCGGTCCCCTTTAATGGCGCGTCGCTTCTCTACCATCTCGGAGAAGAAATGCTCGATCTCCCCATGTTTGAAAGTAGGGCGGGGCAGGGGCGCATCGGTCTGCTCAGGTTCGGGCTCGCGCCAGATTTTGGCAATTTCGCGGAAGTCGACTATATTGCCGCTCAACGTTTTGCTCTCCTTATCGCTCCAGGCACTGCTCACCTCGGCCAGAGTCTTTTCCTCGACCTTTTCGCGGTGAGGCTCCCCCAGTAGCGCGTTGTCGCCAAACTGACGGAAAAGGCTTCTGGCTGCATAAGACACGAGTCCGGTCCCGATGACCGCGGTTGCGAAGAATACGCCTTTCATGGAGTTTCCGTTTCTTCTTGGGGACGGTAGTAATTGAACGAGGAGACGACAGCCGGCGCTTCTGGGAAGATGATCTTCAGTCTGGGATTAGGGGCATCGAGCGTGGTCCCCTTGAACCTCCCTGAATAGGTGAGCATATAGAATTCACGAGGCTGGAGACCCAAAATATCCTGGACCTTGAGGATGTCCTGTTCCACCTCCCGGGTCGTTACCTGGTTCGACCCGAAGATCCCCGTCAGGACGTTTCGCACCCCGAAGTGCTTGACGACGTATTCGCTCGTCTCCGCGTCGGAGCAGCGCATGAAGATCTTCGTATTGGTGTTGTCGAGTATGCTCTTGCCGAATTCCTCACCCACGACCGCGTAGACCTGGTTTACCGACTGTGCGAAGGCCGTCACCATCACCTCCGCGGACCCCGCCTTGGCGAAAAGGTCTTCCACGCCTTGGTAAAACAGGCTTTGGGCTTCGTCTATGTAGATGGAGAGAGGGGGATCGACTCTCTGTTTGTTCGAAAGATAGACCCGGCCGATGAAGGACTGGATCATCGAGAGGAGAACCTTGCCGAGGGTGGCTGCGGCCTCGCGGGTTATCATTGTCCCGGTATGAACCACCAGAATCACTCGTTTGCCTTCCTCCAGGCGCTTGATGAAGCGGTTAGAGTCGGCCTGGCCGATGATCTTGCCGATGTTGCCCGAGGAGAGTTCCATGAGGGCCGTCCTGAGGGTAGATGAGACCTTCGCGTAATATTCCATGGGGGACTTGAGGATGTCCTCCAGCATTCCGGCCGTCAGGTCCGCCTCACGGGTGCCGATCCGCCGCAAGGCGTTCATGGTCTCCTCCAGGGCGTCACGGCGGATGCTTTGCCGTATGGTGTCGATGTTCATTACCGGCAGGCGCCCCTCCTCCGTAGCCAGGAGGATGTTGGCGGTGATGACGGCGGTGGTGATCTCCTTGGCTATGTTCCGGTAGAACGGCTCCTTTCCACCCTGAATGCCGGAGATGATGTGACCGACCAACTCATCGACCATAAAATAGAAGGCCATCGGGTCAACGACTGACGAATATTCCGGAAAGATGGGCGTCACGAGCATCAGTTCGTCGAGACGACCCGCTTTTCGCGCTGCGTCGAAGATCTTCGTGAATATCTGCTGGTCTCCCTTGGGGTCGAAGTAGACGACTGAATATCCCTTGTTGATGTCCTGTTCGATAAGGTTCTCGCAGAGCCTGGTCTTGCCGACACCGGTAGTGCCGAACACGAACATGTGCCGCTTCCGGTAGGAGTCGGGGATGGACAGGGGCACGATCTTCGTAGGGTGCTCCATGTTGACCCCGGTTCCGATATGGGTCAGGGGTTCATCTTTTGGACGCTTGCGAAATGAAAACATTCAGGTGCTCTCCCAGTTCCTTTCCGACTGCATTGATGGCATCCTTTGGAATGCGGACGGGGGTGATGATGTTGCTAAAGCCACCAGCGACCCGGCGCCGGCATTCGATCCCATAAATCCCGGTCCGCTCCTGCAGAAGAAGCGCGGGAAGCTCCTTGGTGATCCGGCTGAGTCGAATACGGACATGCGCCGACCTGCCGTTGCTTACGACCGGGAGGACGCTTGAAATGTAGAACTCCCTTACTTCTCCGATACGGTAGCGTTCTCTTTCATGGGGGGGCTGGTAGCGCACCGGGCATTCGCCAGCCAGGATCAGGTGGAGGAAAACGTCGGCGATCTCCAGGGCAACGGACAGCGTGCCGTTATCGGCGATCCGGGATATTTCCCCCGGGACGTTCTTCCCGCGCAGTTCCTTTAACTCTTCCGCTTCACGCATGACTTGCCGTTTTTGGAGTTCCAGTTCGACCTGGTGGAGGATGTAGCGGCGAAGCTTGCGTTTGATGGTCGATGGGGAGAGCTCGATTGGTTCCCCCTGGTCCGGGAAGACTGTTATCTCCAGTCCGTTGCCGATCCGTACGGCGAGGTTCTTTCGTAAGGCAACGGTCAGTGCTCGGGCAATCGCGACTTCGATCGCCTCCAATGCTTCAGCTTCCTGCAGTCCGTATTTTGTCAGGAGGTTAGCGGGGAGCATGGCCGAAAACCGCATCCCAGGGCGAGTCTTCCGGAGAGTCGGTGACAGTTGGCGCAGATTTCTGTTCTTGCCGGTTCTGTTGGAACGCTACCTGCTCTCGGCTCATCAGCCGAGCGATCCTGGAAGCGTATCTGTTCCGTTTCGACGGGGTGCGCGAGTTGTAGCAGCCGACCGCAGTCCACGTGTAGCCATAGTCCTGGACGCACTGTGCAAGCACCCAGGCCCCGACCTTGACGTTCGTGCATGGATCGGCGAGCTCTTCCCACGGGATGCCGATCCTCCGCAGGGTCGGCGCCCAAGAGGAGTTGATCTGCATGAGACCGAAGTCGAAGCTCCCATTGGTGTTGTGGTTAATGGCAGCAGGGTTGAAGTTGCTCTCTCCCTTGGAGATGGCCCAAAGGAGCAGGGGCGAGATGCCATACATGGCCCCCGCTTCCTCATAGCAGAAGGCGCTTGCCGTTCCATTGGAAACGACAATAGTGCCCAGTAGCACCCCAAAGATGAGTCTGCGCATGATTCCCCCATTTATATAATCACGAGGGGGGGAAGGCGTTTTGGGCGAATTCGAAGAAAAAATGACACGAGCAAAAATTGGGCTGCAGGTTGGCGCATTAACACCCCGAGATTCTTACGAAAAATTTGGTCATTCCGAACTGCCCCTGATAGAGCCCCAGCACTGCATATAAAATAATGCAAAAATGTAAACTGATGGTTTACATCGTGCTGATTAATTTATATAATGCACTCGAGCCATATTATGTTGATTTGGGATATGCTAAAAATGTCAACTAATAGTTTACATTCAAGCCAAAATCTAAAGAAGGCCTTGTTTTCTCTGCCGAAGGGAATGCCGGTCACGAGCAGCCTATTGGAACAATGGGGCATATCGCGGCAGTTAGCGCACCGCTATGTCCAAAGCGGCTGGTTTGAACCACTCGGCTACGGTTACTTCCTTCGTCAAGGAGATACGCTCACGCAAACAGGCGCCGTAGCGGCTCTGGAGATGCAAGGAATGGCGCTACATATAGGCGGTAAAGCTGCCCTGTCATTGCTGGGAGTCGCTCACTACCTGTCTATGGGTAATGAAAAATTGTTCCTCTACGGCACGGCAAGGAAGGCCATCCCGGATTGGTTCATCCGGCAGTTTTCCTGCGAAGTGCGTTTGAGCCACTTGTTTAAGGAAGAAAATGAACTGGAGAAAAGGCTTTATGTAAGGCGTCTGGATGGAGATGAACCCTGTTCACCATTCATAGCAGAGCCGGAAAGGGCACTGCTTGAAATGCTGGATGACGTGCCGCAGAAACAGAGCCTCGATGAAGCCAGGAAAATCATGGAACCTATGTACACGCTTCGTCCCGAGGCAGTGCAGACACTTCTTGAAGCGTGCACGAAAATAAAAGTCAAACGGCTCTTTTTCTCCGTGGCTGATGATTTGGGGCTGCCGGTTCTGAAACAACTGGATCTGTCCCGAATGGATTTCGGCGCACCTTCCGTTTACATACTAACAAGAAAGGGAGGGTCTCTGATCTTGAAGAATCCCCTGATGGCAAACAATGGATAGCAGATTTATTGAAACTGTAAGGCTCCTCATCGATGTTGCACCGTTCGTCTTTACCGAGGGCTGTTTTGCCCTGAAAGGCGGCACGGCAATCAATCTGTTCCTGCACGATCTGCCAAGGCTGTCGGTCGACATCGATCTGGTATATACGAATCTGGAGCATGAGGGGCGGGAGTCCGCGCTGGAAGCGATTGAGACCGCCTTGCGAGACGTTTCCATACTTCTCGAACGTAAGCTTGGGGTCACGGTACGACCGACAACATCCGGAAGCGAGCATGAATCGAAGCTCTTCATATCGAGGGGGCCCGTGCTGCTCAAGGTGGAGGTTAATCATGTGTTCCGTGGAGCAGTATATCCTCTGGTAACGGGTACTCTTTCGCCGCAGGCGCAGGCACGGTTTTCCAGGGCGCTTTCAGTTCCAATGCTCGACCCTGACGAGATATATGCAAGTAAGCTGGTTGCGGCCCTCGACCGTCAGCATCCCCGGGACCTGTTCGATGTAATGATGATGCTTGAAGAAGGCGGGATCACTCCACGGATGCGTCGTGCCTTCACGGTTTACCTTGCCGGGCACAACCGCCCGATGCACGAACTCCTTTCACCCCGGCCCAAAGATATCCGAGCGGAGTTTGAGAGTGATTTTGTAGGAATGACCAATAGGGAAGTTTCGATCGAACTGCTTGAAGATGTTCGGGAGAGGTTATTCCGTGAACTGCCGGTTTCCCTTGACGCGGCCGAACGCAGTTTTTTGACCTCGGTTAACCGTTGTGAGCCGGACTGGGGAATTCTCGGATTAACCGGATTAGAAAAGCTTCCGGCAATTAAATGGAAGTTGTTGAACCTTGGCAAGCTCGCCAAAGCCAATCCGAAAAAGTACGCGGTGATTGTGAAATCATTGGAAGAAAAGTTCCGTGGGGCAGCATAGCCATGTGCGGACGTTTTACTCTGATATTACCCCCTGAGCTCCTCGCCGGCATCTTCGGTCTTGCCGAGTTGCCGCGGATCGAACCGCGGTACAACATCGCCCCATCGCAGCAGGTCGCCGCAATACGGACCCTTGCCGACAACGAGCATCGAGAATTTGCCATGTTGAAATGGGGACTCATTCCTTCTTGGGCAAAAGACCCATCCCTCGGCCACAAGATGATAAACGCCCGGTCGGAATCGGTCCACGAAAAGCCAGCTTTTCGCCAGGCGATCCGTTACCACCGCTGCATCATTCCCTGCTCAGGGTTTTTCGAGTGGTAAGACGAGGGGGGCAAGAAGGCCCCTCTCCATATCCGTCTCAAAGATGGGTCACCTATCTGTTTTGCCGGCCTCTGGGACCAATGGAAATCTCCAGAGGGGGAAGTCATGGAGTCGTGCAGCATTCTGACTACTTCGTCGAACAAACTCATCGAGCCGCTCCATGAGAGGATGCCGGTGATCCTCCATCCGCAGGAATTTACGCTCTGGCTCGACCGGACAATCACCGATCCGGAGCAGCTGAAGCCTCTTTACCAACCGTACCCTGCCGATCTTATGGAAATGTGGCCGGTCTCGCCGATTGTCAACTCCCCGCGCAACGATTCTCCCGTGATCAGCGACAATTAAACCTCCCGTTCGGCGACAATTATTATTCCCGGAATTCTTAGGGGATTATAAACTCCGACCATCTTTGGAGAAAGGATGGCGGATGGTCACCGATCAACAGGTAAGGAGGTTATTCAAGCTGATGCAAACGGAACCCACAGGCTACCTTGCCGCTGCAAAAGCCGGCATGGACGAGAAGACAGCCCGCAAGTACACGAGGGCGGGCAAACTGCCAAGCGAGCTCACGATTGAGCACACCTGGCGCACCAGGACCGACCCCTTTGAGGCGCACTGGGAGGAAGTCCGCGAGAAACTGTCTGACAACCCGGGCTTTGAGGCGAAGACCCTCTTCGAGGATCTCCAGCGTCGCTTCCCGGACACCTTCCAAGATGGACAGCTACGCACGCTGCAGCGTCGGGTGAAACGCTGGCGTGCCCTGGAAGGCCCTTCGAAAGAAACGTTCTTCCCCCAACTCCACCGCCCCGGCGAGCTGGCCCAGTCTGACTACACGCATATGGGGAAGCTCGGCATCACCATCGGGAAACAGCCGTTCGACCACCTCATCTATCACTTCGTGCTCACCTACTCCAACTGGGAAACCGGCAGCATCTGCTACTCGGAGAGCTTCGAGAGCCTCAGCGAAGGACTGCAGGCGGCGCTGTGGGAACTCGGCGGCGTACCGCAGACCCACCAGACGGACCGGCTGACTGCGGCGGTGCACAACGCCCTGCATCAGGAGGAATTCACCCAGCGCTATCAGGCTCTTCTCAGACACTACGGCCTCACCGGTCGCAAGTCGCAGGCCGCAAGCCCCAACGAGAACGGCGACGTGGAACAGCGCAACCACCGCTTGAAGAAGGCTGTTCAGCAGGCTCTTCTGCTGCGCGGCAGCTTCGACTTCGACACCATCGAGCAATACCGGCTCTTTTTGGACAACCTCTTCGCGAGGCTCAACCGCGGCCGGCGGGAGCGTTTTCTTGAGGAACAACGCGTACTGCGCAGTCTGCCGGAAAGGCGGCTGGAAAGCTGTACGCGCCTTGAGGCCACGGTAAGCGGCGCCAGCACCATCCGGGTCAACAACAACGTGTACTCGGTCGAAAGCCGCCTGATCGGCGAGACGATGCAGATACGGCTCTTTGCCGACCACCTCGATGTTTATTACGCGCAGAAGCGGGTGGACACGCTGCCGCGCCTGCGCGGCAAGTGCCGGCACCTCATCAACTACCGGCATGTCATCGATCAGTTGCAGCGCAAGCCAGGTGCCTTCGAGAACTACAGGTACCGGGAGGAGATGTTCCCCGGCAGTTGCTTCCGGCTCGCCTACGACGAGCTCATGGAGCGCCACACGCAGCAAGTGGCCGCCCGTGAGTACCTGAAGATATTGGCCATGGCCGCGAAGGAAAGCGAAGCCGGCGTTGCAGCGGCGCTGGCAGAGTTGTGCGGGCGGCAACCGGTCACGGCGGAGGCCGTTGAGATGCTGGTTCGCACCCAGCAGCTTTCCACGCCTGTCACCGATGTGGGAATCGCCACGGTCGATCTTGCCAACTACGACCGTCTCCTTTCCATGGACGAGGTGACCTATGCAAACTGAAAAGGAGAAATCCGGTCGCCTGCACCGCTACCTGACCGATCTGCGCCTCCCCACCATCCGGCGCTGCTATCAGGAGATCGCCATCGCCGCCCGTCGCGACGACTGGGAGCACGAAAGCTATCTCCTTGAGCTGGTCGAGCGGGAGCAGGAAGAACGCCGTAATGCCAGGACAGCGCGCCTTCTCAAGGATTCAAAACTGCCGTTTGAGAAAGAGCTCAAGAGCTTCAACCGGAAGCGACTGCCTCGCAAGGTGGATGCGCAGATGACCCAGCTCCTTAAGGGGAAGTTCCTGGATCATAAGGAAAACGTGCTGGCCTTCGGCAATCCTGGCAGCGGGAAGACCCACCTGCTCTGCGCGGTTGCACGGGAACTGGTTCACCAGGGCCGGCAGGTGCGCTTTACCCCGTGCAATCTCCTGGTGCAGGAGCTTCTGATCGCCAAGAGGGATCTGAAGCTGGCGCGGGTCCTCAAGCAGTACGCGAAGTACGAGGCGCTGATCATCGACGACATCGGCTACGTCCAGCAGAGCCGGGAAGAAATGGAGGTGCTCTTCACACTGCTTGCAGACCGTTATGAACGCGGCAGCGTGATGCTCACCAGCAACCTCCCCTTCTCGAAATGGGAGCAGATCTTTAAGGACCCGATGACCACGGCGGCGGCCATTGACCGACTGGTGCATCACAGTGTCATCCTGGAACTGAACATCCCAAGTTACCGGTTGGAGGAATCCCAAAAGGCCCGGGCTCAAGCAGAGCCCCCACAAGACCCGCAATGAAAGGAAACACAATGGAAATGACGGTGTATAACCCCCAGAAAGGGCGCCTCGAAACTCTTGACGTCGAACTCACCGAAGACGGTATGACCGACTTCTACAGCCGCCGCAGTGGCAGCGTAACTATGATCGCTGACTGGAAGGGAGGCTTGCTCATCAAGTCGGGGTATGACTACCCGATGTACATCTACGACGTCTCGCGGGCAGACATCGGATTCAGCCGCAAGAAGGCCGAGCAGTTGAAGCGGCAGTACCTGTAGACGAAAACGAGGGCGGCTGAAGGGCTGCATCGCAAACTCGCAGCCGCCCCTGTTCCTTCATCCCAAAACGGGAATTTTAATTTCACCTGGGTAAACCCCCGGCTCTGCCGGGGGACTCACAAAGTTTGACAATTCCGGGAGTATGCAGTTGCCTTTGCAGGCTCACGAATATGCGGTGCTTACGCCGTGCTGTCTGGCTGTCTCGGGTTTGGACTTTGACTCACCCTGTCACCGGCGATCTGAAAGTGCGTCTTCTTCGGCGGCCTGAAAATGTATCTTCTTCGGTTTTGATGTCGTTTTCTTAATCCTCTAACATTTCCTCGATTCTTCTATTTTCTTCGCCGGTTACCTCGCTTTCCTTCTCTTCTTCACCGTTGTGCAGCATTATGCCCCGGGAGGTTCCGGGTCATGAAACTCACCTTTGAACGGCGCTGCCCCTGCTGCGAGTGTCTCTTCTTCCCCAATCGTCGCAACGCCAAGAAACAGCTCTACTGCTGCAAGCCTGCGTGCCGTAAAGCCAGTAAAGCTGCGAGCCAGCGCACCTGGACCTCGAAAAACCCTGATTACTTTAAGGGTGAAGACCACGTCAACCGGGTACGCGACTGGCGTAAGGCGAACCCGGTACGGGGCCGGAGCACGACTCCAGGCGCAGTGTTACAAGATCACTGCATCGATATTCCTTCGCAGGATCGAGCCGTTACAGCACATAGCCCTTTGCTGCCACCTGCCGCACCGCCTGTGTTACAAGATTTCGTCCTTACGCAACATCCCGTTTTAATAGGACTAATAGCGCACCTGACCGGTGCGGTGTTACAAGATGACATAGCCAAGGCGGCCCGTCGTCTGGAACAATTGGGGAACGATGTCATAGGCTCGAATTCCATCTCAGGAGGCTATCATGACCCCAAAGACCCCGATCTGTCCCGACCGCATCCGCAGCATCCCCGACCAGTTCAGCTGGGTGGACCACCGCCTGGTACGTGACCGCTACCTCGACCGGGTGACCCACAAGGCGGCGGCACTGTACCTCTTCCTGGTCACCGTTGCCGACGTAAAAGGGCTCAGCTTCTACTCGGACCGGACGCTGTGCGAGCGGTTGGCGATGAGCGATGACTCCCTCGATTCGGCTCGCGCTGAATTGTGTCAGGCGGGACTCGTCGCCTGGCGCAGCCCGATCTATCAGGTGCTCTCGCTGGCGCCGTCCCCCGCGACCAAAGGGTGCGCCCGTCCGCAGTCGGTCGGCGAGATCCTGCAAAGGATCGCCGGAGGTGCGCGGTGATCGACTACGAAACATTCTGCCGCATCAAGCAGTTGCACGAGCGCAAGGGACTGCGGGCCGCCCAGATCGCCCGCGAAACGAATCTGGATAAGAGAACCGTGAGGAGGTACCTCAAGACCGAGAAGTTCACCCCCCGCGAGGCGGTGCAACGCCCGGCCAAGATCGACCCCTTCAAACCGTCGGTGGTCAAGATGTTGGAATCCTATCCCTATTCCGCAGCTCAGATCCTGCTGCGTCTCAGGGAGGAGGGGTTCGGCGGAGGCTACACCGCCGTCAAGGAGTTCGTCCGCAAGGTCCGCCCCAAGAGAGTGAAGGCTTTCCTCACGTTGGCCTTCGCGCCAGGCGAATGCGCCCAGGTCGACTGGGGCTCCTTCGGCACGGTACGGGTCGGAGAAAGCGTACGCCGCCTGAGCTTCTTCGTCATGGTGCTCTGCCACAGCCGCCAGATGTACGTGGAGTTCACCGTCTCCCAGGCCATGGAGCACTTCCTCGCCTGCCACGTCAATGCCTTCCAGGCCTTCGGAGGGGTCCCATCCCGGATCATGATCGACAACCTCAAGTGCGGCGTACTGCGGCATGCGGCGGGGGAGGAGCCGGTCTATAACCAACGCTATCTCGACTTCGCAAGGCACTTCGGCTTTACGGTCACCGCCTGCGCCGTCGCCAAGGGAAACGAGAAGGGACGGGTGGAGAACGGCGTCGGCTACGTGAAGAAGAACTTCCTGGCCGGGGCCGATCTCCCCGAATTCTCCGCCATCAACGGCGCCGCCCGCATCTGGCTCGACACCGTAGCCAACGTCCGTATCCACGGCGCCACCCGCCAAAGACCGGCGGACCTGCTGCTCGAAGAGCTTCCCCACCTGCTGCCGCTGCCGCAGTGCGGCTACGACGTGGGGGCCGTCTCCGCGGTGCGCGTCTCCTCACAGTTCCGGGTGGCGCTCGATTCCAACCGCTACTCGGTCCCTGCCAGGTTCGCGGGGTACACCCTCACCATGAAGGCGTACACCGACAGGCTCTGTCTCTACCATGAGGACAAACTGGTGGCTCGGCATGCCCGCAGCTACGAGCGAAATCGCGACTTCGAGGATCCGGACCACCCCCGGGAACTGATCGCCCAGCGCAAGAAGTCACGGGACCAGCAGCTCTTCAAGCGTTTCCTGGCCCTGTGCGGCGGGGCCACCGATTACTACCGCGAACTCGACAAGCGCCACCTGAACAGCGGCCACCACGTCAGAAAGATCGTAGCCCTCGCCGAGATCCACGGAGAAGACGCAGTGGCCGAAGCCATCACCGACGCCTTGAAGCTCTCAGCAATCGGCAGCGACTACATCGCCAACATCCTGGAGAGCCGGGCGAGGAAGCTCCCCGAGCCGGGGGCACTGCATCTCACCCGCAGGAGCGATCTGCTGGATCTCGCCGTGGAGCCGCCGGACCTCTCCATTTACGACACCAAAACCGCACGCATGGAGGAGACGCCGTGAGCGACGAAAAAGATACCGAAAGCCTGGAAGCGAAGCTGAGCCTGCTCGGCCTGACCTTCATGGCGCAAAACCATTCCCTTCTGGCCACGAAGGCTGCCCGTGACGGGGTAGGTCACGTCGATTACCTGTCGAGCCTGGTTCAGGGGGAGATAGATCTGCGCCACGACCGCGCCACCGGTCGCAGGGTGAAGGGTGCCCGCTTCCCGGTGATAAAGACCATGGATCAGTTCAGCTGGAGCTGGCCCAAGAAGATCAACAAGATGGCGGTGCAGAACCTGTTCCGCCTCAAGTTCCTGGAGGATCGCTCCAACGTCATCCTGTTGGGAACCGTGGGACTGGGCAAGACCCACATCGCCACGGCCCTGGGCTATGCCGCCTGCCTGTCAGGAAAGTCCGTTCTCTTCACCACCGCCGTGGACACCATCAACACCCTTGCGGCGGCACAGGCCGCCAACCGGCTCAAGAGTGAGCTCAAGAAGTATCTGGGGCCGTCGCTGCTGATCCTGGACGAACTGGGTTATCTTCCCATCGACAAGCACGGCGCGGACCTGCTGTTCCAGGTCATCAGCCAGAGATACGAGAGGGGATCAACCATCATCACATCCAACCGCGCCTTCAAACAGTGGCCCGAGATCTTCAACAACGACTCGACCCTGACCTCCGCCATACTTGATCGTCTGCTGCACCACGCGGAGACCCAGGTCATAGAGGGCAAGAGTTATCGAATGAAGGACCATCTGGAGGGGTAACGGCATCACTACAGCGGCGTTCGGCACCCGATAATGCGACGGGAGGGCCGGGCGCCGCGCTACATTTTTAACCCGCCGGTTTTAGTGCAGGTTCGCGAAGCCGGCCACAACTCACCCGATTGCGTAAAGGCCCCTTTGAGGGGCCAGCAATCGTAATGCCCCCACCTCTGGTGGGGGATACTTACTGTCGTTGAGCGGGAATAGTAGTTGACGTTGATCACTCCCGAATGTATCAAGCCGGTTGTCCCGTGATTTGATGGACGGATCGGCCCCGTGAACGCGTTATCCGAAGGAGGTCTGAAATGTCCGATACATGGATTACTGACATAACCCATTTCCTGGACGAGGATGGAGGAATCGTATCAGAGCCGCCTCAGGCTAGAAAATTCGGGGAATATCTCGCCGCAATCATTGTTATGGCGTCGTTCCCCGATCCGGAGTATCCGCCAGAGTATCAAGTTAAGTGCCGCCGCCGTCCAAATCGTAAACCATGTTTGGAGGGGATCGCCGGTTTTGTCGATCCAGAAACAGATGATGTTGTCTGGATATGCCCGGTTTGTGGAGACCGAGGATTAATCAGCAACTGGCGGGGAACTATATGGGATATGAGTGCTGTGGGTGAGACCCACTGAGGCGCCAGGCCAAAGGGGCTATCAAGCCGTTCGGGGTTCATACTGCCGCCTTTCGCCGTAGAATGGTGACAACTTTGCCGGTTGCTTCCCCGGCAATGATCGATTTTAGCTTCCGATCCCAAGCCTCCAATGCCTGTTGCTTTTCCTGGTCGTATCCGTGGCGGTTATAGGTGCGGATGATGCCTTGCTTAACGTGGTTTAGAACGGCATCAATAATCTCGTCCATGAATCCCATGCTGCCCATAAACGTTGCAGCGGTCCGCCGCAGGTCGTGCGGGGTGAACTGATCAACCTCCAGCTTATTCACCGTCTGCTTTTTACCGCTCTTCCCGATAATTACAAAGGCAAGATTTCTCCTGACTGCGACCGGTAAGGCATGGGAGTCTATGGGCTGGTCTTTGTTTTTGTGCGGGCAGGGGAATATATACCCTCTTGGCACTTTCTCTCCGGTCTCCTCATTGATAACGGTCACCCCACCTATCAGCTCTAACGCGGTGTCGGTGAGATATACGCGATGTTCCTGACCGTTCTTGGCGCGATTCGCCGGTATAGTCCACCAACGGCCTTCTGTGTCTATCTCGCTTGTGTGCATTCCTGTCACCTCTCCCGGCCTTTGAGCCGTTACGAGTACCAGTTTAAGCGTCCTCTTGATCTCGTCGCTCATGGCGGCATTGTCGAGGCTTCCCCAAAGTGTTTTGATTTCAGTTTCACTAAGTGTGCGGTTCCGGCTGTTGTTTGGTGCGAGGGCCTTGACCCCGGTAAATGGGGTGTGCTGCAAAATATCTCGCTCGACTGCAAAGTTGAACATCTTGCGGGTGATCTTCAAGACCTGGTTGCTCATGGCCGGAGTTCCACGGTCGATGATGCTTTCCAGTAACAGGGTGACATCTCGCTTTTTGATGTCTTCGGCTTTGCGCTTGCCCCAGATCTTGACGATCTCTCTGTTTAGCAACTGCTCGTCAGCTTCCCAGGATTTTTTGAATCGCTTTGCGTGGCGCTCGATGTACTCCCCGCAGAGATCCTCAACCGTTGGAGCCTTGCGCCGATCTTCATTTGCTTGGTCGGCCAGCTTAGCGGGATCGTTCCCCTGCTCGTATAAGTCGACGGCCGCACGGTACTTCTTTCGAGCTTCCGCCAAGCTTATGCTTGGATAGTGACCCAGATTCATAAACCGTCGCTTTCCGTCAACGCGGTAAATGAAAAACCAGGTCTTAACCCCGGAAGGCAAAACCCTGATCCCGAAACCGTTTGCTTCTCTATGGTCACTTATCTTGTCAGATGGTTTCAGGCTCTCGATGAACCTATCGCTAAATTTCATGAATCCCCCCGTGTGATCTCGTATGGTCTCTCATGTGGTCTGCAGTGGCCCGTGTGGTCTCTCGTGTGGTCTCGTGTGGTCGCATTATCCCTCGTGTTTCATGTGGCCTCACTGCGTGATAATTACACGACAACTATAGGTGTGTCAATGTAAAAATTATAAATAACAGGTGGTTATGATTGCATTTCTGATACAATTTGAAACGCGCGGAAATATTTTGAAAGGGGAGGGGGTCTGTTTACGATGGGTTATACGATTACTCCTAAGGAAGGGGTCGGACGTTCGAATCGTCTCGGGGACGCCAATAAAAACAAAGGGTTACGGCTTAAGGCCG
>Ga0209317_1001289_pt1 | contig 22757 bp, 23 predicted proteins | sample RifGroB2_FD_183994 | JGI IMG/M metagenome (GOLD analysis project Ga0209317, IMG submission 183994) | Soil microbial communities from Rifle, Colorado, USA - Groundwater B2 (SPAdes) (version 2) | ecosystem: Environmental > Terrestrial > Soil > Unclassified | place: Rifle, Colorado | collected...
CGGAGAAGTTGTCGGGAGCATCGGAGAAGTTGTCGGGAGCATCGGAGAAGTTGTCAGGAGCGTCGGAGAAGTTGTCAGGAGCGTCGGAGAAGTTGTCGGGAGCGTCGGAGAAGTTGTCAGGAGCATCGGAGAAGTTGTCGGGTGCATCGGAGAAGTTGTCAGGAGCATCGGAGGGGCGTGTAAAGTATTTTGTGGCGACGTTGGTAAAGTTGTGTAATTTTGTTAAGCGAAAGAGGCATAAAATAGAAAGGGCCTACAGCTGTTAAGCTGTAGGCCCTTCTTTAATGGCGGAGAGATAGGGATTCGAACCCTAGGTGACTTGCGCCACACCTGATTTCGAGTCAGGCACCATCGACCACTCGGACATCTCTCCGTTTGCTGTCTTCAACTGCTTCTTCCTGGCCCGTAACGCGGCAAAGAAGTTTGAAAGTAATGCTGAGGTCTCGTCGCCCCGTACTCCGGGGGTCAAAACTACGCTGTGATTCAGTCTTTTGTCGTTGGACAGATCGAAAAGCGATCCTGCTGCGCCCCCCTTGGGATCGTAACTTCCGAACACTACCCGGTCCAGCCGGGAAAGTATTACGGCGCCCATGCACATGGTGCAAGGCTCTAAGGTTACGTAAAGGGTGGCTCCGGTCAAGCGCCAGCTGTTCAGCTTCTTGGCGGCTTTGCGGATGGCTATCATCTCGGCGTGCGCCGAAGGGTCCTGCTTGCTTTCCCGCAGGTTGTAACCCCGCGCGATTACGGCCCCGTCTTTTACTATGACGGCTCCGATGGGTACCTCGCCTATCGCCTCGGCTTTCTTCGCCTGGGCTATGGCCTTCCCCATCCAGTAAGCGTCGTCCTTCTCCATCTCTTCCTTCGCTACGACACGTTTCAACGAGCTATGGAAACTACCATGCTGCTAATTATTCTGTCAAGCTGTTTCAGTGCAGCCCTTCACCGGTGGTGGTCATTACCAGTTTGCCGTGTTTGACTCCCTTGACTCCGATCAGCTCGTCGGCGATCTTGCGGATCTCGCGTGCCTTGCCCCGCAAAACCAGCACTTCCAGGCAATTATGCGCGTCGAGATGGACGTGCAGGGCGGAAACGATCTGGTCGTGGTGGGCGTGCTGCTGTTCGGTCAGCTTGTCGGAGAGGTCGCGCACGTGATGATTGTAGACCAGGGTAACGGTGCCGACCCCTTCTTTTTCCCCTTCCTCCCAATCAAGCTCCACCTGGGCTGCCCGGATCAGGTCGCGTATCGCCTCGGAGCGGTTGGCGTACCCCTTCTGCTCGATGAGCTTGTCGAAGCTCTCCAAAAGTTTGTCGTCCATCGATATGCCGAATCTTACTGTCTCACCCATGCCGTATCTCTCCTTGACTGAAGCTGCCGTACTATACGCGAAAATCTTTGGAGAGCAAAGACCTGCTTCGCGCTGTTGCGTCGGTTCACTCCTCAACCTTGCTGCATTAAACCCATCCCCACCCTGTCCCTCCCCTTGAAAGGGAGGGGACGTCGGGGCTCCTCCACCTTCAAGGGGTAGTTCAATGGAAGGTTGGAAGAGGGAGGGGGAGCTAATGGCCGGCAATCCGTAAATACAAAAAACAAGGCACCCGCAAATGGGTGCCTGTGATTCGGCGGGTTAAGGCTTCAGGTAAGCCTTAATACCTTCCTGAAGACCGGTCGGCTCAAATTGAAAGGTCTTGCGCCAACTGCCGTCGCAGGTGGTTCCCTGCACCAGCATGGTGATCTGATCGGAGGTGATGGGAAAGAAAGGGAGATGTTCCATTACCGGCACGACGAGTCGCATCAGTCCCCGTGGGTTGTGCAGCTTCAGTACGTGCCTCTTCCCGATGGCTCGCCCGATGATGTCCAGCAGGGAGTTGTAGCTCATGCGGTCTAATCCACAGAGATCATAGGTCTGCCCGATGGTTTCCGGTTTTTCCAGCGCTTCGGCAAAGCATCGGGCTACGTCGTCTGCTGAGATCGGTTGCATCTGGTATTTGCCGTCGCCTATCACCGGCATGGCGGGAGAAAGCCGCATGATGCCTGCAAGCTTGTTGATGAAATCGTCCTTGGGTCCGAAAATGATGGAGGGACGGAATATGGTGTAGTCCAGCCCGGAGCGCTGGATCTCTTTTTCGGCTTCGTATTTACTGTGGAAGTAACCGGAAGAACTGCCGGCGCGGGTCCCTAGCGCCGACATCTGCAGGTGCCGCTTGACGCCGGCATGCTTGGCCGCTGAGATGATATTGCGTGTCGCCTCGACGTGGAGCCGCTCGAAGGTCACATCACGCCGTGGAACCTCCCGGATGATGCCTACCAGGTTGATGGTGGCATCGCAGTCTGTGACTCCGTCGAGGAAGGTCGGCAGGATGGTCACGTCCCCCTCGACCTGTTCCACTCCCGTTACACTTAATGCGCCCTTTTTGTGCACCAGAAGTCTGATGCTGTGCCCCTTGGCAAGCAGCGCCTTTTGCACATGGCCCCCTACGAAACCTGTGCCTCCCGCAAGAAATATCCGCATTATACCCCCTCCTTACCGGCACTGTTGCCGCGAACAGTGTACCAGCCGAACGGAAAAACTCCAACCGCTTCGAAACCGTATACAAACTCTTGTGCTCCTCCGCGTCTTGTGTTAAAAATGCCTTCTAATAAAACGCCTAGAGGAGACAATCCATGGCCGAACAGGGTGATGTTTGTTACACGTTTGAAGCCGCTATCGAGATGGCCACCAAAATGGAAGACGAGGGCTTTAGGGCATACCTGGCCGCGCTTCGCATCGTAAAGGACAAGGCGGCCCGCCAGATATTCAAGGAAGCCGCGCTGGACGAGCTTGAGCATAAGCACCAGTTGGAGAAGGCTCTTGTCGAGGGCGAGATGAAGGGGGGAGCTGGGCTGCACCAGCAGGTGCCGACCATGAATCTCGACTACGTGCTGGCCAAGCGGGAACTGCGTCCGGACTCCGATGCACGTGAGGCGCTTGCCTACGCCATTCACCTGGAGAAGGGGTCCATCGACTTCTACCAGCGCATGTCCAAGGGTTGCGAAGGGGCTCCCATGGCCGTGCTCTTCAAGCAGATGCTGGCCGACGAGAGCCGCCACCTGCAGGCGCTGGAAGATTTTTACGAGTGCTACTTCATGGCCGAGAACTAAAAAATCCCCTCCGCCTGGTGGGGGAGGGGATTTTGGTTCTTTCCTTCTGTCGGATCTTTTAGAGGATCTCGACCAGCCGGATGTCGAAGTTGAGCGCCTGCCCCGCGAGCGGATGGTTGGCGTCGATGGTGATGCTTTCTTCGTTGGCATCGACCACCATTACTTGAAAGATCTGGCCGTCTTCCTGGGTTACCTCAAGCTGCTGTCCTACCTCGGGCGTCATCTCCGGGGGGAGCTCGCCGCGCGGCACCACTGCTACCATCTCCTCGATCCTCTCGCCATAGGCATCGTCGACCGGAATGTGAATGGTCTTCGCTTCGCCTACCGCAAGTCCAATCACGCCTGAGTCAAAGCCCGGAATCACTTCTCCAGCGCCGATGGTGAACTCCATCGGGCCATGCTCGCAGCCGCACTCGTCTTCTGCGCACTCGGAGGAGTCGAATACCGTTCCGTCGTCCAGTCTCCCTGTATAGTGAACTTTTACGCGATCCCCATCTTTAGCCTGTGCCATATTGCACCACCTTTTAATGTTTTGGACAAATTCGGATAAATATAACAGATGTCCTGGTGATAATCCACGTTTTATCCCCGCACATTTGTAGTTCTGGAAATCGGCGCTTCCCGTCCACATAAATCATTTTCCCGGTACAGGTCTGGCTTCAGCGGCAAAATGCCCCTTCACTTCCCGCGGGGGAAATGGTATTTAATTGGTGGGGGTGCCCATGGAAACTAAAAACAGATCCACTGTTTTCAACGGCTTGGTCATTGATGTTGAGCAGATGGACGTGCTGATCGGGGAACAGGGTTGGTATACCTATCAGGTTGTGCGCCATCCCGGTGGTGCCGCGGTGTTGCCGCTGCACGACGACGGCAGCATCACCTTGATCCGTCAACTCCGACCCGCCATAGGCGGCTTCATGCTGGAGATTCCCGCGGGCCGCCTCTCGCCAGGCGAAGAGCCGCAGCTTTGCGCGGAGCGGGAACTGATTGAGGAGACCGGACTAAAGGCCGCCTCGGTAACTTCGCTGGGCATCCTGCATCCCTCCCCCGGGGTATTTGACGAAGTCATCCATCTCTACCTCGCCGCCGGGCTTTCCCAGGGGGACGCGGCTCCCGAGGCATACGAAGAAATCTCCTGCCTACGCATTCCGCTTCAAGAGGCGCTCACCATGGCTGCCGAAGGGAGCATCACGGATGGCAAAACAATTGCGGCGCTGTTGCGCGCCCAGAGGCTCATGAAATGATACTTGTGGCAAGGGTGGACGCGGAACAGGCAGGGATGCGGCTGGATGACGCTGCCAAATTGATCTTCCCGCAGCTCTCCAAGGGGGAGATCCGGAGGATTATCGACTGGGGCGGTTGCAACGTTTCCCAGAGCCTGGTGCGTGTCGCCTCACGCTCCCTCAAAGAGGGGGACGAGATAGCCCTGGGCGTAATGGATGCGGAGCGCTGCATCGACCTTGTTTTCACCAAGCCGGATCTGCTTTACGAGGACAAGGATTTCATGGCGGTCTACAAGGCGGCAGGTTTCAACAGCCAGCGGACCCCCTATCAGCTGAAGGGGACGGTCGAGTACGCCGTGGAGTGCTACATGAAGAGCATTGGGCTCAAGGATCCCTCACGCGTGGTGCACCGGCTGGACCGCGGCACCAGCGGCGTGATGTTCTTTCCCAAGCACAAACAGGCCGCCACCCTGATATCGGATCTTCTGAAAATCGGCAAGGTAGAGAAGACCTATTGGGCTCTCATCTCGGGCTCACCCGACGAGTCGCACTGGAAGGTTGATAAGCCGATAGCAAAGGTGAGCAAATTCAGGTACGGTGTGGCGCTGAACGGCAAACCTGCCCGCACGGTTTTCACGGTGCTGGGCGAGGGGGGCGGGGTGACCGCGGTCGAGTGCAAGCCGCTCACCGGGCGCACCCATCAGATCCGCGTGCATCTCAACAACTCCGGTTTTCCCATCTTGGGGGACGAGAGCTACGGCGGGGAGCCCGCGGCCCGCATGATGCTGCATTGCCGCAGCATGCGCTTCACCGGTGCCAAGGGGAAGGTCATCGAGGCGGTGGCGCCGACCGATGCAAGCTTTTCGGAAGCGTCGCCGGTAAAAGGGTAGGGTGGGCAGCCCCCTGCCCACCTTAATGAGGCATGGCTAGGAACAAGAGGATGCGGGCGGTGGGCACGGAGTGCCCACCCTACATTGGAGAGGGATGGGGAGAGGATAAAAAGCCGGTGTGAGCCTCACCCTCCCCCCAACCTCCTCCCATAAGGGGGGGCTAGGGGGCAATAGAGTTGATAAATGTTGAATAGCAGAGTGTTGAAATTGCTTTTTGATCTGTCTGAGAACTGTCGCTGTTAACCAAAAACCCCTGGAGGTAGTAATGAAGAAGAAACTGTTAACCATCTTGTTCCCGGTAATTTTAACCCTGCTCTGCGCGTTCGGCGTCTGGGCCATTGAGCCGAGCGCAGCTAAGCCTTGCTGCGATAAGTCTGCGCAGACCGCCCCTGCCAAAACTGCAGGCTGCGAGAACTGTGCAAAGCGCGACAAGGCTGCGGCAGGCTGCGAATGTGCGAAGTGCGACAAGGCTGCTGGCTGCGAATGCGCGAAGTGCGACAATGCTGCTGGATGCCAATGCGCGAAGTGCGACAAGGCTGCGGCTGGATGCGCGAATTGCCCTAAGAAGCAGAGTGCGGAGGCAAAGCCGTGCGGCGGGGCCGGGTGCGATAAGTGCGCAAAAATGCAGCAGGCTGAGAGCAAGCCCTGCTGCGATAAGAGTAAAGCAAACTAGTAGTCCGGAATCAGGCAAGCGGCCATTTGGTGCTGTGGGGATGAAATTCCGACGCGCCACCTGGCCCTGCGCCGCCTCTTAAAAGCGCCCTCACCGGCGCCCCGTCTCCGCCCTTGACCTTCAGCGGCAGGCAAATCAGCTCATACTCTCCCGGCGCCACATCAGTCAGGTTTATCCCTTCCAGAACCAGCACGTCATTATCAAGCAGCATTCGGTGCACATCGCCGGTTCCGTCGAAACTCTCGATAGAGAGATAATCGATCCCGATCAGCTTGACGCCGGCCTCCACCAGATAGCGGGCAGCCTCGACGGAAAGAGCGGTGTAGTCATCGCTGAATTCAGGCTGATTCCAGAGCTTGGAGCTGTCCGTCTTCAGCAGCAGACGCTCCACGCCTTTGATCCGCAGATGTTCCAGTTCCTTGCGACCGATCTCCTTTACCCCTAAAAGCTCCACCACCAGCGCTTTACCGATCAGCAATTCGAGGGGCAGCTGGTCCACACTCTTGCCGTTATCGTTGTAATGACGGGGCGGGTCGATGTGAGTACCGCTATGGGTGGAGAGGGTGATACGGGAGATGTTGGCGCCATCGCCGTCGGCAATGCTGTTCCATGAGGTAATGACGACTGGAGGATCTCCGGGATACAGCTGGAGTTCTGCAGAAAGCGGGACGGAAATGTCGTGGATTCGCATGCGGGACCTCGCGGGTTCAGGATTGGGCAGTAACTCAACGGTTGATTATACCGCAGACAAAACAGTTGCAGACAGTGTGTTGAAAAGAAAACTGTTAAATCGTTTTAGCCACGGAGACACGGAGCACACGGAGAAAACTAAAATAAACTCGTTCCCAAGCTCCAGCTTGGGAACGTAAATGCCATAGGAAGCTCCGCTTCAACGACTCAAAGCTGGAGCTTTTTCAGCGATTACATTCCCAAGCTGGAGCTTGGGAACGAGAAACTTTTCAGGTGGAACTGACCGACTACCCAGTAAAAGAAAAAGGCCCTACTGAAAAGGCCCAACCACAGAGGAGCCCAGAGGTACAGAGAGGAAAGCTTTAGAATAGGTCGATTCTATTGCTGTGCTTTCCTCTCTGTCCCTCAGTGTCCTCTGTGGTAGGGCCTTTGGTTTCAGTCTTGATCCAGCAACTTTCTAAACTGCCGGTTCCTCTTCTTCCTTCATCTCGGTGATGAGCCGGTCCAGATCTGCTTCGTCGAACAGGTAGTGCTCGCCGCAAAATTCGCAGGTCACTGCCGCGCCTTGCTGCTCTTCCCGCATCGAAATGAGTTCCTTCTCCCCCATGGATAGCAGCACCCGCTCAATGCGCTCCCTGCTGCAACTGCAGGCAAAGCCGAGCGCCCTTTTCTCAAGAACATCGTAGGGTATCTCGGAGAAAAGCAGCTCCAGGATCTGTTCCGGGCTCTTGCCGCTATGCAGCAGCTCGCTCAAGGGGGGAAGCTTTTCGATACGCGTCATCAGCTCTTCGACCACTTCGGGATCGACTGGCGGCACAGCCTGAATCAGAAAGCCGCCGGCGGCCGAAACCGTGCCATCCTGCTCCACGAACTCGGCAAGCCCAACCGCGGAAGGGATCTGCTCCGACTCGACCAGGTAAAGCGCCAGGTCTTCGGCAATCTCGCTGGAATAAAGCTGCACGGTGCCCCGGTAGGGCTCCTTGAGTCCCAGGTCCTTGGCAACGGTCAAAAATCCCGCGCGACCCAGCGCGTTGGCCACGTCCAGTCCGCCATCCGGGCGCCGCAGATGAACCTCCGGCACGCCCACGTAGCCGCGGACACTCCCGTCGGCGTCAGCCTCGATAATGATCTTTTTGAGAGGGCCGTTCCCCTCGAACCGCATCGCCACCCGCTGCCCGGTCTTAACCATCGCACCCAGCAGGGTTCCGGCAGTCAGTGCCCGCCCGAGCGCGGCCGTGGCCGTGGGAAGCGTGCCGTGACGCTTGCAGATCTCGTCAACCAGGCCGGTCGTGACGCAGACAAGTCCCCTGACGCTCCCCGACTTGGCGATAACCCTCACTAGATAATCGTTCATAATACTATTCCCACCCTCCCGACAATTTCTCCGTCCTTCAAACTGAGTTCCTTAAGCGTAATGAAGTCCCATGGGCTGATCCCCTTGACCCGGCGGTCGAAAAGCCTGGCGAGGCTCGGCACCTGTGCCAGGTCGCAAGCGATCATATCCCCGACATATTCGATGTAGGGGATGCGCTGCACCACCTTCTTGGTAAGCCAGTCAAGGTCGATCGGCGATACTTGATCGAGCTTCAGGAAGACAACCTTTCTGGCTGAGCTGAACTCCATTCCCTGTATGCTAAATCTTGCGGAAAACGAGATGGGAAACGGTATCAGCCGTTTCTTGACCTTCCCGCTTATCTGACCGTAGCCGTCGAAAAGGGTCAGCGATAGCTCCAGCAATTCGTCGTCCAGCGCCTTGCTGAGGAATTCCCGCTGCAGGTAGGGCTCGGGGAGGCGAAATTCTCTCCGTATCAGGAGGTCCTTCAGGCTCTGCTCCTTCACCAGTTCGGTCAAGGCCGGGTTTTTCAGCCTCTGGCTGACTTTCTCGCTGAACTTGTTGAAGATTCCCATCTACGTGACTCCGCTTCGATGACTGTTGAGGCTGCTGCGGTGCTGCGACGAGTTCTGCGGTGCTGCGCCCTCCCCCAGCCCCGACCTGATTACACCAGTCCGGCGCTGAAGTTGAACTCGGAAGCGCCTTGGACGCCGAGCGCCTTACGGTAGGCTCCTAACGCTCTTTCCCGCTCCTCCGGCATCAGATGCGAGAGGTCCATCACAAAACTGCCGCATCCCATGCCGCGCAGGTCGTTGCGGTACTGGGTCAGGGCAAACGGGGTCTGGGCGTTCACCACGGTGAGACGGTCCTTGACCTTGACGCCGTAGACGTCGCCGCGATCCGAGGTGAGCGGCGCTTCGCCCTTGATCTCCTTGATGGCGATCTTTGAGGTGATGACCGGGACCTGTGCGTAAAGCAGGGTGGCCCTGGTGATCTTCACGTCGCTCGCCAAAAGCTTCGAGATATTCTCACGGTCGTCTTCGATGTAGAGGGTGGCCCGCACGCAGCCGAGCTCCTGCCAGGTAAGAAGCGCCTGGCTGTTCAGCGAGAAGAGCCGGTAATCGGTGCAGAGCTCGGCCTCGGTCTCCTTGAAGAACTGGAACTGGGACAGGTTGGTAAGCTCGAAGCGGTTGAAACCTGCCCGCATGATGGAGGCGATCGCTTCCCGGTAGAAGGGGAGATCGGCCTCGAAGATGATGAACGGGAGCTGCCAGATGACGTGATCCCCGCCGTCCCGAAGCTTGCGGGAGAACTGGGCCAACTGGTGCATGTTCAATTTGGAAACCGGGAGGATGATGGTATCCACGATGTCACGGTGCAGCTCGTGCCAATCTTTGATCTGCTCGATCTTGACGGCGAGCTCGTCCTTGCCCTTGCACGGCACGTGGCGCCTGGGGACCAGTGCGGCCATTGCGGCATCCTTTCCCTGGCTGCTTCTTTCCTTCAGCGCGCCCACCGACTGCTCGGCCAGCCATACGTAGAAGTTGCGGCGGATTTCCTTCAGTCTCGGCGGCGGTATCAGCAGCGCCGGAAACTCGGGAGCGCTAAGCGAAGCCAGGGTGAACTGGGTGTCGCCGCACTTGGAGAACTGCGCCCTCAGCACCCCTTCCATGTCCGTGGAGCGCGACGGCTCCAGGGTCCCGAGTGCAAACTCGGTGCTGAACTGCGAGCCGAACACCTCCGCCTCGATTTTCAGCGACTCGTTCAGGTGGCTGAGCTTCAGGCTGCACGGGATGGTGTCGCCCTTCACCGCGTCGAGACGCTTGATGCAGGCGTTCTCGCTCATGGTGAAAGCGGTCTCCGAGGAAACCTTGAAAACGGAGTCGCCCAGCTTGAAGGGAAAGGGGGACGGAGTGGAGACCAGCGTGTTCTCCTTGACGCTCATCACCCTCTGGTTGCCGATGAAGAGATCCTTGATGGTGAAGGCGCGGCCTGCCATGTCGGTCTTCGGCTGCACCCTGATCCGGTCGCCTACGTGGAGGCGGTCCTTGGTGTCAAAGCTGATCCGGTTGCCGCGCATTTCCCTGATCTCGCCCAGATAGCGGCCGGTGGCCCCTTTGATGGACGGAGTCGAGATGTCGGTCGGGGCGTGCGAGGAGAGGAACCCCTTGGTCGGCACCCGTCCGAAGGAAAGCTTCAAAAGCGCTTTCGCTTCTGCGACCGCGGCATCGTATGAGTCCGGCGAGGCGTCCAGCACCATCCGGTAGGCACCGATGACGCTTGCCACGTACTCCGCGGACTTCATCCGCCCCTCGATCTTCAGCGAGGCAACGCCGGCCTTGATCAGATCGGGCACCATCTCGATGCTGGAGAAATCGTTGGTGGAGAGGTAGTAACCTTCCTTGCCCTTGTGCTTGTACTGGCGTCGGCAGGGCTGAGCGCAGCGCCCGCGGTTGCCGCTGTGGCCGCCCAGGAAAGATGAGAAGTAGCATTGGCCGGAGAATGAGAAGCAGAGCGCGCCGTGGATGAAGCACTCGATTTCCGCCTTGCTGGATTTGACGATCGAGCTGATCTCGTCAATGTGCAGTTCGCGGGCGAGCACCACGCGTTCGAAGCCGAGCTCCTCCAACTGGCGAACGCCCAGCGAGTTGTGAATGGTCATCTGGGTCGAGGCGTGCAGCGGGATGCCGGGGAAGAACTCACGGGCAAGGCGCGCAACAGCCATATCCTGAAGGATGACTCCGTCCACCCGCATCGCTTCCAGGCCCGCCAGGGTATCGATGAGCTGAGGGAGTTCCGTCTCTTTTACCAGGGTGTTCAGGGTGACGTAGAGCTTTTTGCCGTTGCTGTGGGCATAAGCGGTCATCCGTTCCATCTGTGAGAGGGTGAAATTTTTCGCCTTGGCGCGTGCCGAGAAATCTCTCAGACCTGCGTAGACCGCATCTGCGCCTTTTTCCATAGCGGCGAAAAACGCCTCCAGGGAACCTGCGGGAGCAAGGAGTTCAGGCTTCTTCGGGACAATAACTTTATTATTAGTTGACATCCGCCTAGAGTACCGGAAGGGTGGAAAAGGGTCAAGCTTGATCGTCCGGTGCTTTATTGCTCATTGCAGGGCTGCAGGGGGCGGTGAGAGTGGAGATAACTGCGGGAGAGGAATGGGTTAATGGATCTGGACGGCTGGTATTTTGTGTTCTGAGAGAGGGCTCATCACCATTACTGTAGCAAGATAGTTTCGATGCCTGAAAAGGCGATGCCTATGCCTTTGTAGGAGCGGCATTCCTGCCGCGATCAGCTTCTTGGAAGCGTATTGCCAATAAGGTCCAGTTCAGTTGATAGTCAGTGCTTTTTCTACACCTCTTCCTTTCAATGGTAGGGGCGAACCTTGTGTTCGCCCTGGTCCAGCGAAACCCGATGGAACAGGTGCATCAAGATCCGGGCGAACACAAGGTTCGCCCCTACGGTTTGTTTGTGTATGGGGGAAGGGGGGATCTTTGCCTTTTACCTATTGGTATCTACCTGGCACGTAGAGGCCGGACGAAGGCAATCGCGGCAGGAATGCCGCTCCTACTAGAGGCAGATTCGGCTGCTGTTACTTTCCCTGGATGGGCAGGTACTTGTAGACCGTCTTTTTCTTGGACAGGTCAGCCAGCGAGAAGAGGTCCGACTGTGAGATGGCCCAGAACCCGCCCTCTTTGCTGAGTTTGATGCGTTTGGTCGCGAACACCGTTCCCGGTATGCTCCCTTCGAATCCCAGTCGTGCCCGAACCATTGCGGCTCGTTCCCCTTTCAGAGAGACTTGGGCGTCCTGCATTTTTTCCCAGCAGCAGGCGGGCCTGCGGGGGGCAGATACCAGTTTGCGCGTAAAAAGTTCCCTGCTGTCTTTGCCGCCGGTGGTTCGCTCGAAGAGGGCATCGTATTTACCGTCTCGCCAGAGGTCCAGGATGGTTTCGAAGTCGCGCAGTGCCTCCTGCTCGGATGTGGTGTCTTTTGGGTTCGGAGCCGGTTTTGTGCGGCTTTCGGCCTGGAGCGGGATGGTGGATAACAGGATCAGTAAAAGGGCGAACAGCGATATCCGGCGCATGGGTTCCTCCTTGGATTACGGCAAATTGCAGGGTGGGGTCGTAGGGTGGGCAGCCCCCTGCCCACCGAAAGAGGTAAGGCGTAGGGGCAAGAGGGTGCGTGGGGCGGTGGGCACGGAGTGCCCACCCTACATACGGCAAATGATACCGTAGAAGTTAAGGAGGGGTGGCGGGGAAAGTGCGGGCGCATGATTGCATGATTAATCGCCCTACCGTTTTTAAGCCCCCCTCCCTTTATGGGAGGGGCTGGGGGAGGGGAGGTTCGATGTGCGGGGGAGAGGGTGAAAAGCCGTATGAGCCTCACCCTCCCCCCCACCCCCTCCCATAAAGGGATGGGGAGCGATTACAGATGTTTATCCGCCGCCGCGGCGAAGAGCTTGAGCTTCTCCATCAATGCGGTGAACTTCTTCGGCTTGAGCGACTGCGGGCCATCTGATGAGGCACGCTCGGGATCGGGATGCACTTCGATAATGAGCCCGTCCGCCCCGGCCGCTACGGCTGCAAAGGACATGGGGGCTATGTAATGGTAATTCCCGGTGCCGTGCGAGGGGTCTATCACGACCGGAAGATGGGTCTTTGCTTTCAGAACGGGTATGGCGGAGAGGTCAAGGGTGTTGCGGGTCGCGGTCTCGAAGGTCCGGATGCCGCGCTCGCAGAGGATGACGGACTGGTTCCCCTCGCTCATGATGTACTCGGCGCTCATCAGGAATTCCTGGATGGTCATGGACATGCCGCGCTTCAAAAGTATCGGCTTGTTGATCTGACCGACCTTCTTGAGCAGGGCGAAGTTCTGGGAGTTACGCGCCCCGATCTGCAGCATGTCCGAGTAGGAGGCAACCAGATCAACGGACTCGGGGTCGATGACTTCGGTGACGAAGGGAAGCCCGGTCAGATCGCGCGCCTTGGCGAGCAGCTTAAGTCCTTCTTCTTCAAGTCCCTGGAAGGAGTAGGGCGAGGTGCGGGGTTTGAAGGCTCCGCCGCGCAGCATCTGCGCCCCGGCGCTCTTAACCGCCAGCGCGGAGGCGATGATCTGCTCTTCGCTCTCTACGGAACAGGGGCCGGCCATGACGACCAGCTCGTCGCCGCCTATGGAGAGGGTATCGGAGATGCGGATGATGCTCGACTCTTTTTTCAGTTCCTTGGAGGCGAGCTTGTAGGGCTGCAGAATGGGGACCACGCTCTCGACCCCTTGCATCGACTCGATCGATTGCAGGACGCTCTTGCCCCTCTCGTCGCCCACCGCTCCGATCACGTCGCGGGTGGTGCCGTGAATGATGTGGGGGGTATATCCCAGCTCCTTGATCCGGTTGGTTACTGCATCCCTGTCTTTCGCGGCCGCTCCGGTCTTCATGACGACGATCATAATTCGCTCTCCCTTGTCCCCCGAAAAGCGACAGGGCCGGAAGGATTGCCCCCCGGCCCTGTGTCTGTCAATCTATCGGTTTCTAAACCGGAAAGGGGGGAGGATCCTGTCCACCCCGGCTTTCGGTTCGTTAATTTAGTTCCAGCTATCCTAAATTACACACCTCTGCCCGGGGAGACGGCCTAAAGTAAAAGCCGCACCAAAAGGAAAAGTTAGTAAAGGTAAAATAGCCAGTGTTGATCATGTGGTTGTTTTTGCCAGTTTGTACATCGCTTGTCAAGAAAAAACTAGGGGTTTTTTGGATCAAGTTGTTTGACAATCTAGAACCTTTCCGCTAATTTGACGACAATGCACGAGTGGCTTGTTAATTACGGCTTTTTTTCTCTGTTTCTCCTTAGTTTTCTTGCTGCGACATTGATTCCTCTCGGTTCGGAATGGCTGCTTGTCACAATGCTTCTTTCCGGCACTGAGCCTATGACTGTCGTCGCCGTCGCTACGGCCGGGAACTTCCTTGGTGCGCTCAGTACCTACTGGATCGGCCTCTATGGCGGCGAGTTCCTCAAGCGCCGTGTGCTGCGCATGGACCAGAAAAACACGCTGAAGGCGGAGAGGTTCTACGCCCGCTTCGGCTCCTACTCGCTGCTCCTCAGCTTTCTCCCGATCGTCGGCGACCCGCTCTGCATGATAGGCGGGGTGTTGCGCGTTGGTTTTATCCGTTTTTCCCTGCTGGTTGTCTCCGGCAAGCTGGCCCGCTACGCGGCAGTTGCCTGGGTAACTCTGCAGGGGGCGGCACTCTGATCTTGGAGGTTTGATGCTCAGTTGTACCAAGAAGGTTCTCTCCAACGGACTGCGTCTGGTTTCCGTGGAAATGCCGCACCTGCACAGTGCGGAGATAGCCATCTACATAAAAGCCGGTGGGCGTAACGATACCGCCGGCAAAGCCGGTATCTCCCATTTTCTGGAACACATGCTGTTTCGCGGCTCCAACGAATTCGCCTCCAACCTGGAACTGGAGATCGCCTTTGAGTCGATCGGCGGCAGCGTGAACGCGGCTACCGACGAGGAGACTACCTGCTACTTCTCGCGTGTCCACCCGGACCAGATCGCGGAAGGGGTGAGACTCTTCTCCGCGATGCTGCTGCACCCGACCCTGGAAGGGATCGAGATCGAGAAGCGGATCATTACGGAAGAGGCGCTCGAGGATATCAACGAGCGCGGCGAGGAGACCAACACCAGCAACCTGGCCTGCCGTCTGCTCTGGCCCGGCCATCCGCTCGGCATGCCGACCATCGGCTACCTGGAGACCATCAAGGGATTTACCGAGGAAGACCTCCGCAAGTACCTGGGCGATTTCTACGTCCCCTCCAATGCGTTGATTGTTGCGGCAGGAAAGCACGATCCCGAGAGCTTCTTCACCGCTTGCGAAGCTTCCTTTGCCGGTTGGAGCGGTCCGCAGCCGCCGGCCCCGATTCTGGCTGACGCGCTGCAGGAGGAGCCCCAGTCGCTCTTCGTAAAGGATTCGGACAGCCAGGTGAACCTGCAGATCGCCTTTCGCGGCTTCGCAAGACCGGATCGGCGCATCATGGGGTTGAGGCTGATACGCCGCATCCTTTGCGGCGGCGGCAGTTCCCGCTTGCATCTCTCTCTCAGGGAAAAGCTTGGTATCGTCTACTCGGTCGACGCCTCGCTTTCCGCCTATGAGGAGACCGGCGCCTTCGCCATCGAACTTGCCACGGCGCCGGAAAACCTGGAACTTGCCGTCTCCGAAGTGCTGAAAGAGGTGCAGAGCCTCGCGTTTGAGGATGTCGAGAGCGCGGAGCTTGCCAGGGTGAAGGACGGCTACTTCTACGATCTGGAGTACAGCGCCGACTCGACCTACGAGATGCAGATCCGCTACGGCTGGGGAGAAGTGATGCAGATCGTCAGGACCATCGAGGAGGACCGGGCCGAGGCTCTCGCGATTCAAGCGGCTGAGATCAGGCAGAGCGCGCAGGAGCTTTTCGCCCCGGCAAATTTGAACCTGATCGCGGTGGGTCCCTGGAAGGCGGCTTCTAAGCGTGCGGTTGAGAAGCAGATTAAAGAGTATAAGAAGGGCTGGGGGAAGTAGCTGCGGCTTTTCATAGAACGCACCGGCTCTTTTTACCAGCATCCATCAACTCTCCTCCCCCCAGCGGGGGGAGGTCGGGAAGGGGGAAGGTTCTGGCTTCTATAGAAGAACTGACGGAGTCCCCCCTCCCTAACCCTCCCCCTCCGGGGGCGGGGACTAGTGGCAAGCATAAAAGCTTCTGAGAAGCTGAACGGTGTGCATAACTTACAGATGTTTAAGGTCTAGTAGCCGGAGAGAGCATGAACACAGCAATATTACTTATGGCTCACGGGAGCAGGATTCCCGAGGCAAATGATGCGGCGCGCGAGATAGCGGAACGGGTAAAGCAGATGACGCAGTTCGATATCGTCGAGGTTTCCTTCAGGGAACAGCACCTGCCGAACATCCAGCAGGGTGTTGACGCCTGCATGGCACAGGGTGCTGAGCGCATCCTGCTGGTGCCTTACTTCTTATATATGGGCGCACACGTTCTGGAGGACCTGCCCGAGGAGCTGGAGCAGGCCAAAGAGCGCTACCCCGGCGTTGAAATGGTGCTCGGCAAACACCTGGGCGTGCACCAGAAGCTGGCTGAGATCGTCGTCGAGCGGATTGCCGAGAGCCTGACCGAAGAGAGGTGGCACTGATGTCGGTGCACCTGCGTCCCGAGGAGATCGAGGCGGAATCCTTCCGGATCATAGAGGAGGAGGTCGGCCCCCACAACTGGTCGGCGCAGGAGTGGCCCATCGTGCGCCGGGTCATTCATACCAGCGCCGATTTCGACTACGCAAAGAGCATGTACATCTCCCCTGATGCACTCTCCAGCGGCATTGCGGCGCTCAAGGCAGGAACCGGCATCGTCACCGATACCACCATGATCATCTCCGGCATGAGCAAGGAGCGCTACGCGCCCTTCGGCGTTAAGCTTGCCTGCTATGTGGCCGATGCCCAGGTTGCCAAAGATGCCAAAGCGCAGTTGATCACCCGATCCATCGTAGCCATGCGCAAGGGGGCGAGGGACGCCAATAACGGCATCTTCGTGATAGGCAATGCTCCGACTGCGCTTTTCGAGCTGATCAGGCTGATCCGCGAGGAGAGGGTGATGCCCAAGCTGATCGTGGCGTTGCCGGTCGGTTTCGTGGGCGCTGCCGAGAGCAAAGAAGCGCTTATGCAACTTGCCAAGGAGTACCCGGCGCTTCCCTTCATCACCAACAGCGGGCGTAAGGGAGGCTCCAACGTCGCTGCGGCGGTGATGAACGCGATACTGATTCAGGCAGGGGCAGGGGCTTAAGGCTATGTTTGACCTGTAAATGCAAATGCGCCCTCCCCCAGCCCCTCCCATAAAGGGAGGGGGGTGAAAGGCGTCTAACAGCTTCATACCTTAAATTTAACCCCGTCTCCAACCTGGAACGAACTTATGAACGGGAATAATCTTAGATATGGCTACACAACCGGTTCCTGTGCTGCCGCCGCCGTAAAGGGCGCGGCGCAGATGCTACGGGACCAGGTGATGGTTGACGAGGTGGAGCTCCGGCTCCCCTGCGGCGAGACGGCCCGCTTTCGCCTCCATGGCGGGGTGCTGCACGAAAACACGGCCTCGTGTTACGTCATTAAGGATGCAGGCGACGACCCGGACGTGACCAACGGCGCCGAAATTCACGCTACAGCCAAGGTTGATTTCTTCACCAGGCACCACATTGCCATCGAGGGTGGGGTGGGTATCGGCCGGGTGACCAAACCGGGGCTTGCGGTTCCGGTTGGGGAGTGGGCCATCAATCCGGTGCCGCGCAAGATGATCATGGAGGTGATCAAGGAAGTTTTCGCGGTGCGCTGCGTTCCTGCAACACTCACCTTCACTATCAGCATTCCCAACGGCGAGGAACTGGCGAAGAAGACCCTGAACGAGCGGCTTGGCATCATCGGCGGGCTCTCCATCCTGGGCACCACCGGCATCGTGAAGCCGATATCGACCAAGGCCTGGACCGATACTGTAGATGCCTCGATCGACGTGGCCCTCGCCTGCGGCTCCCGCACCGTGGTCCTCGCCACCGGAAGAACCTCCGAAATGGCAGTGCAGCTGCATTTAGCTGAAGCCAAGTTGAACGAGGAAGCTTTCGTGATGATGGGGGACCACTTCGGCTACTCGATCCGAAGCTGTGCCAAAAAGGGGGTGCCCCAGGTCATAATTGCCGGCCAGTTCGCCAAGCTGGTAAAGATCGCCTGCGGACACGAACAGACCCACGTCTCTTCATCCGTGCTTGATCTGGCCACTGTCGCCGATTGGCTCAAGCAATCCCCCGACACCGCGCAGCTGGAGCAACTGGCCCGGGATGCCAATACTGCCCGCCATCTGCTGGAAGCCTCCGACTACCACCAGGGTTTGATCGAGCTGATCTGCGGCAAGGCGGCCGAGGCTTGCGCACTCTGCGCTCCCGGCCTTAAGGTCAGCATCTTTCTCGCAGGCTACCATGGCGACATGCTGTTTTTCACACCCTCTTCGGCTAAGTCTAGATCTGGCAGAACTGCGGGGGGAGAGCTGCAGCTAACAACTGACGGCAAATCCCCCTAATTATGCCTTCTCCCTCCGGGAGAAGGTGCCCCGAAGGGGCGGATGAGGGAGTTGCCACGAAGTGCGAGCAGCCCCAAAAGGCAAATCCCCCTGAATCCCCCTTTGTTAAAGGGGGACTTTTCGCGGCCATTTGATTCGGGATAAAGATTTCTATCGAACTTACGCAGCAAGGAGCAGCTATGCCAGAACAAAAGATATACCTGGTCGGCGCCGGAATTGAGGGCTGGGAGGGATTCGGGAAGCAGGCGTTGGAGGTGATCGATAACGCCGAGGTCCTGATCGGGCACAAGCGCCTCCTGGACATCTTCCCGAACTTCAAAGGCGAGAAGCGTCTCCTGGAGGATCTCTCCATCATGCTGGAATACCTGAAGAGTACGGAGAAGCGGACCGTGGTGCTCGGTTCCGGTGATCCCAACTTCTTCGGGGTGGGGCGCTTTCTGCTCAGAAACCTCCCGAAGGAGCGCGTGGAGATCCATCCCAACGTCACCAGCGTCCAGTTTGCCTTTGCCCGTATCAAGGAACCCTGGGACGACGCGACTTTCGTCTCGGTGCACGGCAGGGGGATCAAGCCGGCACTGGATCGCATCATAGCGTCGGAAAAGATCGCCATTCTCACGGACAGCGTCAACACGCCTGCGGTCATCGCGCGCGAGTTGATCAGCCGCGGCGCCGAGGGGTACGAGGCCTGGCTCTGCGAGGACCTGGGACTGCCGACCGAGAAGTTCACCAAGACCGACGTGAGGGGGCTCTCGACCATAACCTGCTCGCCTCTCAATATCCTGATCCTGATCAAAACCTGGGAACCCAACCTGCAGAACTTCCCGGTGATAGGGATTCGCGATGAGGAGTTCGCCACGGCGAAGAAGCTGATCACCAAGGAAGAGGTCAGGGCGGTCACCCTGGGCAAGCTTCAGCTGCAGGACGATCTGGTGATGTGGGACATCGGTGCCGGCAGCGGCTCGGTCTCCATCGAGGCCGGCAACCTGATGCCCAACGGCCGGATCTTCGCGCTGGAGAAAAACCCCCAGTGCCTCGGTTTTCTGCGGGAGAACTTCAAGAAGTTTGCGGCTCGTAACGTCCTGTTGATCGAGGCTTTCGCGCCCGAGGGGCTGGAGGAGCTGCCGGACCCGGATCGCGTCTTTATCGGCGGCTCCGGCGGCATGCTGGAAGATATCATCGAGGCCGTGGACAAGCGTCTGAAGCCGGACGGCTTCATCGTCATCAACGCCGTGACGCTCGACACGCTGACCAAGTCGGTGGAATTTCTCGAGGACCACGGCTTCACGGTCGAAGTGACCTGCGTGAACATCTCCAAGACCCGCAGCCTGACCGAGTACAAGATGTTCGCGGCCCACAACCCGGTGTACGTGATATCCGCCTGGAAAGGGGAGGAGTAGTGGCTGTTGTTTATGCAGTAGGAGTGGGACCCGGCGACCCGGAGCTTTTGACCAGGAAGGCGGAGCGGATCATTAGAAGTGCCGACGTCATCTGCGCCCCGACCGGCGCCGCCGAAGCGGGGAGCTACGCGCTCTCCATAGTCGAGGAATTCATCGACCGCAGCCGCCAGGAGGTACTGGTCCAGGTTTTTCCGATGCTAAAGAACCAGCAGGGGCTCGACCCGTTCTGGGAAGAGGCCGCGGACCAGGTGGCGCAGCGGATAGCTGAGGGAAAGGACGTAGTCTTTATCACCATCGGGGATCCCTTTCTCTACTCCACTTATCTCTATATCCACAGGATATTGCTGGTGAAATACCCGGAGATCGCCATCGAGATCGTGCCGGGCATCTCCAGCATCCTGGCCTCCTCGGCAGTGTCCGGAGTCCCTCTGGGGCTGGGAGGGGAGCGGATCGCCATACTTCCCGCCACCTACGAGAACGAGGAACTGAAGCGGACCCTGGAAGATTTCGATACCGTGATCCTGATGAAGGTGAACCGGGTCTTCGACAGGGTTTACGCTGTCCTGAAGGAGCTCGGGCGTGAGAAGGGAGGCGTCTTCATCCGTCGTGTCGGTTCGTCCGAAGAAGAAGTGCACTTCGATCTGGAGGCGCTGGTCGGCAAGAAGCTCGACTATCTCTCCATGCTGATCGTGAGGAAAAACCCGCTTTAGCAGGGATGCGGCGGGTCGGTTCTTCCGATACCGCTGATCTAATTCTTCCAGCACCGCTCACCGCTGATCATTTTCTTAACCCCCCGCACACCGAAGGTACCTTTATGAACCCAGTGACTAAAGTCTATTTTGTAGGGGCCGGTCCCGGCGATGCCGAACTTATTACCGTGAAAGGCGCCAGGCTTCTCAGGGAGGCGGATGTTGTCGTCTATGCCGGGAGTCTGGTGGATTTCAAGCTGGTGCGTACCTATGCCCCCAACGCCCGGATCTACGATTCAGCCGGGATGAATCTGGAGGAAACCACCCAGGTCTTGGCCCAGACTGCTCTTGCCGGCGAGAAAGCAGTCCGCCTGCATACCGGTGATCCCTCCATTTACGGCGCAATCCAGGAGCAGATGGAGGAGTTGGACCGTCTCGGTCTGGAATACCATGTAGTGCCCGGAGTGACCAGTGCGTTTGCCGCCGCTGCCGCCCTGAAGCAGGAACTGACGCTTCCGGAGGTATCGCAGACCGTGATCATAACCCGCCTTGCGGGGAGGACTCCGGTGCCGGAAAAGGAGCAGCTCTCCGAGATCGCCAAGATCGGCGCGACGCTGGTCATTTACCTTTCCGTCGCCATGATAGAGAAGGTCGTCGAGCAGTTGCTGATGGGTGCCTACACTCCCGAGACCACTGTCGCCGTGGTGGCGCGGGCTTCCTGGCCCGATGAGCAGGTAGTGCAGGGGACCCTTTCGGACATAGCGGCGAAGGTTAAGGAAGCTGGTATCGGCAAGCAGGCGCTGATTCTGGTGGGAGATGTGCTGCGGGCCCGCAGCGAGGGGATGAAGGCCAAGTCGCTGCTGTACGACAAGGGGTTTACCCACGGCTGCAGGGAAGGAATAGTAACTTAACCGGACGGGCCGGGCAATGTGGCGAGCTCTTAGGATTGCCTGAAGCCTTCTCCCTCCGGGAGAAGGTGCCCCGAAGGGGCGGATGAGGGAGTTGCCACGGAGTGCAGGAACTAATCCAGAACAACGCTCTATCGGCTGGCTAGTTGACTGGCTATCAACTAGCTTCTTCCCCCTTTCTCAGACTCCCCCCCTTTGACAAAGGGGGGCCGGGGGGGATTTAGCTTCTCGGCCGCTGGTTCGGGTGCAGGTTTTTGGCCCTAGCCACTCCGGTTGCCCTCCCCCAGCCCCTCCCATAAAGGGAGGGGGGCTTGAAGCGCCTCTTAAAGTCCCCTCTCCCCTTGTGGGAGAGGGGACTTTAAGAGGGGGAGTGAAGTGGCTACAGCGGAATGTCCCCGGAACATATCGGGAACTCTGCCGAAAAAGGATTGACCCGAATTTATGCACGTTGCGATCATCGCCATAACTGCTAACGGCGCCAGGATCGGCGCTAACCTGCACAACTGCATCCCGGAAAGCAGGCTCTTTGTCATTGAAAAGCATGCTACCGGCGACGCGCACCCGTTTGCAACCGGCGTGCAGGCCTTGGTGGATCGGCTCTGGTCCGATTACGGCGGCTTTGTCTTCATCATGGCGACCGGCATCGTGGTGCGCACCATCGCGCCGCTTTTGCAGGCCAAAGATAGGGACCCGGCGGTGGTGGTGCTGGACGACGCCGGACGCTTTGCCGTCTCTCTTCTTTCCGGTCACATCGGCGGGGCTAACGGACTGGCAAAGCAGTGCGCAGAGTTGACCGGTTCCATTCCGGTCATTACTACGGCCACTGACGTTAATGATCTTCCCTCCTTCGACATGCTGGCCAAGCATAACGATTGGCTGATCGACGACCTCTCCCGCGTAAAAGTCCTGAACGCTTTGCTCCTGGAAGGAAAAGAGATCGCGGTGGTCGACCGCTGTGACGCAGTGAGGCATTACTGCGCCGGAAAAGGGGTGCTCTCTTATCATGAGGACTTCCCGGAGGCGGTGGAAAGCGGAGCTAGCGGGCAGCTGTTCGTTACCAACAGGATCCTCCCGCGGCAGTACTACTCGGACCGTACCCTGGTGCTTCGCCCTGTGAATCTGTTTCTGGGGATCGGCTGCAACAGGGGGACCTCGGCCGGTGAGATTGAGTCGGTGGTGCTGGAGAACCTGGAACGGCTCTCGCTCTCCATCAAGAGCGTGAAATGCATCGCTACGGCGCAGGCAAAGGACGATGAGGCCGGTCTGCTTCGGTTCGCCGAAAAGTCGGGGCTCTCTATCGTCTTCTACCAAAGCGAACAGCTAAATGGCATCGATGTTCCCTCGCCCCCCTCGGCTCATGCCCTTGCGGCGATAGGCGCCACGGGCGTTGCCGAACCGGCGGCTCTGCTGGCGTCGAACGGGGGGAGGCTGATTTTGAAAAAGATTAAAGACGGAAATGTCACTCTGGCAATCGCGGAGGCGGATGTTGCCGCTCCAGAGGCAGGCAGAGGCAAATCCCCCTAAATCCCCCTTTGCCAAAGGGGGACTTTCAGACCTGGCGGGCCATTAAGTTTCCTGATTAGCAACCAACCCCGCCTGTGGCGGTGCTTTATCCCAGAGAACCTACCATCTTTATCGACTTTTATCATCTCTCCTCCCCCCAGCGGGGGGAGGTTGGGAGGGGGGAAGATTGCGGCTTCTGGCGAAGAACTGGCAGGGGT
>Ga0209317_1001291_pt1 | contig 22746 bp, 20 predicted proteins | sample RifGroB2_FD_183994 | JGI IMG/M metagenome (GOLD analysis project Ga0209317, IMG submission 183994) | Soil microbial communities from Rifle, Colorado, USA - Groundwater B2 (SPAdes) (version 2) | ecosystem: Environmental > Terrestrial > Soil > Unclassified | place: Rifle, Colorado | collected...
AATTACCGTAACTCTCTGCATTCCCTCCAAACCAGAGATAAGACCGGTGAGATCTCCGCTTCCCTCCAGAATAACTACGATAGGAACTTCTCCCCCCGTAGCGTCAGTGGACGGTATAAAATTTTCCACACTGAATCCGGCGGCTGCCGCCTGCTGCATAAATAAAACCATATAGCTGTGGGTATTCAGTTCTTTTGGTATAGTTGCTTCAAGTAAAATTTCGAATTTTTCCGCGTCCGCAATATCCGACGACAGTTTATTTAAACTTTGCAGTTTTACGTTCAGACCATAATTTAACGTCCTCATTTCCTTGTACAAATTTATCTTCTTGGCCATGCTAAATGATAAAGGGCCGATAGCAAAAAACCCGAACAAAACCATGCACGCCAACGCCCAAAATGTGTATATTTTGGAAAGGAACAATTCATTTGAAAAAAACAGTTTAGCTGAATTCTGCATTTCGTCTCTCATCTGTAAACTCCTCCGAGTCTGACCATGTATATATTCTCGGCAGAGGAAAAAACGACCTCCTTGATGGCCACTTCCGATACGCCGCCGTCCTGTAGCCAACGGAGGAACATCCCGGTAATCTGCGCCGGTGAGCTTCCTTTTACAACAATCTCAAATGTTTCGGGCTTAAATTCGACGGTGCTCAGGACAAGGTCTTTAGGCAGTCTCGACATAATAAAAGAGGTTTTTGTGGTCAGGGGTTTTCTGGTGCCAACTGTATTCTTACTATAATTAATCTTGTTGGTGATCTGCAAAGCTTTTTCCTCTACGTCTGCATACTCATTAATTTTAAATTCCAGATTTTTCTGTTCGTTGAGGAGACCATTAAGGAGAAAGTTCATCGTCATGTGTCCGACTAATAATCCAATAAGAACAGCACTAAAAAAAACAATTGTGGAAGACGAGAATTTTACGGCACCGCCTGCGGTAAACGCTTCGGTGCGCAAAGATTCGGGATTGAAAAATAAGGAATCGTCCGGGATGTAGTTTCCGCTACTAAGCGTTTTTTCTGTGTTTTCCCGGGGTCTTAGAAAGGGCAGATACTTTTCTAGCATATCTAGATTTTAACCTATTTGCCTTGTTTTTATGAATGACTTTTTCCTTTGAGGCTTTATCGAGAACTTGCTGAAGAACCTGCATCTGATCTTTGACCACTTCGGCACCGTTAGAGGAGACCAATGAAGCCTTCATACTTTTGATGGAGGACTTGTATTTGTCCTTCCAAAAAATATTGTGTTTTCTTTTGTTAGCAGAGCCCCTGAGAGCTTTTTTTGCTGATTTAGTGTTTGGCATAAGCGCTACGTATGATAACATACTTACGTATAAATACAACGTTTTTGCCCCATGGAAATGGTATGCCTTTGGATATTAACAAAACACAACTTAATGGGGTTCTTCTTAAAACACAGAACACAATATTGTCCGCAGCATTTATCATAGCAGCCTCTAACGGGCTCAACGCCATCCTGGGATTTTTAAAGGGGAGGCTTTTAGCCCACTATTTCGGGGTTTCAAACCAACTTGCTGTTTTCTATACCGCCGACAGAATACCTAATATGGTGTATTCCGTGCTGATAGTCGGCGCAGTTTCAACCGTTTTTATACCTATTTTCGCGGAGGGTCTAAGAAAGGATAAAGAAGAAGCCAATAAAACGGCGTCTTCCATGATCACGGTGACCCTGGTGTTTTTCTTAATTCTGACCGCGCTGGTCCTGCTTTTTACTAAACCTCTTTTCAACCTTGTATCTCTTGGTAAATTCGCCCCCGAAGAAGCCTCCCTGGGAGTTACCTTAATGAGAATAATGATGCTCTCTCAAATAATGCTGGTTCTGGGAAGTCTTGCCACAAGTATTTTACAAACATTTAAGTACTTTCTGGTGTCGGCTTTAGCTCCTTTGGCATACAGCACGGGCATGGTTTTGGGGATCATACTCTTTTCGGAAAAATACGGTATTTACGCCCCGGCTTTAGGTGTGGCCGCCGGCGCAATTTTTCACTTCGCCCTTCAATTGCCCGCCCTGACAAAAACAGGGTTTAATTTCGTACCCAAGATCAGCCTCTCGGATAAAGGGCTGCGCAGTATGGCCAAGCTCATCCCCCCGCGCATTCTCAGTGTCCTTCTGGCCAACTTAATTCAGGTAATAAACAACAGTCTGGCTATACTTGTATCCACATCTTCCGTTATTTATCTCAAATTCGCACTTCAGCTCCAGTCCTTTCCGGTAAGTCTGTTCGGAATATCCCTTGGTGCGGCGAGCCTTCCAACACTGGCGACCCAAAGCCGCAAAGAGGATCTGGGAAAATTTAAGGAAACGTTCACAACATCTTTGATGCAAATGCTTTATTTCGTTCTGCCTTTGAGCATGATTCTTCTTGTTTTAAGAGGGCCGGTCGTACGTATCGTTTACGGAGTCTCTAATTTTCCGTGGGAGGCAACCTTAAAAACTTCTTATACCCTGGCCTTTTTCAGTGTCTCAATATTCGCTCAGAGTACGAACTATCTGCTTACACGGGCTTTTTACGCATTAAAAGATACCAAAACTCCCGTTATAGTGAGTCTGTTTACCACAGCTCTGAATGTTCTTCTTTCTCTGTTTTTTGTAACCTGGCTAAAGTTTGGGGTTTGGTCGGTAGCGCTTTCGTTCTCGATAACTTCTCTAATAGACATGGTTCTTCTTTTTTACCTTCTACACAAACAGATCGGTGGCTTTGAAATTGAAAAAATACTCGTTCCCTTTACAAAAATTTCTTATGCTGCTTTATTTATGGGATTCGCGCTTTATATCCCGGTAAAACTTTTGGATAAATACATATTTGACACCACCAGAACCATCAGCCTGTTAGGTCTTGTGGCTGTTGCCGGGATCTTTAGTACCGCAGTCTACTTTTTTATTACCACACACATGCATGTCAAAGAGGTTGATCTTTTTTACAAGCTAATTAAGAAGCTGTCACCTATAAAGAAGGGCGTCCCATACCTTCCCGCGGAAGACAAGGTTGTTTGATACGGTCAATAAGGTAAAATCTCCCCATGGAACAGAAAAGTATCCGAAATTTTTGCATAATAGCCCATATTGACCACGGTAAATCCACGCTGGCTGACCGATTCCTCGAAATAACGGAAACCATTGATAAAAGACACCTCCAGGAACAAACGCTGGACAGTATGGAGCTGGAAAAGGAAAAGGGCATAACAATCAAACTAAAGGCTGTGAGAATGGCTTACAAAGGCTACCAGATGAACCTGATTGACACCCCCGGCCACGTCGATTTTTCCTATGAGGTGTCACGGTCCCTAGCTGCCTGCGAAGGCGCTATCCTTGTTGTGGATGCAACACAGGGAATACAGGCTCAAACCGTTTCTAATGTTTATAAGGCCTTGGAATCAAACCTCGTGATAATTCCCGTGATTAACAAAATCGATTTGTCCGCCGCGGATGTCGAAAGAACCGAAAACGACCTGGTAGGAACGTTCGGTTTTAAAAAGGAAAGCATTTTCAAAGTCTCTGCGAAAACCGGGGAAGGTATCGCAATGCTACTCGAAGAGGTAATTAACAGGGTACCCGCTCCTTCGGGAAATAAAGAAGCTGCCCCGCGGGGATTAATATTCGACTCCTTTTACGATGAGTATCTCGGGGTTATCGCTATGATAAAAGTAACGGACGGAGAGTTCCGCGAATACACAGGAGGAAAAGGGAAGAAAATCCATTTTCTCGCTACGGGAGTTTCTACAAAACCTGAAGAAATAGGGTATTTTAAACCCGAAAGGATAAAGGAAGGCCACCTCTCCACGGGAGAGGTAGGATATATAGCCACGGGGCTTAAAGCTATAACTGTAGTAAAGGTCGGAGATACGGTTTCTTTGGAGGGTGTGGAAACGGCACCGTTGCCGGGGTACAAAGAAGTCAAACCCTTCGTCTTTGTTTCTATCTACCCTATTGAAAACGATAAATTCCCGCAGCTTAGAGAAGCGCTTCAAAAACTTTCTTTATCGGACTCTGCTCTTATGTTCGAGCCGGAAAATAATTCGGCACTCGGTTTCGGTTTTAGGTGCGGTTTTCTTGGACTGTTACACGCAGACATAATTCAGGAAAGGCTGGAAAGGGAATACGACCTCAGACTTATATCAACCACACCGTCCGTTGAATACCACGTAGAACTTACGAACGGAACTACCCTCGAGGTAAGGGCTCCTTCCGAAATGCCCGATAGGTCGAGAATTCTCCGCATACTAGAACCGAGAATAAACCTCACAATAGTTTCACCCTCTACCTACGTTGGAGAAGTCATAAAACTTTGCGAAGAAAGACGGGGTGAAAACACGAAGATGGAATACCCCAGCGAGAAAACGGTTTACTTCAGCTACGTACTCCCCCTGGCCGAGCTTGTGTACAACTTTTTTGACGATTTAAAAAGAGTCTCGTCCGGCTTTGCTTCGCTCGACTACGAGTTCAGAGATTACGCCCCCGTCGATGCCGTAAAAATGGACATTTTGGTGCACAACTCTATAGTCGACCCCCTTTCCCACATAGTCTTAAGAAGTAAAGCGCACGATGTCGGTAAAAGCCTTTTGAAGAAACTTAAAGAAATAATACCTAAACAGCAGTTTACGGTGTCTCTGCAGGCCGCGCTGGGCGGTAAAATAATAGCCCGGGAGGATATTCCCGCTTTCAGAAAAAACGTGCTGGCAAAGATGAGCGGAGGCCACAGGGAAAGAAAAGATAAGCTTTTAGATATACAGAAAAAAGGCAAAGAAAGAATGAAAAGAATAGGAAAGGTTGAGATACCGCAGGAAGCTTTCAGGCAGATACTTCAGACCAAGTGATTTCCCTACCACAAAAACTTCTCAAGGGTATTGACACCCTTAGCACTCGTGATATATTACTGATAATATGTTAAGTGACAGGCAGTTCCAACTTATACACGCAGTAATCGATGAATATATAAAAAACGCTGAGCCTGTGGGTTCGGTCGAAATAGTAGCAAAGTATAATTTAAGGTGTTCCCCCGCAACAGTAAGAAATGAGATGGCGAAGCTCATTGAATTGGGTTTCCTGGAGATGATGCATACTTCCTCCGGCCGCGTTCCCACAAAAATGGCCTATCGCCTTTACTTAGACCAGATGATGGAGGAAAGAGAACTTCCGGTTCTTCAGGAAGTAGCATTAAAACAGCGCCTTTGGACCAATAGATTCGAGTTTGAAAAGCTATTACGTGAGTCCGTGTTGGCACTGTCCGAAATGAGCAGATCTTTAGCTTTCGCGACAACCGAAGACGGTTTTGTAAGCTACGCCGGTGCCGCAAATATACTCGACCACAAAGAGTTTTGGGACATTGATGTTGCAAAACAGGCATTTTCTTTACTGGACGAATATCACCTTCTTGAGAGAGTTTTAGATAACGCAGCAAATCAGGGGGATATCAAAACCCTGATAGAAGAAGAGATCGGAATTGAAAAGCTAAACAGGTGCGCCATGGTATTTACAGAATATTCAGCAGGAAAAAGATCGGGCAAAATAGGAGTTATAGGACCTTCCAGGATCAGCTACCCGGAGATTATACCTTCCGTTAAGTACACTAAAAGGTTGGTTGAAGAGCTCGGCGGTTCTTGGTAACCCCATAATAATCAGTCAAATATGAAAGAGGATAAATTACAAAAAGATAAGATAGAAACCCTTGAGAAAAAAATTAAGGAGTTGGAAGATTGTTGGAAGAGGGCTCTCGCGGATTACAAAAATCTTGAGAAAAGAGTGGAAGAAGACAAAGACGGTTGGAAGTTTTTCGCAAACGAAAGATTGATACTCAGGATACTTCCTGTAATAGACAACCTGGAGCGGCTCAAAAAGCACATGGACGATAAAGGGCTGGATTTGATAATAAAAGACATGGTGTCTAGCCTAAAGGAATTCGGGGTTGAGGAAATAAACTCAGAGAAGGTAGAGTTCGACCCGATGCTAATGGAAGCCCTTGAGATAGCTGAAGGTGAAAAAAATAAAGTGGTAGAGACAGTTTCAAAAGGATACTTACTTAACAATAAATTAATACGACCGGCTGTAGTTAAGGTCGGAAATGGCCAAAAGGAGGCTTAAATGTCAAAAATAATAGGAATTGACTTAGGTACAACAAATAGCGTAGTAGCAATTATGGAAGCGGGAAGTCCCAAGGTTATACATAACTCCGAGGGAGCAAATACAACTCCTTCCGTAGTGGTTCCGGATCAGAATTTTGTCGGCGTCCCTGCAAAACGACAACAGATAGTAAACCCGAAAAACACTGTTTTCAGTATAAAAAGATTGATGGGTAGAAAATTTTCGGACCCCGAAGTTCAGCAGTTAAAAAAGGACGCTCCCTACGATATTAAAGAAACCGCAAGCGGCTTAGCCGGAGTTGAGGTCGAAGGAAAGATTTATACTCCCCAGGAAATTTCCGCAAAAATTCTTTCGAAATTAAAAGCCGAAGCTGAGAAGTTTACCGGAACAACAATTACCGATGCGGTTATAACCGTCCCCGCCTACTTTAATGACTCTCAAAGAACCGCAACAAAAGAAGCGGGACAGATAGCAGGACTCAACGTAAAAAGAATAATTAACGAACCTACGGCTGCTGCGTTAGCATATGGACTCGATAAAAATATTACCGAAAAAATAGTTGTGTTCGATTTGGGCGGAGGAACTTTTGATGTTTCAGTACTCGATATCTCTGAAGGAGTTTTCGAAGTCAAAGCAACAAATGGGGACACTCATCTTGGAGGGGACGATTTCGATCAGAAAATAATTGCGTGGCTACTGGAAGAATTCAAAAAGGAAAACGGAATGGATCTCTCTTCTGATAGACAGGCAATGCAGAGATTAAAAGATGCCGCTGAAAAAGCGAAGATCGAACTTTCGTCAACCACAACGACCGAAATTAGCGTTCCCTTTATTACGGCAGATCAGACCGGACCAAAACATCTTAACACCACACTTACCCGCGCGCACTTGGAACAACTGGTCGAAGACCTTTTGAACAGAACCATTAAGCCGATGGAAAACGCTTTAAAGGACGCCGGAATTTCAGTTTCACAAATAAACGAAGTCGTAATGGTCGGCGGAATGACGAGAATGCCAAAAGTTAACGAAATCGTTAAAAACTTCTTCGGAAAAGAACCCCACAAAGGAATAAATCCTGATGAAGTTGTGGCTATCGGTGCCGCCATCCAGGGAGGAGTTCTAGGAGGAGACGTCAAAGACGTTGTGTTGCTGGACGTCACTCCTTTAACTTTGGGTATTGAAACTTTGGGAGGAGTCTCAACTCCTTTGATAAAGAGAAACACTACAATACCTACTAAAGCGTCTGAAACATTTTCAACGGCCGCTGATAATCAGCCGGGGGAAATCAATGTTTTGCAGGGAGAAAGAAACATGGCTGCGGACAACAAATCTCTCGGGAGATTTATGCTGGACGGAATTCCTCCGGCTCCCCGCGGACTTCCACAAATTGAAGTCACGTTCGATATCGATGCCAATGGTATTTTGCACGTAACCGCAAAAGACAAAGCAACAGGAAAAGAACAAAGAATATCTATACAAGGCGGAACCGGGCTGAACAAAGAGGAAATAGATAGGATGGTGAAAGAAGCCGAGACCCACTCTGAAGAAGATAAAAAAAGAAAAGATCTCGCTGAAAGCAGAAACATCGCCGACGGACTAACATACACCGCCGAAAAATCTCTAAAGGATGCCGAAGGGAAAATTCCGGAAGAAATGAAAAAAGAAATTAATGATAAAATCGCTGAAATCAGAAGCGTGTTGCAAACAGCAACCGCGGAAGAACTAAAAAGCAAAACACAGGAACTTTCAACTTCCTTGCAGAAGATCGGACAGCACTTGTACGGGCAGCAAGGACAACAGGGACAGCCAAATCCGGGACAGGGGCCTCAGCCGGGTCCGGAAGACGGACAAAATCCAAACAACGAAGGACCGGTCGAGGGCGAGGTTGTTGAATAAACAACCCTGTTAATATATTATTAGCTCATACACAAACTGCCCAAGTTGTTGATATCATTGCAACAGCTGCGGCACAAGTAAAAACTATGGATGCCGTACAAATAACCACAATAATCGTTTTGATTGTATTCATAATTGATGTAACCGCCGTTTCAGTGTTTCTCATTTTATTTCTGAGAGACCTGAGAACCACGGCACAGGATGCCGACAAAGCCCTCAGGGATGTCAGACATATCACCGGTGCTATCGGAGGACCTATTGCTGTTGCAGCCGGGCTTCTTGAAAACGTCGCCAGGGGAACAAAAGCATTCAAACTTATCAGTAGTATTTTTAATAAAAATGAGGAGGAATAATATGTGTGAACATCATCAGGGGCATGACAACCCAAAGTCTTTTGTAAAAGGAGCTTTTTTGGGGGCTCTTGTAGGGGCGGTTCTTGGTGTGTTATTTGCCCCGGAATCCGGGGAGAAAACGAGGAAAAAGCTCAAAGACAAGTCTGGGGAGCTAGTGGAAAAAGGACTGGAAGCAGTAGAACAGGCCGCAGATAAAGTGGAAGAGGTAAAAGACCTGGTTGAGCCTTATAAAGAAAGGGCCGAGGAATTCATACACGACACCGAAGAACGTGCCAAAGAAGAGGCGGACAATATTAAAAAACGCTACTTCAAGGGAACAAAGTAACACAAAACCGCGCCTGATACTTATTAATATCCCCGTTTGTTAGTGTTAGAATATTTCTAATGCCGTCCTCTATTACCTCACTGGGAAACTTTGAACAAACCTCTCCGGAAATACGTGAGCCGGGAACTGAAACGGTCCCTCAAATAACCCCTGACATGGAGAAGGCCGGTGAAATAGCTCCTACTGCCAACACTCCCGAAAAAGCAACCGTAACCCCTATCGTGGACGTAAGCACCACAGAAGCACTCCCTGACCACCCTGTCACCCCAAAAGACTCCATAACATCTCTGGCAAACGAAGAGGAAAGCCGCTTTAGACAAGAAGTTCAGGAAGAAAAACTGCCCAATGGATCCGCTTAACAACATAGACAGCCTCAATAATACGGTCGAAAATACTGTCAGCACAGCTGAGTTTGCAGCACCTATCCTCATCGTCCTATTTATAGCTCTTTACATTTTTGTTTTGTGGAAGAAAAAACAGAACGAAAAAACCTCACAGTACAAACTAACTTTTTTACAGGTAAAGTTGCCCCCCGATAATGAAATAGAAGTTAAGGCAGCCGAACACATGTTCTCAAACCTGATGGGGTTCCAAAAAAGTTTCCTTCAATCAATTTTTACGGAACCCTTTAGGATTTCCTTCGAAATAGTTTCTAAAGCCGACGGGATTGCTTTTTACGTGGTTGCCCCCAACGAAATTGCAACGATAGTAGAAAAACAGATTAACGGAGCGTACCCGACCGCTGAGATAGATATAATAAATCCTCACGAGATATGGGACAGGGGTTCTTACACGCAGGTGGTGGAATTAAAACTCCGCGGACCTTCTTATTACCCTCTCAAAATTTACGAGGATCTGAAAAATGACTCTCTTAGTTCTATCACCTCCGCCATGAGCAAACTTGGTAACGATGAGGTAGTAGCAGTTCAGTATGTAGTTCAACCCGCGGGAGACAATTGGAGGCTGGCCGGAAGAAGGTTTTGCTCGAGTATAAGAGAAAAGGCGTCCAACCCTGAGAAAAAAATAAATATAGACACATCTTTCCTCGAAGGGATTGAAAAAAAGACAGCCCTTCCCGGTTTTTATACAAAGATCAGGATCGTCTCCGTGGCGAAGGATAAATTTACCGCACAATCCAACGTTCAAAATATGCTCAGTGCTTTTGAACAATTCACAAACATGAACTACAACAAACTTGTGAAAAAAACTATGATCTCAGCAAAAACGCTGATCAAGAATTTCATTTACAGAAAAGTGAGGGTAAAAGATATTTATATTCCAATCGCAGGAATACAACTTTATTCCGACACATCGGTTCTGAACATCGAGGAGCTTGCGACCGTGTTTCACTTCCCGAATAAAAATATTGAGACGCCCAACATAATTTGGCTGACCGCAAGGAAATCTTCGGCACCGACCAACATACCTACAACCGGCCTTTACCTTGGAAAGAGCAACTTCAGGGGTGTAGAGAAGCAGATCTTTATGAGTCAGGAAGATAGGGCGCGCCATTTCTATATCATCGGTCAAACCGGTACAGGCAAGTCTCAATTTTTGATGTCGCTTGCTTTGCAGGATATTCAAAGCGGTGAAGGTGTGGCCATAATAGACCCCCACGGAACAGATGTAGAAGAACTTTTAAAGAAGATTCCTGCGTCAAGAAAGGACGATATTATTCTTTTTGACGCGTCGGATACAGAACGCCCGATGGGGATAAACATGCTGGAAGCGCGTTCGGAAGAAGAAAAACATTTGATTATTAACTCCTTTATCGCGCTGCTTTACAAGCTGTACGATCCGAACCATCAAGGAATAATGGGACCGATACTCGAAAGGACGATAAGAAACGTTATGCTCACTGCTATGTCCGATCCGGACAGCACAATGATCGACGTGATGAGACTTTTGACCGATCAAAACTATAGCAAAACATTCATGGACAGAATCACGGACCCGCTCGTAAAAAGATACTGGATAGATGAGGTTGCGAGTGTTCCGCAGGGTAAAAGAGGAGAAAACATGCAGTACTTCACTGCCAAGTTCGACCGTTTCGTAACTGACAGCACAATGCGCCACATTTTGGGTCAGAAAAAGTCCGCGTTCAACTTTGACGATGTTATGGCACAGAAAAAAGTTTTGCTTGTGGATTTATCAAAAGGAAAAATAGGGGAAGAGAATTCTAACTTCATCGGATTACTGCTTGTGCCCAGAATATTGGCGGCCGCCCTGAGAAGACACTCCTTATTAACTAAGGGTGTTGCATATCCTGATTTCTACCTCTATGTCGACGAGTTTCAAAACTTCGCCACCCCGGACTTTGCCACAATCCTTTCCGAAGCCAGAAAATATAAGTTGAATCTTACCGTGGCACACCAGTTCATCTCTCAGCTCGATGACCAGATAAAAGAAGCTGTGTTCGGGAATGTGGGTACAATATGCTCATTCAGAGTAGGTGTGGAGGATTCGGAATTTCTCGAAAATCAGTTCGCTCCTAAGTTTACAAAGACCGATCTTATCAATCTGCCAATAGGAAACTGCTACACGAGAATGCTTGTGAAAGGACAACCGACCCCTCCGTTTTCTCTGGCTGTGGACTGGAACAAGATAACTTCCGCACCTAAAGACGAGGAACTGGCAAAAGCGATTAAAGAGATGTGCCGTTTGAAATACGGAGTGCCTGCGGAAGAAGTTGAAGAGTACATAAAACTCCGTGCGGGATACGAAGAGAAAAAAGTAGAAGAGGCACCCCTGTCCAAAATTCCCCCTCTCGGCAGAATTCCTTTTTAATACTGTTGCTGTATAATCATGATAATGATCACGCTGCCGTTCTTCCAGAAAAGTACAAAGCGCCCCAGTAAATTTTTAACCCTTTCAATCAGTTCAGAAGATGTAAAATGCGCCGTTTTTTATGACGACCCGACAGAGACAAAACTTAAAATATTAGGTGCGGCAAAGCAGCCTTTATCAAAAGGCAGTTCGAGGGCCGGCGTAATTATCGAAGAGGATAACGTAGAAAGCGCCGCTGAAGAAGCTATAAAACGGGCGCTCGAAAATACCGAGGATGATGTTTCTCATCTTATCATTGCGGCCGGAAATGCCACGGTACTTGGAATTACAACAACTGTAAGATACAGAAGAAAAGAACCCCATACTCCCATAAATGATAAAGAGGTCGCCCGTCTTTACGAGCGTATATCAGAAGCCGCTTATATTGAAGCCCAAAACGAGTACTTAAGCACTACGGGAAATGCCGACGAAAATCTCGAAATTGTAACAACCTCAGACGTTTCGCTTAAAATCGACGGGCACTCGGTGAAAGATCTGGAGGGAAGTGCCGGCCTGGTTATAGAAGCGGCGGTTTATCACGCTTTCTGCCCCGAATATCATATAAAAGCCCTCCAATCACTGGCAAAAAAGCTCGGGCTGAGCATACTGGCAATAGGCTCGGGGATGTACTGCACCGCCCAATGGGTCAAAAAAATAACTCCTGAGATATCCGACTACATCCTGGTGGACGTTGCGGAGGATACTACCAACGTCTCTATCGTTTTCGGGGGCGGTATCGTAGCCACTAAATTTTTAAGTCTGGGACATAGACACTTTGTGGAACAGATCGCCGAACGTATGGGGGTCACCATGGAGGAAGCCGGAAAATTACTCAATTCTTATCTCAACGAGGTATTGTCCGACCCCGAAATGGAAGTAGTCGGGGGGTGCGTAAAAGAGGCTATAAAAATATGGGTGATGGGGGTTGAAATATTATTTGGAGAATTCACCGGGGTTAAAACCTTTCCTTCCAAAATATTTTTGTTGGGGGCCGGAGCTGAAATACCTGAAGTTGTAAAGGCTCTAATGACAGACTCGTGGGCAAAGAACATACCGTTCAGGGAAACACGTGAAGTTTCTCTTATGGAAATCGAGGGGCTCCCTGTCACCGACGCGACAGGAGCTGTAAAAAGCAAAGGTTGGTTTAGCAATGCAGTCCTGTCTATAATCTATAAGGAAATTTTTGATAAATAATTTTGGAAATTTAAAATGACAAAACTTGAATTGGAAGTACATGATGATGCCCTTTCGGCAATAAATAAAATTAAAAATCTAAACGATTCGGGAATAGAACTAATTATTCCGGAAGGCTCTATACTGTTCGACAATATAATCAGCCTTAAGCTCATCTCTCAGGCAGCGGATAAGAACCAAAAGGTAATTCAATTCACAACAACCGACGAGATAGGAGCTTCTCTCATTGCGATGCTTGAGGAGCCGGCGGGCCAAGCCGGCCAGAACTATCAGGAGAGGGAGCCTGAACAAATGCCCGGAGTTATTCCGGAAAAAAGCAGATTCGTATTTAAAAAGCCGGCCTTTCCGAAGATCAGGCTGCCGAAATTTAAAAGTGGTCTGGTTCTGCCTGCAATAATACTGGCTGTACTGATCGGCATGATCTTTGTACTCTCTAAAAAACCCGTGGCCTACGCAAAAGTTCTTCTTAACTCCCAGCCTCTTACGAGAAGTACTACCGTTAAAGTGAAGCACGGCGGCACCACGGATGCTGCGAAGATGGAGCTTAAAGGACAAACTTTAGACACTAACGTTGAAATTACCGACGAGGTTCCGACCACAGGAGAAAAGCTCGTGGGTAAGAAAGCGGAGGGGGAGGCGTCCATTTACAATAAAACGGATGCAGAGATAAAACTCGATAAGGGCTCCAAATTAAATTATGACGAAAAGGATCTCGTTTATGTGCTTGATGACGACATAACAGTCCCTGCAAGAGAAGAGCAACCCAACCCGGACGACCCACTAACCCAGATCTATAAACTCGGTGAGGCGACGGTAAAGATAACGGCGGGGGACATAGGTGATAGTTACAACATAGATTCGGGAAAAGACCTCGAGGTGGATGGGTATAAATCCAGTGAAATGGTAGCAAAGACAAAAAGCAAGTTATCCGGGGGCGAAAGCAAAAAAGTAAAAGTGGTAGCCGAAGCGGACAAAACGGCTCTCCAAAAGAAAGTAACAGATGCCGCAAAAGAGAAGGCGACCTCGGACTTAAAGTTTAAGCTCGGAAAAACACAGCGTCTGATTGAGGGCTCTATAACCGTGCAAATAACAAAAGAGGCTTACACTGCAAAGGTAGGCGATGAGGCTGAAAAACTTATCCTTACAGCATACGCCGGAGCTTCGGGACTCACCTACATGGATTCAGAACTTAACTCCCTGCTGGATAAAATAGTTCAAAACCTGGTTCCTCAGGGACACGTTCTTTCGGAGAAACAACGGGAGGTAAGCGCAATACCCTTAGGAAATTCCACCGCCAGCGTACTCAACTCATCCGAGGCCGACATGCAAATAACTTTAAAGACATTTACCGTAACGGCAGTTGATAAAGAAGAGCTTAAAAAATCCCTTGCCGGGAAATCGGTATCGGACGCCGAAAAAGTTCTGGGGAGTATAGGTAGTCTCAGCACCTACTCCATTGAGATCAAGCCCGTAATACCCCTTTTTAACAAAGTTCCTAAGGATCTTAACAGGATCAACCTGGAAGTGGAAAATGAGTAAGAAAAAGGCCGTAGCACCGGATAAAAGTTACATTGGGATCGACTACGGCGCGAGTAACGTCGGAGTTGCTTTGGGAAAAAACGGTTTCGTGACTCCTCTTAAAATAATCAGCGGTAAAAGCACGAACGCCGCGATAAGCGAATTAATAAGAGCGGCTTTAGAAAACAAAACCGAGGCGTTTGTGATGGGACTTCCCTTGACGGCAGAAGGCAAGGAAACGGCGCAGTCTCTGACAAATAGAAAGTTTGCAAAACTCCTAAAAATAATGTCCAAAAAACCTGTGATATTTGTAAACGAGGAAAACTCAACGCAGGAAGCCCTTCAAAGCTTAACTATCCAAAAAAGCACCGGAAAAAGGAAAGCTTATTCAGACGACCTCGCAGCTGCGATAATACTTAGGCGTTTTTTCCAGGAAGCTCCGAAAGGAGCCTAACGTCTTTCGATCCGCAAAGACAACACTCAAAATTCTCCCCGGGGGTTAAGCACGACGGACATATAAAAACACCCTCTCTTTCCACTAAATCTTCCTGTTTGCAGGTGTTACATAAGAACATAACCTGATCCTGCGGGATTTTTCCACAATTAGGGCACTGAAATTTTAAACCCGTTCCTTCCTGTTTATTAATTTCCGGCATAACATTAAGCTAACAAAAATCGTGGCAATTGTCACCACAGTGCGCATAGGCTAGAATTCATACATGAGCTTTCTACAAATATTTGTGCTTGTATATTTAACAGCGGGGGTGGTGTACGCAGGATATGTTTTATCACAACGACCTTTTAGTATTTTCATGCTACCTATTAATATTCTCGGCGGCCCGCTCCTGGCGGTACATTATTTCATAAAATATTATTTTAAAAAGGACGCCGGTCCCGCGAAAATAAGACACAAGGATCTTCTGAAGGGAAAGAAGGCGGCGTTTTTCGACCTCGATGGAACAGTATGGGACTCGGACATACTTTGGATAGATGCTATAGGGAAAGTTGCCCGGGAAAACGGTCTCGGAGAAATAGACATAAGAAGCACATATCTGCCGGGGACGGAACTTGTAAAGATATGGAAAGTTCTGCAAGCTTACAACGGATTTAAGCTTCCCGAAAAGAAAAATTTCCGCACACTTGCCGCCGAAACTGAGGCTAAGATGGTAGAACATATAAACAACTCAGAAAATATCGATCTTATCGAGGGTTTCCGCGATATTACCTTTTTTCTGAAAGAAGAGAAGGGTTTAAAACTGGCGCTGGTCACAAACTCAAGCAGGGAAATAGCAGATGCCCTGACACAGAAAACGGGCGTCGCCTACTTGTTCGACCTGATCCTTACCGGAAGTGAGATTTCAAAAAAGAAGCCTTCCCCGAAAATATTTTTGACGGCAGCAAGAAAACTTCACGTTTCGCCGAAAAACGTACTTGTGTTTGAAGACTCCTTGTCGGGTTCAAAAGCCGCCGAAAAAGCGGGAATGGACCAGGTAATTATATGGAGAACCGATATTCCTCAGGTAGAGTACCACGGCAATATCTACGGGTTCTACCCCGACTTTGAAGGTCTGGATAAAATAATAAGCACGCCGTCCCAACAAAGAGTTCTGGAAGGGATAAAGCGTTTTAGGGAGTCAAAGGGTATGCCGGACACGAACGAAGAGCCGCAGGTTAATCAATAAACGTAAAAATAATCTTGTCCAGCTTTACGAAAAACATCGGATTTTTCAGGGATTTTATAAACTTCCATAAGTTACCGGAATCTCCGGACACTATCAACTCACTGTGATCGGATGAATAATGCTCAACCCCATGCAGATGGAGTTTAAACGTACGGACCTTGGTTCGGAGGAACAGCTGAGTCCAGAGTTTCTCGTGTTTACCGAGGATATTCATTTGTAATTTTCTTTTCTTCGTGTCTTTCATATTATTTGGCGTAACCGGTTATTATAACACAAAGAGGCTGTGGTGGAAAATTGTGGGAAGGGGGAGTTGGCCGGCAAGAAACAACAAAGGTTGGATAGAATTCACGATATGCGCAAGACGCCGAACAAAAAACTTCCACCAAGCAACACAAGTTGCTTTATCATTGTGGATAACTTTTGTTATATTTGGCAAATCCCGCCCAAAAAGAAATTTTCGTAGATTATGATACAGAAGTTTGAAGAAAAACCAATAGAGTTTTGGAAGGCTGTCCTCGGAGAAGTAGAACTTAAACTGTCCCCTATGGTGTTTAAATCTTTGGTTTCCCGGACCACTGCAGAGGTCGACACCGACGGAAATTTAAAAGTCCTGTGTGAGGACGATTTTGTAAAAAACAATGTAGAAAAAAGGTACAACGTGGTACTCGAGGAAGCCGCGCAAAAACTTGCTAACCGCAAAGTGCGGTTTATAGCGATCGTAAAAAAAGCGGGGTTGGAAGAAAACGCAGTGGTAGGCACCACGGCAAATTTAGGGCCTCTTTTTCATCAGCCAAAATCCCCCGCGGACACAATAAGAGAGAAACAAAAAAAATCAAATCTATCTCCCAAATTCATTTTCGAAAGCTACATTATGGGAAAGAATAATAATCTCGCGTACGCCATAGCAACGGCCGTGGCTCAAAGACCGGGCGAATTGTACAATCCCGTTTTCGTGTATTCGGGAGTGGGTCTTGGAAAAACACATTTGATCCAGGCAATTGGCAACGAAATAATAAAAAATAAGCCGGGGATGAACGTTGTGTACACAACCGGGGAAGCCTTTACGAACGAGCTTATAGACGCGATTAAAAACGGAAAGGGAGGGCCGGGTAAATACTCAACCAACGATTTTAGAAACAAATTCAGGAAAGCCGACGTGCTCCTGATAGACGACATACAGTTCGTGATAGGAAAAGAGGCAACGCAGGAAGAATTTTTCCACACGTTCAACGCCCTTTACATGGCGCAAAAACAAATAGTTATCACATCGGACCGTCCTCCCAAGGACTTCAATAGCTTTGAGGAAAGGATTACCTCCAGGTTCAGCAGTGGAATAATAGCGGATATCCAGGCACCGGACATGGAAGTCAGAGCCGCTATATTAAGAACAAAAAGGGACATGCTGAATCATAATATTTCAAACGATGTTCTCAATTTTATCGCAGAGCGTGTTACAACAAATATCAGAGAGTTGGAGGGTGCTTACATGCAGGTAATCACCAATGCCATGGCGGAAAAGATAGAACCAACCAGGGAGTCCGCGGCGCGTGCTTTGGGACAGAACCTCCGAAATAATCAAAAAAGAAACGTCAGTGTGAACGAAATATTAAAAGCGGTATGCACTTATTACGCGGTAAAAGCACCGGACATAAAAGGGAAAAGGAGAACAAAAGACCTGGTAATACCGCGCCAGGTAGCGATGTTTCTTATAAAAGAAATGACCGATACACCGTATATGACGATAGGAGATTTTTTAGGGGGAAGGGATCACACTACAATAATGCACGGAGTAAGAACCATAGAAAGTGAAGTTTCAAAAGCCGGAAAGATACAACAAGATATCGCTAACGTGCGGCTTACGTTGGCAGAGTAATGTGCATAAAATAGTAAAGTGCTACAGGTCTTGTGGATAAGTGGCGCGGTTTATACACAGCATAATCCCCAGGGGTGAGGCACTTTTCAACAATCTTTGAGGCCCCCGGCACAGCTTTTGTGTTTTAAAAAAAAGGGTTAAAGTTGTAACTGCTGCTTTTTTTCACCTGTACACAAAGGCCGCAGGGTGTAATTGCCGAAACAAAGCCAAATGGAACAACTTTCCACATACACACAGCACTAATGAAACTAAGACTGAATATGTATATATAAAACTTAATGAAATATAATGGGGATAACACATGCTGTTTTTAACTTTACTTATTACAAGATTTCTCGAAGCATTTATAAGACTCCTTAGTTTGGGTTCGGGAGGAACTTGGCCTGGACATGTTGCCCTGAAGTTATACCCCGGTGTTTTATCTGCTTCCGGTATTTCCCCTTCTGTTGGAACTGTATTGATCTCCGGAACTAACGGAAAGACCACTACGACTAAAATGCTTTGTCACGTTTTGCGCGGGAAAGGTTTCGTTGTTACCGCTAACGCTTCGGGGGCGAATCTGCTCAATGGCATAGCTTCATCACTTTTGTCAGGAACTCCCTTATTTGATAAACGTCGCGCTGACTATGCAGTCCTTGAGGTAGATGAGTTCACGCTTCCCACTGTTTTGGAGCAATTGAAAGTAAAAGGAATTGTTCTGCTGAATCTTTCCCGCGACCAGCTGGACCGCTACGGAGAGACCGATCTTATTCTTGAAAGATGGGAAAAAGCCGTGAATGAAAGTGAAATTAATTACGTGGTTTTGGATAAATCCTTCGAGTATTTCCGTGAGATGAGTTTTACTTCAGGTGCGGAAGTTTTAAACGCCGAGGACATTCCTGAGGAGATTTTACCGGAAGATCTAAAGGAAAGATTTCACGCTAAGAACATCAAAGCAGTGTTAACGACGGCGTCCTTTTTAGGAATTCCGTTTGAAGAGACCGTTTTATTGTTGACAGATTTTCAGGCGGCTTACGGTAGGGGTGAGATAATCGACTTCGGCGGCATTAACTTTCATCTATTTCTAGCAAAAAATCCTGCAAGCCTTACTGCCAACCTGAAAGCTTTTGAAAAAAGAAAAAATGATTTCGACGCCGTACTTTTCATTTTGAACGACAACATTCCTGATGGACGGGATGTTTCGTGGATCTATGATGTGGAGCCTCTACTAATTCTTTCGGCATGTGCCGGAAAAGAAATTTATGTTTCGGGTGTTAGGGGGTTTGATATGGCCGTGAGACTTGATTACGCGGGTGTTCCTATTTTGGAAGAAAACGTAACCACGTCGGTGCCGGAAATTATGAAGCGCATAAAAAAAAGTTCCGTGAAAAATATTGCGGTGTTTCCCAATTACTCTGCAATGTTGGATTTTAGAAAAATGCTTACGGGAAGGAAAATATTATGAACAAACTATTAATTGGGTATCTGTATAAAGATGAGCTCAATTTATATGGAGACAACGGCAATGTCGAGGTACTGTCCGCAAGATGTGCACGCCGGGACATTGAATGCGAAATCGTTTTAATAAGTAAAGGAAACCTTTCCGCCTACGCTCGACTATCAGAGATCAATTTGTTATTTATGGGTGGAGGTCCGGACTCGTCTCAAAAATCAATTTACGGGGATTTTTTGGAAGAAAAAGAACCCTTTATCCGGGACTACATAGCCTCAGGAAAAACAGGACTTTTTGTGTGTGGTTCCTATCAATTGATGGGGGATTACTACAGGGCAGCGGATGGAGCTGAGCTAAAAGGGCTGGGCCTTTTTAAAGCGCACACAATTCATTTCGGAAAAAACAGACCGCGTTGTATAGGAAATGTTCGGGCTAAAATTAATAGCAAACTTTCTTCCGATCAGGTTTTTAAAAACGTAGATTTCCTGGGGGGTGCGGTGATCGGGTTTGAGAACCACGGCGGCAGAACCTATCTTGATGCCGGGGCGGCGCCTTTTGCCCACGTTACTTATGGGCATGGCAATAATTCAGAAGACGGCACCGAGGGAATTATCGTAGGAAACTGCATCGGAACCTATTTTCACGGCCCCATACTTGCAAAAAATCCTCATTTAGCGGATTATCTAATTGCAAAATCTTTGAACCTTCCCGAACTGCCAAAATTGAACGCCGGACTCACAGTCGCTTCTTATACTGCCTCAAAGAAGCTGAGGTAAATGAAGAAGATACAAGTCTCAAAAATATTATTTTTCGCTCTCATCGCAGTTTTACCTGTCAATCTTGGTAAGCATTTCGAATTTTCCGGAGCCTACGTTTATGGAAATCTTGTCGACTATCTTGTTCCCACTTTATATCCTCAGGACGTTCTGGCACTCGCCCTACTGCTTGCGATTATTTTCGAAAAAAAGAAAATTATATTACAAGGTCCCGTCAAAAAGTTAGGTATCTTTTTAGGACTTTTATTTCTTTCTTCTCTGTTCGCTTCAAGAATTCTTCCGTCACTGTGGTTCTCGTTCAGAATATTTCTTTACTCAATGACAGCGGTATACATCTATTTTTGGCTTGACCTTAAAAAGGACACCGCCCTGTTGAGGAAAATCCTGACATTTCAGTTTTTATTTATAAGCACCCTGGCTATTCTGCAGTTTTTTATGAGGGGCTCCGTCTTTGATAACTACCTTTTTTTTGGTGAACAGCCTTACTCGGAGAGCACCCCTTTGATCACTAAGGAATTTTTCTTTGGTACCGTAATACTTCCACCGATGGGGCTGTTCCGCCATCCTAATGTATTGGCGGGGTATTTAGCTTTCCTATTGATTATGGTTATTTTCCGATTTCCGAGAAGCAGGTTGAGTTTTGTCGCTTTTTTTCTTGGGTTGCTGGCGTTGCTCCTGACGTTTAGTTTGTTTACATGGGCGGTGGTATTTTTAACCTTGGTTTTATATAAAATTCTTCCCGACAAAAAACATATTATGTATCTGTACCTTTTTGGGGCATCGCTGATAATGCTGATCCCGTTCTTTCCTTTTTCTTCCGACAGCGCTTCTTTTTACAGGAGGGACAGCCTGCTGGGGGCGAGTTATAGAATTGCGGGAGAGTTTCCATTGCTCGGCGTCGGGGCAAACAACTTCACTTCTTATGTAGACGATTACCAGGTCACGGATGATATCAGGTTCACACAGCCCGTGCACAACGTGTTCGCTTTAATATTGGCCGAGTCAGGTATTTTTGCTTTCATTTTATTTTTGCTCATCTTTTTTGAAGCGTACACAGGGGTATTCCGGGAGGCCTCGACACCCCTGTTTATTTCCATGTCTGTTCTGCTTTTGCTCATGAGCTTTGACCATTATTTCTGGACAATGCACCAAACAGCACTCCTGTTTTTTCTTATCCTGGGGCTGTCATGGAAGTATGCCTATGGACAAAGAAATTGATATTTATATATAATTCTTTTAATGCGCAACAAGCTTTTATTAACTGTCCTCATACTCGTGATTCCTTTCCTTCTTACAGCTTGCACGCTTAAAGATTTGCCGGTAGTCGGTCGGTTTTTCGGCGGGGGCGGGATTTTACCGGGAGGACCGGTCACTCTAAATGTCTGGGGTCTGTGGGAAAGTCCTGAAGTAATGCAGGAATTAATAGCCAAGTACAAGGAAACCCACCCCAACGTGGATATAAGATACGATGACAGAAGTATCATGAAAGCTTCTCAGTACAAAGAAACTTTGGTCGGGAGGATCGGTCAGCCCGATGTTGCCGATGTATTTTTAATACACAACACTTGGGTGCCGGAATTAAGAGGCTCTCTAGCGCCCGCGCCATCGAAAACCATAAACGAGACACAGTTTGCTGAAAGATATTATCCGGTGGCAAAAGACAGTGCTGTTTTTGAAGGCAACGTTTATGCACTTCCCATGTACTACGACGGTATAGCTCTTGTTTATAATAAAAAACATTTTGAGGAAGAGGGGCAGTTATCGCCGCCTACTTCCTGGGAAGAGTTTAGAAGGCTCGCCTTTAACTTAACAAAGAGGGATGAAGATGGGAATGTTACGAGAGCCGGTGCCGCCATGGGTACCGCCGACAACGTTGATTTCTTTTCCGACATACTGGGAACGTTTTTTGCCCAGGCCGGAGTGGAAGTTCCGGGCGGTATAGACAGCAAACCCGCGAGAGACGCCCTTGCCTTTTATGTTCTTTTCAGCAAATCGGACAAGGGGTGGGACAATAGCTTCCCCGAAGCATCCGCGGCGTTCGGGCAGGAAAGAGTCTCCATGATTTTTGTTCCAAGCTGGAACTTGCTGGATATAATAAAAGCCCGTCCCGACTTGCAGATCGGAGTTGCTCCGGTTCCTCAGGCGACCCTGGATACCCCTGTTTCCTGGGCAAGTTTTTGGATGTACGCGGTTCCGGCGGCCAGCCCTAACAAAGAGGCTGCGTGGGAATTTATAAACTTTTTGGCTCAGGAAGACTCTCAATCGGCACTTTTTAACGCAGCTGCAAGATACAGAACCTACGGTGCCCCCTTCAGCCTGGTTTCCCTGAAAGATCAGGTTTCCTCAGGACCTTACGGGACTTATCTTAAGCCCATACTCGAAACGGCAACCTACGCGAAATCCTCACCGTTCGCGTCCCGCGCCGGAAATGACCTTTATGTTAACGCACTTAAAGAGGCGGTGAATTCGGTACTAACTGCCCAAGAAGACATAAAGATCGCAAGCGAAACAGCGCTTAAAGCCGCGAAAGCCAAGATAGTTTCTCCCAGATAATTTCGCTTCGAGGTTTGAATAAGAGAGGTTTTGAGGTATTCTTTCCCCATGAAAATATTGGCCATAGAGACTTCCTGTGACGAGACAGCCTGCACAATTGTTGAGGACGGCACAAGAGAGCTGGTGTCCGTCGTGGCGACTTCCAAAGAATTCCATGAAAAAACGGGCGGTGTTGTGCCCGAAGTTGCTTCCAGAAAGCAACTCGAGTTCATTTTTCCTG
>Ga0209317_1001292_pt1 | contig 22744 bp, 19 predicted proteins | sample RifGroB2_FD_183994 | JGI IMG/M metagenome (GOLD analysis project Ga0209317, IMG submission 183994) | Soil microbial communities from Rifle, Colorado, USA - Groundwater B2 (SPAdes) (version 2) | ecosystem: Environmental > Terrestrial > Soil > Unclassified | place: Rifle, Colorado | collected...
GGTTTTTAGAAGGAGGCAAGAAGGTGCTGGTAAATGGTAATACAGATAATAACCATAATATACCACAAAAACTGGACAAAGAGATAAGATAAAATAGCCAGAAGAGGATTTAAAATAGTGCATGGGGAAATGGGGAATATTTTAAGCAACTAATTGCAGAAGGTATAATTATTTTTGTGAAAGAGAAGCCTAGAATACTTATTTTTGTGTGCGCATACGAAGCACAGTCGACGCTCGAAGATGTTTTGAACCGGATTCCCGACGCAATTTTTAACTATGATACAGAGATCTTAGTTATCGATGATTCTTCCAAAGATAAGACTTTTGAAATAGGGGTTCAATATTCAGAAAGTAGAAATTATCCAATTACAGTCTTATATAATGCAGAAAATCAAGGGTATGGAGGAAATCAAAAACTGGGTTATTCATATGCAATAAAAAACCATTTTGATTTTGTCGTTTTACTCCATGGTGATGGGCAATATGCCCCTGAATTTATTCCCGCTTTAATCGAGCCTTTGCTCGATAATTCTGCTGATGCTATTCTTGGTTCCCGAATGCTCACAAAAGGCGCGGCGCGGAAAGGAGGCATGCCATTATACAAATTTGTGGGTAATAAAATCTTAACAAAGATTCAAAATTTGTTACTGAAGACAAATTTTTCTGAGTTCCATTCGGGCTTTAGGGTTTATAGTGTTGATGTTCTATCAAAAATTCCTTTTCAGTACAACTCAAATGATTTCCATTTTGACACAGAAATAATAATACAACTAGTTATGGGTAATTTTAAAATTAAAGAATTACCCATTCCCACATATTACGGGAATGAAATATGCCGGGTAGATGGAATCTGGTATGCAAAAAACGTTGTGATGGCAACCCTATTAAGCCGGTTTCACAAGATCCATCTTTTTTATGATAGAAAATTTGATCTCTGCAATGATACCAATTTGTTCTACGACTTAAAACTCGGGTACAAATCGTCCCACACATCCGCGTTATGTGAAATCAAAGAAGGAAGCCGAGTATTGGATATTGGTTGCGGCCCTGGTAATTTTGCTAGGGAGTTGCAAGAAAGGAGCTGCATGGTTACAGGAATAGATAAGTACGAACCTGAGCATAGGAAGGGTTTCGAAGATTTTTACCTTTGGGATGAGACAAGGGACATTTTTACCCATAATATAAGTACGTATGATTTGGTTCTCCTGTTAGACATTATTGAACATTTTAGAAAACCAGAGGCGTTTTTAGATAGTTTAAGAAAATGCGCAAAAAATAAATACCCTAAAATAATAGTTACCACGGGCAACATAGCTTTTTTTATTGTTAGGCTACAGTTACTTATGGGACATTTTAATTATGGGAAAAGGGGAATTCTGGACATTACCCACACAAGGTTATACACATTCAAAACACTTCGAAAACTTTTTGAACAGTGCGGGTATAAAATAGAGAAAATGCAGGGAATACCCGCTCCTTTCCCAAAAACAATAGGACTGAATCTGTTTTCGAAAATTTTGCTTTTGGTAAATGATTTGTTGATACGTATTTCAAAAGGACTTTTTTCTTATCAAATATTCATGGTTGCTACTCCCCTCCCAACAGTTGATGCAATACTAGACAACTCCTTAAATATTAGCAGAATAAAGGCACAGGGGATTCTTAGTGAGGTAAAATAGCCAAGACGATGTCATCTTCATCATAATTATGAAACAATAATCCGTCTCTGTATTTTTGCTGCTTATATTCCAGACATGATAATGCTTCAGAAGTGTGAGTATTTCCTAGTACAGGGCATATTTTGGTGATGCATATTATAACTCTATAATGGAGGTAATTCTGAGAATACTTATCTTTGCCATAGCTCTATATGGTCTATCCTTTCTTTTTATTTACTCCCACAACAAAAATGTTCAAGCTATTAAATATTCTAGTAATATGGTGATAAAGAAACAAGTAGTGAAAGTTGCTCAAATAGTTGGCGCCCGGCCACAGTTTATAAAATATTCCCCCATCTCTCAGGCTATCGACAGATTTAACTCTTCAGGGAAGGTTATTGAGAATATCCTGATTCACAGTGGCCAGCATTATGATTATACCATGTCAGATATTTTCTTTAACGAACTGGGAATTAAAGAACCCCAGTATCACCTTGGTGTTGGTTCCGGATCACACGGCATCCAGACAGGACATATCCTTCAAAGAGCAGAAAAAGTTTTATTAAAAGAGAAGCCTGACTTGCTTTTGGTCTATGGTGATACAAATACGACCCTCGGTGGCGCCCTTGCAGCAGTAAAACTCCTTATCCCCGTAGCGCATATAGAAGCAGGTCTTCGTAGCTATAACAAGTATATGCCTGAAGAAGTTAACAGAATACTTACCGACCACTCGTCATCAGTGCTTTTCTGTCCTACAGAAGCCGCAGTGGAAAATCTGCGGAAAGAGGGATTCAGATTTATGGTAAATGAGGGAAAGCCGTTAGACAGAAATTTCAATCTTTCATCTTATGCTGCACATCTTACAAACCCCTTAGTGTTCAACGTTGGGGATGTCATGTATGATGCGCTGATTTCCTCTGTTGAAATTGCTACTGAAAAATCCCACATCCTGGAGAACCTGGATCTTGCTCAAAAAGAATACAGTCTTTTAACGCTTCATCGTGCAGAAAATACCAATAATTGTGAAAAGCTGGAAGGTATCATAGATTTTGTCAATGATGTTTCTGCGGGTAAAACAGTTATATTTCCTGTACATCCCAGGGCAATAAATGCGCTTAATCTCACCAGAAAAACATTTGCAGACAATGTTAAACAGATCAAGCCTGTGGGCTATTTTGACATGGTATGGCTGCTTAAAAACAGCGCACGTATCTTTACAGATTCCGGCGGACTTCAAAAAGAGGCTTATTGGCTTAAAATCCCTTGCATTACCCTGAGGGATGAAACGGAATGGATAGAGACGGTACAAAGTGGGTGGAACATACTTTATAGAGATTATAAAGGTACTCATAATCCATCAGATACGGATGTATTCTTGTATGGTAATGGCAAGGCAGCAGAAAAAATTGTAGATATTATAGTAAAATATGAAGATAGGTTATTTTCTTAACTTCTATCCTACAGAGGCCCGGTTGGTGGCTGAAGAAGAGATGTTGAAAATGTTAGAGCTTGGCCATGAAATATATGTCTTTCCCCTTCTTGGCAGGTTAGCTCCTGTAGAGGCAATACCAGCGGTTTTGAGAGAAAGGGTATATTACCTATCAAATAAAACGGTATGGAAACCCTTTAATCTTTTTCTAAAATACTTTTTAACCTTCAAATGGAAATTATTTAGATATATCATTAAAAACAGGCAATATGTCGGCGTAACCCAGAGTCTGCTCCTTTTGGAAGTAGTGGGACAAATCAAAAAGCTTAATGTCGAAAGATTACACGTCCACTTTGCCTCTAATGCTGCTATAAAGGCAATTGTTGTTTCTGACCTTACAGGCATTCCATTTAGTTGTACAGGACATGGTTCTGAAATTCTCTTGTATCCGGATAAACTCCTGCCAGAGATAATAAAGAGGGCGAATCCTTTTATTACCATATCGAATTACAATAAAAAAGTCCTTATAGAAAAATATAATCTTCCAGAAGAAACTATAAAGGTACTTTACTGTGGAGTGGATTTGAAAAGATTCCAACCTACGACAAAAACAGCATTCCATACTCTTCCCCATATCCTTTCCGTTACATGGATGAGACCAGAAAAAGGGATTAAATATTTGGTTGAGGCCTGCTGCATTTTTGGGGAAAAGGGTTTAGCTTTTAGGTGCACCATTGTTGGAGGGGGAAAGGACTTTGAGGACATCAAAAAACTCGTTACTTGTTTAGGCATGGAAGGAATAATAAATCTTCCCGGTGCACTTTCCCATAAGGAGATTATCGAACTCTACAAGACGGCTGATATTTTTGTCCTTCCCAGTCTTTCCGAAGGGATTCCTATTGTAATTATGGAGGCTATGGCTATGGAGCTTCCTGTCGTTTCAACAAGGATTGCGGGCATTCCAGAGATTGTGGATGATCGGGTGAATGGATTTTTAGTAAACCCAAAAGATCCTGAGGCATTAGCAAAGAAGATAGAGTATCTTATCCACCATCCTTATCTGAGAGAAGATATGGGCAAAAAGGGCAGAAAAATTATTGAAGAAAAATTTGATCTCGATAAGAATATACGAATTCTGGAAGGATGGTTTAAAGGTCAGATTTTTTCTCCAGAGGCAGGCGTAAAGAATCTTTAAATAATTTGCTACTTTTATTGATGAGGCTTTAAAATGGCTTATCATGCCGTCAAGATAAAAACCATTACACGAAAAGAAGATTTTAACAATCTTCGGGAACCATGGAATTCTCTTCTTTCCACGGTAGAAAACGGCAACATCTTTCTTAGCTGGGAGTGGTTATACTGTTGGTGGAATTATTTCGGTAACCAAAACCTCCTTAACATACTCCTGGCATATGATTCAAAGGAAGAGTTGGTGGGAATCGCCCCCTTATATCTTTGCTCTAAGAGGTTGAAATGGGGGGGCAAAATAAAAGTCCTCTCATTTTTAGGTTCTGATATTGTTGCCTCTGATTATTTAGATTTCATTATTGGTAATGAGTCAGTATGTATAGAACTCATGCACTACTTGAGAGAAAATAAGAAAGAATGGGACTTGATAGAATTAAAAGATATCTCTCCCGAGTCCGTTAATTTGAGATTTATTAAAGATCATGCTGCAAAAATGGGTTACGTTTTACATGTTGAAAAAAAGGAGGTATGTCCCTTTATCAAACTGCCGGCTTCGTGGAATGACTATCGTAACGGTCTCCAGAAGAAAAAGATCAAAAGATTAGAAGGATATATCAATGCTCTCGAAAAAGGACAGAAAATGAAGTTTTGCAGAGGGCTGCTGAATAATTCCTTAGAGGAAACTATGAATATCTTCGTTACGCTTCATATTAAGAGAATGCAATCCCTGGGAAAAAATACCCGGTTTTTAGATCCGCAATTCATGGGGTTTCACCATGAGATAGCCCAAAGGTTTTTTGAAAAAGGTTGGTTGACTTTTTATAGATTGGAAATAGAGGGAAAAATCGTTAGCATCCTGTATTGCTTTGAGTATAACGATATTCTTTACTTCTACAATGCAGGTTTTGATACAGAATGGTCAAAGTACAGAGTGGGTTTAGCCCTTTTTTACTTTGCTATCAAGGATTGTATCGACAGAGGTTTAAAAAGTTTCTTCTTTTTAAGAGGCGGAGAAGACTATAAATATTTTTGGACGAAAGATGAGCATCATACGTATCTTATTCATTTGACAAGAAAAGGGTTGAAAAGGTGTCTCGTAACTATTAATTATTATTTAGAAGGTATTTTTAAATAACCGTGAAGGTTTCTTTAAGAAAATTTCCATATCCATATAGGGCGATGTTGGCGATATGTAATGATATTGATGAGTCTTCATCGGGTTATTTTTTAGAGATACACAATTATCTCAACGGGGAATTAGGGTTGGAGATTGGAGATTCTTTTTGGTTGTATGATGAAGATGAGCGGTTTTCTTATTTCAAAGGGACGACTTCTGAAGAAACAGAGGCAGCAGAAATTATCAGAAGGTTTTATAACGCCGGAATCATAGATTGTCTCCATAGTTTTGGTAACTTCTCCTTTAAAGGAGGCTTTCATAGAGATTTGGCTGAAAGGGCGATTCGGGCACTGGAGGGAGCAGGAATAAAAGTTGATGTCTGGGTTAATCATGGTTCTTCCCTCAACACTCAAAATATTACATCGGGCTTTGGAGATTTACCCGGTACGAAAGAGTATCATACAGATATAAGCATGCCATACGGAATCAAATTTATATGGGATGGTGAACTTACCTCTTTTGTCGGTCAGGAAAGACCATTTAAATTAAGCGAAATCTACTTTACCGATGAAGTTAGGAGAACGCCTTTTTTACTGATAAAAAATCTTTTAAAGGTTATCACAAAGATGATTTTATATGGAAAGATACTTCTCCATGAGAACAATCAACTATCTGTTCCTAAGAAATTGAGAGACGGTAGAATAATATACTCTTTTAAAAGATACGGTTTCTGGGACAAGGCAACCATTGATGACCTTCCGATGTTAGTCTCTTCAAATACTCTTGAAAAACTAATAAAAAATGAAGGTTTTATGATACTATATATTCATTTGGGAAAGAGAAAAACAAAAGCGCCGATTTCGGAAGAAGTTAAAGCGTCATGGAAGAGATTAAAGGATTTTTATGAAGAGGGTAAAAATCTCGTTACTACCACTTCAAGAATGCTAAAATACTCTCTCTGTTTGAAGCATCTTGAATATACAGTAAGTTCATCGGGAAAAGAGACAAATATCTATATTATGAGATCAAAAGACCCACTGAGGTTTAGTCCATTATCCCCTGGAGAGTTGCAAGGAATTACATTTTACGTTAACGATCCGGAAAAAGTTAAGATATTCTTTGATGGTATGGAAATAAAAAATGTCGTGAAAAATCAACCTGATTATCGAGGGAAGCCCAGCATTGGCTTCCCCTGGGATAAAAACGATTTCGTGGGAGAAACGATGAAGAAGGGCGGAGAAAATGGCTTCTGAAGAAATTAGGGAATACTGGGAAAACAGACTTAAAAAGAAGTTCGACATCGATGGAACTGGTCATATCTCATTTAATTACAAATATAATTTTTATGTCTATAAGGCATACGTCAGGGCATTAAAAAAGGCCATCAAGAGGTCGGGAATTGAAATAAAGGATAAAAAAGTTTTAGATGTTGGTTGTGGGACAGGATTCTGGGTTGAATTTTATAAAAATCACGGCGCAGGTTCTGTTGCCGGTATTGATGTTACAGAAAAGAGCATACTCGAGATGAGAAAAAGATATCCTTTTTACCATTTCGAGAGAATAGATATATCAAAAGAGCGATTAGATAGAATGGGAAAATTTGATATAATTCATGCGTTTGATGTTCTTTACTATATACTTGAAGAAGACGGATTTGATAGGGCAATAAGTTACATTTCTGAAATAGCGGAGAAAAACTCTTATATCTTTATAACCGGCCTTTTTTTAGATTTATTCCCACAAACAGGTGTTCTCTATTCTAAACATAGATGTTATAAAAGATATAAAGATGCACTGGAGATGAATGGAATCAAGATAATAGATAGCATTCCCGTAACCTACCTTTTAAAGAAGCCTATCCCTTTTCAAAATCTTTATTCTAATATCAAATGGCAATTATCAAAGTTACATATAAACCTGGAGGGAATTATCGGTATGCTGTTTTACCTAATCGATGGGCTTGTGATGTCTCATAAAAGGGCGGACACAAAACTTATAGTATGTATTAAAAATTAGCTTAATCCCTTTTTTACAGTCTTCAAGGTATCGCGAAGAATCATGACGGCGTCTCTGGCAAAAAAGGGTAGAAGACATATGTATCCAGTTCCCATGAAAAACACCTTAGTAAAAAAAAGATAGTATTTGTCTTGTATTGTAAAAATATATTGGGTAATTACAGAAGAACCAATTAAGGAAAAGATGGAAAGACAGGAAAAGACAAAAATAGGTTTAAGGAGATCGATAAAAGAATGACCTGTTATATTCTGAAAAATAATGTATCCATAAATAAAAACAATACCCTGGCAAAGGGTTGTAAGAATAGACACTCCTACAGTCCCCCTATAAACGGTGGCAGGATAGAGAAAGATCGTTAATAGTATTAATTGTAGGGATGATGTTTTTAGCATAATCTCTGGCTTTCGTATGGCAAGAAATACACCTCCCATACCAGACCCCAGAGACCTTGTAAGACCGAAAACCGCCAATATCTGGGTTGGTAGGATAGCGCTATCCCATTTATTTCCGTAAAAGAGGTGAAAGAAATCAGGAGCAAAAACGACGATCATCAGTGATAGGGGAATGGTAATGAGGGATGTGAAGTAAAAGGTTTTGTTAAAGGCATTCCTCAGGTCAAAGATACTTTCGGAGATTTGAGTGTATGCCGGGAACATAATCCGTCCTATCACATTAGTAACATTCGTAGCAGGCACATTGGCAATGCGATAGGCAAAGTTGTAATTGCCTAACGATGCTGTCCCCAGAATTCTACTTACAAAGGCATCGTCTATGTTTCTTATGAGGTAATTGATGATCCCAACTGCCGTAATGCTTCCCCCAAATTTTAAAACCCCTTTTATGGCTGACAGATTAAACGATGGAACAGGTTTTCGGGTACTTATTGCCCAGATGATGACTACCCGTGCAAGCTCTGCAAGAATCTGGGCATATACCATAGACCAATATCCAAAACCGAAAAAGGCCAAAGCCGCGGATATTATGCCGTAAAGCATCAGATTCGCAGCCTCAACCAGGGAAACCTTCTTGAAGGCCATTTCCTTTTCAAAAAGCGCCAGTTGTACCTCCCCAAAGGATGATATAATAAAAGTAAGGGCAAGAACCCGTATAACGTGAGTTAAATTGGGTTCTTTAAAAAAGGCAGAAAGAAGAGGAGCAAAAGAAAAGGCCAGGAAGTAAATAAACATATTCCACAAAATGAGTAAGGAAAAGATGGTATTTGCCGATTTTTCAATCTCTTCCTTCTGAACGATCAAGCCTCTGCTTAACCCCAATTCCCTGAAAAGACCTATGGCCGATGTGATAAGGCTGGCAAGGGCAATCATGCCAAAGTCGGAAGGCATGAGTAACTTCGCAAGAATGAGAGTGGTTGCAACACCTACTCCCTTTGAAAGGGCAGAGGTTAAACCAACCCAGAAGGCCGCCCTTAATACCTTTTCTTTTAGTTCCATGGCAACACTGTATATGAAAAACCTTTTTAAAGCAACAAATTAAGAGTGTTTTAGTACCCAATTTTTATTATCATAGTTACATGAAAAATGTCCTCTATATCAGTTATTTATTCCCACCGATGGCAGGCGGTGGAGTTTATCGGGTTGTAAAGACCCTAAAATACCTGCCTGCCTTTGGATGGAACCCCTCTGTTCTTACCGTCAAAAATCACCACCACTGGGTAACCGACCATACCTTATTGAAAGAACTCCCCCTTGATTTGACGGTTCAGCGTACGTATTGTTTGGATCCGTTTTATCTTTATGCACTGCTGGATAAAACCGGCATGAAATCAATTCGCCATGTTATTGAAGAATACCTTGCCATCCCTGACAATAAGCTGGGCTGGTTCCTGACTGCCCTGATAAAAGGGCTTTGCCTTATCAGAAAAAATAATATTGATCTAATCTTTTCAACCTCTCCGCCTCACAGCACCCATATGATAGCTTACGTTCTGAAGAAAATTACCGGGAAGCCATGGGTGGCTGAGTTCAGAGACCATATGAGTTTGAATCCGCTAAGGAAGACCGTACCACCGCTACGACTAGCAATAGAAAAAAATATGGAAAAAAGGTTTCTGGCTGATGCATCCAGGGTTATCACGGTAACAGAAGGGAATCGGGATGATATAATTAACCTCTTTGGTGTGGAAGATACTAAGGTTGTCGTTGTCCCGAACGGTTTTGACCCATCCGATTTTGAAGGTCTTGATAAAATTTTTACAAAAGATAGAAAATGTTTTACCATGACTTACACAGGTTCGCTTTATGGTACACGCACCCCAAGGGTTTTCCTGGATGCAGTTCAGAAGATACTCACTTACCATCCTGAGTTGCGAGGAAAATTTTCCGTAAACATCATCGGTAAGATCGAAGACAAATTTAAAGGCTTGTGTGAGGGTGAAGGATTAAAGGACGTTGTGCATTTTTATGAATTCTTAGACCACCGGGAAGCAATCTCTCATATGATAAATTCTCACATCCTCATCCTGCTTATTTCTTCTGGCGGCACCAATAGCAATGTACTCACGGGGAAAATATTCGAGTATATGGCATCGGGAACCCCGATCCTTGCCTTAGTGCCTGATGGGATAGCAAAGCAACTAATTGAAGACTCCAGAACAGGTTTCACCGTTGATCCAGATAATGCAGAGGCCCTCTCTGAGAAAATATACGAACTTTATAAGAGATGGGAGAGCGGCAAGCTTACGACAAATCCTAATTGGGATGTCATTAAAAGATATGAAAGAAAATCCCTTACACAAGCGCTTGCAGCAGAGTTTGACAAAGTCTTGCTGTGAAGTTGACCTGGAAAAGAAACCTAAATAAAAGCAACTTAGAGTCTACCCAAAAGCTCAAAATGTCATTCCGAGTGACGAAGGAACGAGGAATCTCTCTCCTGTACAAATCCAAAAGATTCCTCACCCCACTTTGCTTCGTTTGGAATGGCAGTCCTTATTCTCGGAGAGGCCTTATAGTATTACCTTGTAAAAACTTCTTTTTTCAGAAAGTTTTTTTACCCCTCTTTAATTCTCCCCTTGCGAAGGGGAGAATTAAAGAGGGGTAAATTTGGTTGCGGCTTTGCTGCGATATGTATACTGTGTGGATGAAGGGTCTTTCAGAGAAGACCCTTCGGCGTTGCTCAGGGTAAATGAAACCATAGAGTAAGGTAAAATATTTCATTGGTTTCATTTAATTTACACCGTATTAATGAAATAATCTGTGCATGCCTTATTGACAAAATACATAATATATCATACCATGAAAAGATAAAGGGATGTGTAAGTTTGCCGCAATACACCCCCAGCCCCTCTTTCTAGAGGGGATGTAGAGACGCACTGCAGTGCGTCTCTACAAAGTTGATGCCGAAGACATCCGAATTTAAGATGACGTTTACATCCCAAAGATTGTTATGACCGAACTGATTCAGGGTGCAAAATCTTTACTCTGGATAAGCATTTTAAGGATATACAAACTGAGACAAACATATACTTTATTCATGGTACTCCTTGTGAGCAGAAATTGCTTCTCACACTTTTTGGTTAATTAGAATACATGCACATATGTTATATAGGGGACGCAAAAAGCATCCATGTAGTGAAGTGGGCACAATATTTTGCCAGGAAGGATTATAGGGTGTCCCTTATTAGTGACCGGGAAAATAAAATAGATGGCGTAGAAACCTTTGATATAGGAGAATGCCTTTCGGGGGTATATATCAGCTATCTATCAGCAACTTCGCAGATTTATAAAAAAAGAAATGCCATAAAAAAGATCCTCCGGAAGATTAAACCCGATATTATTCATGCCCATTACGCCACAAATTACGGTTTCCTTGCAGCAATATCAGGTTATCGTCCTTTTATACTTACCCTCCATGGTTCTGATATCCTGGTGGATTATTCAAGGAACACACTATCTAAATTCTTTGTAAACTATGCCATAAAAAAGGCAGACGTTGTTACCTCACCTTCAAAAACAATCACCCAAAAGGTAGCGCCTTTGCGAACTAATGACGTACATACCGTTCAATATGGTGTGGATACCAACAAATTTTGTCGTTCTAAAGATGTTATTATTTCTGACAAGGAAAAGACCGTCATAAGCACAAGACACCTTACTGATAAATATGATGTAAAGATTTTGATTAATGCTATTCCTTTGATCCTGGATAAAGTTCCTGATGCAAGATTTCTCATCGTTGGCGAGGGGGAAAAAAGGCCTCTTTTTGAAACCGAGATTAAAAAGATGGGATATCATGAGCGGGTTGAATTCCTTGGTGCAGTACCCAATGAGAAAATGCCCGATGTGCTGAATAAGGCATCTATCTACGTATCTACTTCTCCATCTGATGGCCTTTCAATATCTCTGTTGGAAGCGATGGCTTGCGGTCTTTTTCCCATCGTGACAGATATTTCCGGCAATAGGGAAGTAATAATCGATGGAACCAATGGCATTCTTTTTCCTGCTGGAGATGTGGGCAAACTGGGCGAATCAATCATCTCCGTTTTAAATAACAAGGAGTCGATCTCATCCACTCTCCAGAAAAACCAGGCCATCGTGGAAAAAGAATTTTCTCAGGAAAAAAACCTTGCCAGAGTAGAAAGTATATACCGGAAAATATATGAAACCGGAGAAGGAATAATTTAGTTTTTTGAAAAATTCAGACACCCAGCGGAGGGACGTATAGTCATACACCTATACCATAAAAACAGAGAGCTATGCACAGATCGTTTCAAAAACTGCATTTGTTGCCCTCTGCAAGACTCATTTGTTTTCATCCGGCTCCTTCGGAGCCAACTGTTTGTAGCATTAAATACGATTGATGTTTTAGCTCCGTAGGAGCGTCCTGTTTATTCTTGTCGTATTTAATTTCATATTTCTTCAGAAAGGGCATATTTCAGGTCGCTCCTACGGAGCTTTCTTTATATTTTTGCATGTATTTCTACAAACAGATCGCCCCTACTGGGGCTACGTTGTTATTTTTCATTATTTTCCCCTGGATTTTTTCAAAAAGCTAAAATGTTACTATTTTTAAAAACTTGGTGGGGAGCACTCAACGATCGTATATACGGGACGTGCTTGTAGAACTCCGCCCGTCCTGAGCTTGTCGAAGGATGAGCAGAACAGCGTTATTATCCTTGAAATTTTTAAAAAGCTAAAATATTACCCGAAGAAATGTTTTCCATAAGGAATCGTCTCCTTTACCCTGAACAACACGGACGGGACCGCATTTATTATGAATATTACTTATACGTGCGATATAAACCTGACAAGCCAGATGGGCGGTACACGGCATGTGTTGGAAATAGTGAAAAATATGGGAAGGTCTGGACATCGTGTAAGGCTCTATGCCCCGCGATACACAAAACCTATTCCTCGCCTGTCCTGCGAGAATGTCAATGCAGTCTTTATCCCCACCGTAAACTTCCGCATTGTAAGCTGGATTACTTTCTATATCCTGTTAATCTTATATCTCATGAGGGATTTGATTGCCAGAGGGAGGCCTGACTTCGTATACAGCAGGGAGATGGTTTACAATATTCTCCTGCCAATTTTTTGCAAAGTAACCAGAATCCCTCTGATAATAGAGGTAAATGCCCTTCTTGACGACGAACTTAAGATGATAGGAAAGGGTAGGGTCGAAATAGGGTTAGTTCGGTTCTGCCAAAAGATAAATCTTAAATCTGCAAGCGGCATAATAGCCGTGACCGAAGAAATAAAAAGGGCATTACAAGAGAGATACGGAATACCCGCAATAAAGATAACCGTTGTCTCTAACGGTACGGATACAGAACATTTCAGACCCATTCCAGAAGAAGAGGCAAGAGAGCGGGTTGGGCTTGAAAAGGAAAAAAGATATATTGGATTTGTGGGCAGCTGCTATCCTTACCACGATATACCAACATTGATCGAAAGCGCCACTTTCCTCCTTACCGATGACGCTTCTCTTAGATTTGTCATTGTAGGGAACGGGGTGGCAAAGACAGCCTGGGAAGAGATCGTAAAAAAGAAAGGATTGTCTGATATTTTTTTATTTACAGGATACAAGCCGTATGAAATGATACCCTATTATATGAACGCCTTTGATATATGCGTGTCGCCCTTTACAATCAAGAGAAACCAAACAACAGGTCTCTCCCCCATGAAACTTCTGGATTATCTCGCCTGCGGAAAAGCAGTTGTCGGCAGTGATATCAAGAAAGCGGGAGATATCTTAAAAAAACTGGATGTGAGAATAGCCGTTCCCCCGGAAGACCCAAAAACTCTTGCAAAGGCAATAAGAGAATTACTCAGAAACCCGGATTCAGCAAAAGAAATAGGCCATCGCGGCAGAGAACTTATTCTCAAGCAGTTTACCTGGAAGATAAAGGTGAAAGAAATAATGGATTTCGTAGAAAAATTGTTATACGACCAGAGGAGTGGATAATGTGCGGCTTCTGTGGAATTATCGATCTCAGGGAAGGACAGGAAATATCCCAAGCCACCCTTCGGAGAATGACCTCCATTCTTTCCCATCGTGGACCTGATGATGAAGGTATCTACATCTCCAAAAATAAAAAAACAGGTCTTGGACATCGGCGTCTTTCCATCATTGACCTTTCACCTGCGGGTCATCAGCCCATGTCAAATGAGGATGGAAGTATCTGGATAACTTTTAATGGCGAGATATACAATTTTAAGGATTTAAGGGTGGAGCTTGAGCAAAAAGGGCATCGTTTTAAGAGCCAGTCAGATACAGAGGTTATCATCCACCTCTATGAGGAATATGGTGACGGCTGTGTGGAGCATCTCCGGGGGATGTTTAGCTTTGCCATCCGGGATGAGAAAGAAGAAAGGCTTTTTATTGCCAGGGACCGCCTGGGTATCAAACCCTTATTTTATTTTCACAAAAACGCCCTCTTCGTTTTTGCTTCAGAGATAAAGGCCGTCCTCCAACACCCTGAAATTGTACGGGAGATTTGTCCCCACGCCCTTGACTGTTACATCACTTTTGGCTATATACCAGCGCCTCTTACCCTGTTTCGGGACATCTACAAACTCCCTCCGGCATCGGTATTATCCTTTAAGGAAAGTTCCGTCTTGATAAAAAGATACTGGGAACCCGACTATACCGGAGAACTCTACGGTACGGAAGAAGAGATTGCCGGACATCTTTTAAACGAATTGAAAGAGTCTGTTAAATATCACCGAATAAGTGACGTCCCTATCGGAGTATTCCTCAGCGGTGGAATGGATTCGTCCACAATAACGGCTCTTGTGGCGGAGGAAACAGGGAAGCCGATAGAGACATTTTCCCTGGGTTTTGGTAAAGATGATGAGCTTGATTATGCAAAATCGGTAGCTGAAAGGTACAGGACTAATCACCGCGAGTTTATTGTCACACCTGATGCAGCAGGACTTCTTCCCGAAATCGTCTGGTTTCTGGATGAGCCATTATTCGATACCTCCATCATCCCTGCGTACCTTATCTCCCGGCATACACGAAAACACGTAAAGGTAGTGCTTTCCGGCGATGGAGGTGATGAACTCCTTGCAGGATACCAGTGGACGAGGAGATATGAATTCTACAGGCAGTACAAGAGACTCCCCTCGTTTGTGCGGAAAGGGTTAAACAGAATATTTCTGGAGGGGAAAGCGGGAACACCTTATGGGACAGACCTTCTCAGTAAGGCAAGGAGATTTCTCATGGATACCACCCTTTCACTCGAAGATGGTTTTGCCAGGAGAACCTCTATAAACCCGTCATTGAAAAATGAATTATATTCAGAAAATCTTAAACAGATGCTTAAAGGATATAACCCTCTTGATAGAGAGATGGATTATTTTGATAAGGCCAGGGTAAAAGACGAAAGAGAAAAGATGCTTTTTGTTGACACGATGATGTACTTGCCTGATGACATACTCTTCAAGGTCGACAGGATGAGCATGGCACATTCACTCGAGGTAAGGGTTCCATTTTTAGACCACAAGGTAGTAGAGCTGGCGTCCAGGATACCGTTTGACTTAAAGATAAAAGGATTTACGTCCAAGTATATACTCAAAAGGGCAGTTAGAGACATGCTTCCCGGGAAGATTCTGAAGCAAAGAAAACAAGGCTTTACCCTGCCCTTCGGCAATTGGTTGCGGCGGGAGCTGAAGGAAGAAGTCTCCTCACTCCTGTTAAGCAAGGAATTAGAGGGGAGGGGGCTTTTTAACGTAAATTATATTCGGCACATGATAGAAGATCATACCTCCGGGAGACAAGACCTCAGCCATAGGATTATGGGGCTTCTCGTTTTTGAGATATGGGCAAGATTGTTCATCGATAGAAGGACAGATGATATCCCTGCTTTTACCCTTGGAGATATGATCTGATGGTCTGGCTTGATAGAGATAAAATTCTCAAAGGTATAGAAGAAAGAAAAGGCTTTACCAGATACTTAGCTGATGATTTCGTCCCTCAGGTAGCTGAGTTCATTCCTCATAATGGACTCCGTGCTGCGAAGGACATTACCGTAGTAATTCCGACTCTTGATGCTGACAGGCATGGATGTTTCCCACAACTCCTTGAAGATATAAAAAAACAGAGCCTTGAGGATTTTCAGGTGCTAATAGTAAAAGGAGACCGGCAGCAGGGAAGGGCAATAAACCTCGGTGTTGCCCTGTCAGAAGGTGAAGTGATAATAATATTAGATGATGATATACGGTTAGGGCATCGGGATGTATTTAAAAACCTTGTAAGTACTATTAAATCAGATGAGAGGATAGGGATGGCAGGAGTCTCAAACCTGATCCCAGAAAATGCCTCATGGCTGGTAAGAAGAGTTATGAGGGAAGTACCGAGAAGGAATTCACCCCTCGTCAAGGAACTTACCGATAGTGACCTTGCCGAGCATCCTTGCTGTGCATTTCCTAAGAGGGTGTTCAAAGAAATAGGGGGAGAAACCGAACTTATACCGAGGGGGCTTGACCCGTATCTCAGGGCTGAACTAAGGAAGAGAGGATACAGGGTAGTAGTAATTCCCGATACCTGGATTCACCACCTCCCGCCTGACCGATTTTTATTACTCATAAAGCAGTTCTTCAGAAATGGAAAGCACTCTGCCTACTGTACCAAATTCTACCCTCAATGGGCAATTGAACTTGCTGAAGAGCATGGCAAGGAGTTTAAAGAAAGGGTTTCTATCACCCACCGGGCATTTCGATATTTAAAAAGACTGCTAAAGGTATGCTTTACTCTGAGATGGATTTACCTTCTTACCCTTTTATGCTATCTGGCAGGCTTTGGGTGGGGGTATATGACCTTAAAAAGGAAGATGGGTAGATGTCAACTTTGGCATGCAAAATAACGTTATAAAGATTGCCACGATAGTCGATGCAAGACCTCAGTTTATCAAGGCCGCAGTTGTAAGCAGGGCAATACTTACTGATTCAGGCGGTGTCCAAGGAGGCCTATATGCTTAAAGTCCCCTGTATAACACTTGGAGATGAAACAGAATGGGTTGAGACTGTAGAGAGCGGATGGAATACCTTAGCAGTCACCGATACGAAAAACATCCTTACTGCCCCGAAAGGTTTAGACTCCAGGCAAGCACATGATGAAAACCTCTATGGTTCGGGTAACGCTGGAGAAAAGATCGTGGAGATCATCTCAAGATGGACTTCCTATGCTTGATATGTATTATCACTTGTCCAATTATAAGTAAATCTAACTATCACAATATAGATAAAAATTTAACTTTAAAAATACAAAGAAACCAGACTTCAGAAGAGACTCTTAACTACAGTTAAGAGCTACACAATAATGATATAGTTCCTCATTGCACATTTTATTTTCTCTCAAGGACATTCCTAATAAACCACATAAATTGTATAGGAATATCAACATATTTACCCAATTTTATAGATTTTATCATTTGACTGAGGGACTCCATATACAAAGGGGTTTTTGTGGTTTCTAATTTAAGTCTTCCGCTTAATATTTCATTTTTAACATCTTTGGAATTAATTATGACCCTGCTTGCGCCAATCTCCCGGTAAAAATGGGCATCACTTCCAGCAATCACATGTTTTTTATATTGTTCCGCCAATTTCATTGCTTTTTTATTATCTTCTTCGCTGGTTCTGGAATTAAAACCTTCGACAGCATCAATATTTTTCATAATTTCATCGCTCAGTTTATGTCCCTTATAGGGATGAGGCAATACGACTATACCTCCCTGACGATGAATTTCCTCAAAAACTTCTTTACTATATCTTGATTTTATTTCTTCATTTAAAAACAACCCTATTACATCTCCAATTTCTGTTGAAATTTCACATCCCACAATTACGAGAAAATCCGCATCTTTGTTGATTTTTTCCGCTTCAATTCCACCTCTGATTGTATTATGATCTGTGATTGCAATCCCGTTTAATCCTTTTCTTCTGGCAACAAGCATTATATTATCAATTTCCGAAAAGGAATCGAAAGAATATTTCGAATGAATATGTAAATCCAGGATCATATCTTTAGCTTTGGAATTCCGTGCGGATATTTCAATAATCTGTTTTTCACCAGAGAAATTATTTTATAAATAGTTGTAAAGAACTGGAATAAATTTGGTTTTATGTCCGATACCCAGATATTACTCTTAACACGTTTGTTGAAAAAATCTCTGACAAAAAATTTTATAGAACTCGGTTTTGCCAGGGCATGCAAGGCATCGTCCGGAAACGGCCATCTATACTTTACCCCCACATCATAATTAAAAACGGGTACCACGTCACCTTCTGCAGCCATTTTAACTGCAAGGTATGGGAAATCAACGCCAGCGGCTATTGCCAAATCCAAAGAACCCCAAAATTTTGGATTAATTTCCATTAACTTGAAGGTTCCATCCTTAATATCTTTCTTGAATTCAACCATTGCGATTCCATGCCAATTTAGCGCCTTTAATAACTTTAATCCTGTATCTTTTAGTTCGTTGTCATACACGCTTTCTGCCGCGGTGCTCGGTCCCCCAGTTATGGGATATTCCCTTGTTCTCTTATGCATAAAAATTGCCCTTGCTTCACCCATGTTAAACAACGAAAAAAAACCGTAACCTTCGCCTGGGACGTATTCTTGCAATATACATTCATCTGTTTTAATCACAGATAGTTCTTCAGCAGAATTGACATATCGTACATTTCCTGATTCCCTTATCCCTTTAACAACAACGGGGAAAACCCTTATTTCTTCAACTCTTTTATATATTTTTGGAATCTTTACACCCAACTTTTCAGCAAACTCCATCGTTTTATCTTTGTTACATGCTATTCGAATAGAATCCTCGCCAGCTACAGGTAGTTTTGTGTACTTACGAAACTCATCTTGATATTTTGAAATTGTGGTAGTGGCGAGATAACCTATTGGAAGCAAAACATCTATTTTATTATTTTTTAGATATTCCAACATAAAACGTACAAATGCATTTTCGTTTCGAGGCATTGGGTAAATAACTTTTTCTTTGCAATATTTTGAATAAAACGACTGTGAATGTTTAACAGATGAACCTGCTATTACATAGATTCCCTTTTTTCCAAGAGACCTTAGCGCTGACAGGGCATGTTTGAAATCAGCATCGGTAATAAATACTTTCATTCTGATGTCACCTCTCCCTATATTTGGAAGGTATTTTTACTCCACCATTTCCATATCTCTTCGCCAGAAGTCAACCACGCATTCCTTTCATGGCAGTACCTTAATATATCCTCATAAAACTTTAACATTTCGCCAACCATATATGAATTGTGCCACAGAATTGTTATTACCCCATTATATTTTTCAACTGTATCAATAAGCAACTTAGTAATTTCCCAGGAACTTTTCCAGTCCAGTCGCATATAATTAACCAATGTTCCGTCCATTACAACTAATGGAATCTCTAAAAGATCAATGCGCTCATTTGTGTTTAAATCAAAAGGTTTAAAAGGATGACACATGCCATTTCGAAAACCCACACAATCAGCGTAGCCAAAAGTTGTATCATACTTAAACCCGGCTTCTTTTAACAATTTCCACGTGGTTGGTATCTCAAACTTAAGGTAGTGATTTCTATATCCAAGAACTTCTTTACCCGAACTATTTCCCAATCTTTCCTTCTCCTTTTTGATTACATCTAGATTATTATATGCTTCATGTCCCCCGTGCAGACCGACTTCCCATCCATTATCAATGATGTTCTTTATTTCATTTTTCAATTCTGTATTCAAAATCCCGGTCACTTCTTTCTAAAGCCAAAAAATAAAAACTCGATTTTGCTCCATATTTCTTTTCTAAATTCATAATCTGCGCAAAGTTTAAAAAAGGAGTTTTCTTCCTGCGAACATGGTTCAATAACATCCTAAAGGACTTACCAATCTGCATTTTTTGCAGAAGCAATACAATTTCATATGTCAATTCAAATGTTGAGAGACAAACAATGTCTTCTATATCATGGGTTAAACAAACCGCAAATTTTTTACCATCAGGATATTCTGGACTCAAGCCATTCTGTATTAAAAACTCTGAAACCAAAGGTTTCAATATGTTTTTGTGCCTGGACAAGCAGTAAGGAAACCTTTTGTACTGGTCTAATATGAGGGGCGCATATTCCTCTTTTTTTGTAAATAAGTCCCAGAGTTCTTCATTTGATTTTAACAACTCAACCATTATTAATTTCCCATCCTGATTGGCACACTACTCAATATATTTTGGTGGAAAAGACAATCGCAAGGCCGACCTTTAAACTATTTCTCCACAGAAACCTTTAGATACGCAGGATTCACTTTGTTAAATTTATAGCTTAAATCAACATCTATTGCAATAAAATCTCAACCTCTGCATCTATAGATACTCATATTCCTCATAATCTGACCCTTTCATATAAAATTCTTGAAAACCTTAAAACTTTCGATGATAATCATCCTGTTACATTTACGTTTCTTAAAAGAGATTTCTAAAAATAATGACACGCCTTATAAAGTTAATATTACTTATTGCAGTCCCTATTATTGCATACACTAATTCACTCCAGAACACCTTCGTCTACGATGATGTTTTTACCATAACCGATAATTATTTCATCAGGAATTGGGGGAATTTTCCCGTTTTTTTTACTGACGATTATTTTAAATATTCAGGCGAGGTGACGTATCGCCCTGTTGTTACCTTTTCTTATTTCATCGACTACTCCATATGGCATCTCAACCCTGTCGGGTTTCACCTGACCAATATCCTGCTCCATGCAGTTAATGTTGTACTCGTTTACCTGCTGGTTTCTGCTGTTTCCAGGTCGCGTACTGCCTCTTTTCTCACAAGTATCCTGTTTGCCTTGCATCCTATATTAACAGAGGCTGTGAACGGAATTAGTTACAGGGAAGACCTTCTTACAACCACCTTTTTCCTGAGTTCCATTTTGCTTTTTATACAATCCGCAATCGTTCGACTAAGTGCTCACGACAAAGTCCGCAATCCGCAATCTAAAATCGCAAATTGTTTATATCCTTTATCCCTGTTTTCATATCTCCTGGCATTATGTTCTAAAGAAGTAGCGATTACGTTGCCCCTTATTATTTTTCTTTTAGACTGGTTACTGGGAGATAAAAGCAGGATTAAGAAAAACACTATCAACTATTATATAGGATTCATACTGGTAAGTGGTTTTTATCTGTTTTTAAGATTTGTGTGGTTTCATAATCCTGTAGAAAAACAGTTGGCGTATCCAGATAATAGTTTTCTGGTAAACCTACTAACCATGCCTAAGATTTTTTGCTCATATATAAAACTGTTATTCTTCCCCATACATTTTAACGCCGAATATATCATAGCACACACCAAAACCCCGTTTGCCGCTACTTTTATCCTTAGCATCATATTTCTGAGTGTAATTGGTGTAATTACATACAGATTTTACAATCATTCAAAGCGTCTATTTTTCTTCATGCTCTGGTTTTTTGTTACCCTGGCTCCCATGATGAATATTATTCCCATAGCCAACATCATGGCTGAAAGATACCTTTATCTCCCCTCGGTTGGATTTTGTGCAATACTGGCATACATTTTAATAGAAATCTGGTGGCAGACATACGTATTTATTTTCTTTGAAAATACCCCTCACCCTAACCCTCTCCCACAAGGGGAGAGGGAACTTCTTCCTCTATTACCCCCCTTATCTGATGACCACTTAACTTCTACCCCTCCCTTGATGGGAGGGGTGGGGGAGGGTGACAAATTTTCATCCTCCTTTGTGAGTAAAAAATTTTTGGGTATTTCACATTTATTCAAAACCGTACTTATAACATGCCTGATGTTGATCCTTGTTATTCCTTATTCACTAGCTACCATCAAAAGAAATAAAGTATGGATAAACCCGTTTATCTTCTGGTCAAAAACTGTAGAAGATTCCCCCAACAGTTCCAGGGCACATAATAATCTGGGTATGATTTACCACCAACAAGATAAAACCGATTTAGCAATTTGCGAATTTCAAGCATCAATAGCTATTGAGTCTGACCCTGAATATCATCATAATTTAGGGATGGCTTATCAGAAAAAAGGCATGAAAGAAGAGGCGTTACAAGAATACTATCGTGTTCTGGCAGTAAACCCTAACTCCGCCCTTACCCACAATAATATGGGAAATATCCTAATAGACAAGGGACGTTTCGATGAAGGAATTTTAAAATTCAAAGAGGCCATTCGGCTAAAACCAAATTATTATGATGCCCATTATAATCTGGGGCTTGCCTATTTTAAGAAAGGACTTTTAGACGCATCGATAGGTGAATTTGAATTGGCTATCCATTACGAGCCGGATCATGCCGAAGCGCATAGCTGCCTGGGCACAGCCTATGCCAATAAAGGACTATTCGATAAGGCGATTCTGGAAATCGAAGAAGCCATCCGGCAAAAACCAAATTATCCTAATGCTTACAAAAATCTCGGATTAATCTACCTAAACTACAAAAAAGATATTCAAAAGGCCTTGTACTGTTTCAATGAGTTTTTGAGGCTGGATCCAACAAATAAAGAGGCAGATTTGATAAGGAGAACTATTGAAAAACTTCAATCAACGCAGTAGTCTGTTTTGTTCATCAACCACAATGAAAGCGGAACGAAGCAGAGAACCGGAACATAAGAGCAAGGGAACAGGGTATTTCTCCGTTTCTCCTCCGCTCCCCAGCACTGTTTCAACCTACATAGCATTTGCAGACTCCTGCTGGATTTGTACAATTCTCAGATTATTGGCAATTCCACCTAGGCTAGCCCGACTTTCGCAATTCGAGGCGAAAAAAGGTTATTTTTAGGCATGCATCGCCCTGTAACCCTTGATTTTAAAGGTGTGAATTTTCAAAATGG
>Ga0209317_1001293_pt1 | contig 22741 bp, 16 predicted proteins | sample RifGroB2_FD_183994 | JGI IMG/M metagenome (GOLD analysis project Ga0209317, IMG submission 183994) | Soil microbial communities from Rifle, Colorado, USA - Groundwater B2 (SPAdes) (version 2) | ecosystem: Environmental > Terrestrial > Soil > Unclassified | place: Rifle, Colorado | collected...
CACCTCCAACGCCGCCACAGGCGGAGGTCTGGTCTATGCGAACTATTACCCGGCAACCGACGTCGGCCTTTGTTGGGGACCGGCGCCCGATCCCGGGCTCGCCGATACTTGCAGTCATTCAGGCAGCGGGCCAGACGCGCAGGCGCCCGACGCAGGCCGAGGCGGGCCTTTTGTCGGCACCATGACGGGGCTCACACCCGGCGCCACCTATCACGTCAGGGGCTTTGCCGCGAACCAGATGGGGACCGCCTACGGAAACGACGTGACCTTCCAGGCGGCGCGGTCGGATCAGACCATAAATTTCGGACCTATCGCGGAGAGGACCTACGGGGACGCCGGCTTCGGCCTGGCCGGCAGCGCTAGCAGCGGGCTGCCCGTTAGCTACACCAGCTCAAACCCGGCTGTAGCAACGGTGGAAAACGGCGGCATCCGGATCATGGGTGCGGGGAGTACCGTGATCACGGCGTCGCAGGGTGGCAATGAAACTTACAACCCGGCCCAGGACGTCTCCCGTCCCTTCGTAGTTAACAAAAAAGCCCTGACGGTGACTGCGGACACCAAGTCCCGCGCCTACCGGACGCCCAACCCGACTCTGACGGCGAGCTACCAAGGGTTCATCGAGGGTGAGGATCTCTCCGTCATCTCGGGGGCGCCGGATCTCTCGACAGCGGCGTCGCAAGAAAGCGTTGTGGGAAGTTACGCCATCGTGGTGGGGCTCGGTACGCTCGCCGCGCAAAATTACAGCTTCGTCTTCACCAACTCCATCCTCAGTGTCCGACCCGCTGCACAGACAATCAGCTTCGAACCTGTCGCCGACAGGACCTACGGCGACGCCGGCTTCGCCCCTGGCGGCAGCGCGAGCAGCGGGTTGACCATTAGCTACACCAGTTCCAACCCGGATGTCGCAATCGTGGTAAATGGCGGAGTCCGGATCATGGGAGCGGGAAGCACCGTGGTAACGGCATCGCAGCCCGGAAACGAATGCTACGAACCGGCGCTTGACGTCTCCCAAACCTTCACCGTCAACAAGAAAGCCCTGACGGTGACGGCGGACAACAAATCCCGCGTCTACCTGGCACCCAATCCGACGCTTACCGCGAGCTACCAGGGGTTTGTCGATGGCGAGGGCGCGGCCGTGATTTCAGGTGCTCCGGAAATCTCCACTGCCGCACTGCAGGAAAGTCCGGTCGGCAACTACGTCATCATCGTGGCCCCGGGGAACCTCGCGGCGCTAAATTACCGCTTTGCGCTTAACAACGGAATCCTCACGGTACGGCCTGCTTCGCAGACCATTAGCTTCGGGCCTGTCGCTACCAGGACCTACGGTGACGCGGGGTTAGACCCGGGCGGCAGCAGCACGAGCGGTCTGCCCATTACCTACACCAGTTCGAACCCCGCTGTGGCTATCCTTGTCAACGGTGCGATCCGGATCGTTGGAGCGGGCAGCACCGTGATTACGGCATCGCAGGCGGGAAACGAATGTTATACCCCGGCCCTCGACGTCTCTCAGCCCTTCACCGTTAACAAAAAGGTGCTGACTGTGACTGCTGATGATAAGCGCCGAGCCTACAATACGGCCAATCCTGCCCTGACCGCGAGTTACCAAGGGTTCGTCGAGGGTGAGGACATCGCCGTGATCTCCGGCGTTCCGGACATTTCGACAGCAGCGACGCAGGCGAGTCCCGTTGGAAGCTACGACATCGTGGTGGGCCTGGGGAACCTCGCCGCGCAGAATTACAGCTTCGTCCTGGCAAACGGCATCCTTTCCGTAGGGCCCGCCTCGCAGACCATCACGTTCGAGCCTATGCGGCCGAAAACCTTCGGCGACGGCGACTTTGATCCCGGTGCCACCGCCTCAAGCCAGCTCCCTGTCGCATACGCCAGTTCCACGTCGGCTGCCGCGGCCGTGGTCGGCAGGAAAATACGGGTCTCGGCTCCGGGCACCACCGAAATCACCGCATCTCAAACTGGAAACGAGGATTACCAGCCGGCGCTGGACGTCGTGCGGACACTAACGGTGAACCCTCCACCCTGGAACGGCCTCGGCTTCGACGGGAGCAACGATGTCATGCGCACAGCGGATGGGCCTCAGCTGAACTTCGGTACCAAGAGCGGTTTCAGCATCGAGGCTTGGCTCCACCTGGACGGCTCGCAGGCGGACGGCACCGGACTGCTATCGAAAGGGGAGGGGGGCGAGACATGGCCCGGTTACCAGTTGATCCTGCACCAGGACAGGATCGCCGCCGAAATCGGAGACGGCACGGTAACCTTTGGAGTCCCGGATGGGCTGATCGGGACCAGCAGCCTGAACGACGGGCAGTGGCACCACGTAGCCTTATCGGTCGACCGCGCCTCGGCAATGGCATCGCTCTATCTGGACGGCAGGCTCGAGGCCCGGCTATCCAACCCCGCCCTCGGATTGAATCCCGACAATGCGGAAAACCTGCAGCTAGGTGTGGATCGAAGCGGCAGCCGTTTCTTCAGAGGGGAGATCGACGAAGTGAGACTCTGGGATACGGCGCGCAGCAAGGACGAGATTCGGGCTGCGGTCTCCCAGATCATAGATCCGCTGGATGAGCCGCACCTGGTCGCCTACTACCACTTTGACGAAGGGGACGCAGGACTCGACAACGCCGCCTTCACGACGGCCCCCGAGAGAACGGCAAATGCCGCCCACGGCGCACTGCAAGGCTTCGCCCTGAGCGGCGCCGATTCCAACTGGATCCGTTCCGGCGCCTTCCTGCCGCTTCTGGAGACGGCCCCGATCACCTCGATCACCTCCAACGCCGCCACAGGCGGAGGTCTGGTCTATGCGAACTATTACCCGGCAACCGACGTCGGCCTTTGTTGGGGACCGGCGCCCGATCCCGGGCTTGCCGATACTTGCAGTCATTCAGGCAGCGGGCCAGACGCGCAGGCGCCCGACGCAGGCGGAGGCGGGCCGTTTGTCGGCACCTTGACGGGGCTGACACCCGGCGCAACCTATCACGTCAGGGGCTTTGCCGCGAACCAGATGGGGACCGCCTACGGAAACGACGTGACCTTCCAGGCGGCGAGGTTGGATCAGACCATAAATTTCGGGCCTATCGCGGAGAGGACCTACGGGGATGCCGGCCTCGACCTGGCCGGCAGCGCTAGCAGCGGGCTGTCCGTTAGCTATACCAGCTCAAACCCGGCTGTAGCAACGGTGGAAAACGGCGGCATCCGGATCATGGGCGCGGGGAGTACCGTGATCACGGCGTCGCAGGGTGGCAATGAAACTTACAACCCGGCCCAGGACGTCTCCCGTCCCTTCGTAGTTGACAAAAAAGCCCTGACGGTGACTGCGGACACCAAGTCCCGCGCCTACCGGACGCCCAACCCGACTCTGACGGCGAGCTATCAGGGGTTCATTGCGGGTGAGGACATCTCCGCCATCGCGGGGGCTCCGGAACTCTCCACAGCCGCGTGGCAGGAGAGCCCTGTGGGAAGTTACGATATCGTGGTGGGGCTCGGTACCCTCGCCGCCCAAAATTACCGCTTTGTACCGGTCACCGGGACTCTCATCGTCTTCCAGTCCTGCCAGGAAATAACCTTCCCGCCCATAGGTGACAGAACCTACGGAGATGCCCCCTTCGGGATAACTGCATCGGCCTGCAGCGGGCTTGGTATCAGCTTTACCAGTTCCAACCCGCAGGTCGCAACGATAAGCGGAAACGTGGTCACCATAACCGGTGCGGGAAGCGTCGTGATAACCGCCCGGCAAGAAGGAAGCGACGATCTGGAAAAAGCCCCGGATGTCTCGCAGACCTTGATCGTGCACAAGAGGGGGCAGTGGCTGAGCTTCTCATCGCTTACTCAGAAGGTACTGGGCGATGCGCCGTTTGGCCTGACCGCCAGCGCATCGAGCGGCCTTCCCGTTAGTTACCTGAGCTCCGAACCAGGCGTGGCCGTGATCAGCGGGAGCACGGTTACCGTAGTGGGAGCGGGGACCACGGTCATCACCGCGATCCAGGAGGGTAACGGAAATTACAACGCGGCGCTTGCGGCGTCACAGCCGCTTACCGTCGCCCTGGAAGGGTCGCCGCCGCTTCTTGCCTTGTCAACGCTTCCCTCAGGCGCCGTCACCGCTGATCCTGTTCTGAACGTCACCGGATCAGCCAGTGACGCCTCGGGCATTGCCAGCCTCACGGTGAACGGCGCGGACCTGACCGGCGAGGCGGAGCTCTTCAGCAGCGCCGTCCCGCTAGGCATCGGAGACAACAGCATCAGCGTGGCAGCCAAGGACGGCGCGGGGAACATCACGAGGCAGATCCTCAGCATCATCCTCGATGCGACGGCACCGGCCATAGGGTTGGTCGAACCGGCGGACAACAGCGTGACGGACGTCCCCTTCTTCACCGCAAAGGGGACGGTGGCGCCCGGGAGTGCCGTGACGCTCGGCGTGAACGGCGGCGCACCCCAGAGCCTATCGGTCGACGAGGGGAGCTTCACCGGCAGCGGCTACCTTCAGCAAGGTGTCAATGCCATTGAGTTTACTGCCGTGCTCTCCGGACGCAGTTCCAGCACGAAACGAAGCGTTACCCTGGCGCCCGGCAAACCTTTTGTGGCCATTACCGAGCCGGCCGAGGATGTACGCACCGAGGCGGACAGCATCACCATCCGCGGCATCGCGGGCCTGCCGGGGACCGCTGTCAGCGTCATCCTGGATGTCGATGGCAAGATCTTCACTCCGGCTCTTGAGGAGGGAGCTTTCCGGCAGCAGATTGCGCTGGATCACGCGCGCCAGGTCCATGTCTCGGCCACCGCCGCGGACAGCACCGGCAACTTGAGCACAGCCCGCAGGAATATCATTCGGGTCGTCAAGATCACGGGGGATATGGATTTAGACGGGGTGGTGGATATCCGGGATGCCATGGCACTGCTCAGGATCTCGCTCGATAAAGATCTGGCGACGCCGCAGGCACTTGACCATGGGGATGTGGCCCCGCTGATAAACGGGGCATGCCAACCGGACGGCAAAATAGATGTGGGGGACGTGTTGGTCCTGCTGCGCAAGATTGTGGGGTTGGTGGATTACTGAACGGAAAGCCGTCTTAGTGCGAGGTCTTAGCTGCCGGAGGAACCGGACAGCATCTTTTTGGCGACAGCGCGCGAGCTGACTTCATATTTGCCTGCCTGGACCAGCGCCTTGATCGATTCGACCCGCTTGGCCTGCTCAGCTTGACGGCTTTTCAGTTCCGTGTCCATTGACGAGGCTGAGATGTCTACGGAATCTCCCTTTGTGGCGGATTTGGGCGTCGATTTCTGGCGAGCGGCGCCTTGCCCGGTTTTCTCGGCCTTGTTCTCGATCGATTGCGCCAGGGTCGGCTGTTGAGGCTCGTTTACTATCTTCATCACTGTGCTCTCTTTATTGTGGGTCGTGAAAAAGCTCTTTGAACTACCCGAATAATAGATGTTTTTTGGCTCCATGCCTAGTGAATTTTATCTCATGAACCGGACACCAACGCCTTCCACGGAGGCCTGTCTCCGCCATCACCTGCCCATCATTTTGCCGACCACTAACTACTTCTGTGGACGCTTCCCCCAATATCCCTTTTTACGGCTTTAAGTTTATCGCGTTGTTCATGTCGAACATCTGAACCGGTCTGCCACGGAGTTAGCCCAACTCCTCTTTGTTACATTGAACCAGTCAGAGTAGAAAGACAACATCTTTTCCTTTCATCCTATCTTGTCGACTGCTTCTGTCACTTCGAAAAGAGAGCTTCCCATCTCAGTTATGTTTTTTTTGCCTGTGACAAGCTTGCTTTGGATCGAGCGGATACCGCCGTAGCGTAAGTATTACCGGCTTGACATTAAAGTCTGTTAAGATATTTTTGGAGGGTGCCTGTGCCGCTCCTCGTATTGACCGCAAGCATAGTCATAAAATAGCCCATAGTTAGTATATGGGCTATTTTATGTTACTTAATATAAATAATCTTTCCGCCATGTAACAGGCATGTGTAAACTGATCTTGAGAAATAAGAGCAAGCCGAATAGAGGAGGCACGAGATGAAAGAGACCAGACTGACTATGCCGCAACTATCTCTTATTGCGGGAACCCGTGTTGTGCTAGGGGCGGGGATCGCCCTGCTGTTTGTGGACCGGCTTAGCGAGAGGCAGCAAAAGGTTGCCGGCTGGACCCTGTTCCTGGCCGGCGCCGCAAGCACGATTCCACTGGTAAAACTTGCGCTGGACAGCAGGCGGGAAGATTGACATCCGTTCTATGTTCTATGTTCTATGTTCTATGTTTAGAAACGCGAGTATGCAGTGCATATGTTGAGGTGAAAGATGACGTAGAACGTAGAACTTTGAACTTAGAACGTAGAACATGAAGTAGTACGTGAAGTAGCACGTGAAGCAGAACCAACGTCTTCACTGGAGGTTCCGATGTATAAACGTCAACTCGGCCGGCAGGGGCTCGCCGTCTCTGCCTTGGGGCTTGGCTGCATGGGGATGTCATACGCCTACGGGCACCCGGACGATCTTGCTTCGATCCGCGTGCTGCGCCGCGCACTGGACCTGGGCATCAACTTCTGGGACACGGCGGAGATGTACGGACCGTTCGCCAATGAGGAGTTGCTGGGGCGCCTGCTCAAGGAGGTCCCGCGTCAGCGCGTGATCATCGCCACCAAGTTCGCCTGGAGGTTTGGCCCGCATGGCGAGATGATCGCCTTGGACAGCAGCCCGGCGCAGGTGCGCAAATCGGTGGAAGGGTCGCTCAGAAGGCTCGGCACCGACCACATCGATCTCTACTACCAGCACCGGCTGGATCCCTCCGTGCCGATTGAGGACACCGTCGGAGCGCTGGCAGATCTGATCGCGCAGGGGAAGGTGCGCTTTATCGGCCTCTCCGAGGTCGGTCCCGGCATCGTGCGCCGTGCCCACGCGGTGCATCCGCTGAGCGCGGTCCAGTCGGAGTTCTCGCTCTGGGAACGCGGGGTCGAGGAAAAACTGCTGCCGGTACTGCGCGAACTGGGCATCGGATTTGTGGCGTACAGCCCCATCGGGCGCGGTTTCCTGACCGGGAAAATCAACAGCCCCGATGATCTCGAGTCGACCGACTGGCGCCGCACGAATCCACGCTTCGAGTCGGACAATCTGAACCACAACCTGAGGCTGGTCTCGATGGTCAAGGAGATCGCTTCCTCCCACGACGCGACTCCGGCCCAGATCGCCCTGGCCTGGCTCTTGCGACGAGGCCGCGATATCGTGCCGATCCCCGGGACCAAACACGTGCGCTATCTGGAGGAAAATGCCCAGGCGGTCGGCCTGAAGCTTGCCGACGAGGTCTGGTCTGCCCTGGATCGGGCCGTCTGCCGTTTCAATGTTGCCGGAGAGCGTTATCCGGAAGAGGCGCTGCAGTTTATCGACAGTACCGAGTGATGCAGCTCACCGATGGGCCAGGCGGACAGTTCCGCCGCTCGGCGGCTGCTACTGGATGATTCATCCCTGTGCGTGAAGCAGGCTCGTCAGTATGACGCTAACGCAACCCAAGGAGCGAGGGAGATGAGAGACAATCCGCTGCAAAGAGCCGTGGGCTTTGGCCAGAGTGTCTGGCTCGATTTCCTGAGCCGCGCCCTGCTGGTGTCGGGCGAGCTGGTTTCGCTGATCCAGGAGGATGGCGTGAGCGGTGTGACCTCCAATCCCGCCGGCTTGGAGCAGGCGATCGCAGGGGGCGCCGGCTACGACGACGCCATAGCGGAGCTGGCGCGTCGGGGTCTTGGCGCCGCCGAGATCTACCAGGCGCTGGTGCTGGACGACATCAGGATGACGGCCGAACTGTTGCGCCCCCTGTACGACCGGCTGGACGGCAGGGACGGCCTGGTGAGCCTGGGGGTCTCGCCGCATCTGGCATACGACAGCGTCGGCATGCTGCAGGAGGCGAGACGGCTCTGGGAGCTGGTGGACCGGCCCAACCTGCTCATCAAGGTCCCCGGCACCTGGGAGGGGCTCTCCGCCATCCGCCAGCTCACCCGGGAGGGGATCAACGTCAACGTGACCCTGCTGTTCGGCATCCCCCGCTACCGGGCGGTGGCCGAAGCCTATCTGGACGGCCTCTCCGAACGGGCGGCGCACGGGCTTCCCATGGAGCGGGTGACCTCGGTGGCCGGCTTCTTTGTCAGCCGCATGGATCTGCTGGTCGATCCGCTGCTGGCGACAGTGGCGCAGGGTGAAGGGGCGCCCGCCCGGATGGCGGCCTCGCTTCGGGGGGAGATGGCCATCGCCTGCGCCAAGGTGGCCCGCAAGATCTATCGGGAGATGCTCACCGAGGACCGCTACCTGGCACTGGCCGCACGCGGAGCCCGCCCCCAGCGGATCCTCTGGGCCAGCACCGGCGCCAAGGATCCAGGCTGCGGCCTGAGGTATGTCGAGGCGTTGCTCGGTCCCGATACGGTGCAAAGCGCAGCGCTGGAGACGCTGGCCGCCTTCCGGGATCACGGCAGTCCGGCGCCCCGCCTGGACCAGGGGGTGCAGGAGGCGCTGGGCGTCCTGGGCCGGCTGTCGGAACTCGGCATCGACCTGAAAGTCGTGAGCCAGCAGCTGGAGGACGAGGGGGTGCAGGAGCTGGTCCGCTCCTTCGACAGCATGATCCGCTCGATTGAGCTGAAACGGGCGGCCGCACTGCGCTGAACTTCCTGCCGACGTACCCGACGTGGTGCAGTTTCCCCGCCGCAGTATCTGGGCACGCACAGCGCCTGGCGAACCGGCTCATAGGAGGATCGGCGTCCTGAGAAGCGCCAGGCTGATACATACCGCGTCGCAAGCTATGTTATCATTTACGTCATGCCGATTGTCCTGCGGCGAGTTCGTGCTAATGTTTACCGTCAGCTATGCAAGGGAGGAAGGCGATGCTTCACTGCGAGATAGCCATGAGGTCGGCGGAAACGCTGATAGAGGCGATGATGAAGGGCGGACAACCCACGGAGGCCCAGTTGAGACGCTGCATCGATCTTCTGAAAGTGGGGCTCGAAGAGGTTACGCGTCCGCACATTGCGTGGGGGCGGGGCAATATCCGGATCATCAGGGATGACTGGCCTGAAGAGAGATGCGCGGAGGCCCTCGATTACGTGCGCCATGAGCTGGTGGCCCGCTCCTCAGAGGCAGGAGAGGGGATTCTGGAGGATCTGCTGATGAAGTTTGAAAAGGCGAATCCTGATCTTCACAGACCCTGCGCCGATGACAGCCACGAGTGACCCCCGCTGGAAACAGCAGCTGAAGAAGCTGGTCTATCGCCTGGCGGAGCACTGCCCCATCTGGCGGCCTGCTCCCGGGACTGACTGCTAAAAAACGCTCGCCCTTTGGCGATAACGCCTTTGCTCCCCCTCAAGCCACCGGGTCCCCGGTTGCCCGGGCCCCGTTGTGTTCATCCGAGAAAGCTGTTATGGCCATAAGTTTTTGATACCCCTCTTTCATGAATGTCTTCGCCAGGTACAACGCCACCGGATTCATCCTGGAATACGCCGGCAGCTTCAGGGTCTTGCATCCTCTCAATATCTTTGAGTTGTCAAGGGTTTGCTTCCCGGTGGGAAAGCCCCTGAAGATGTACCTGGCGTCGCTCGACCTTGCCGCTTCCCTGATGGTGTGGGTCATGAAATCCGTCACTTGCAGAGCGAGGCTCTCCGTGTCGGAAAAATAGACATCTTCTATGATGACCTCCTCGACCTGGTAGGCTATTTCGATGGCGGCAAGTCTACTCCCGTGATAGGCCCCCATTACCACGACCTTGTTGCTGTCGAATATCGGTTTGGCCCAGTCGGCGAAGAGTTTCTGATCCAGGCGATCCTTTCTGTAGAAATACCTCGTTCTCTGGTAAAAGGATTGGTACAGGCCGGATGCCTCCTCAACAAAAAGCTCGAAATCGGTGAGCCTTCTGGCAGTAAAGATTTCCGAACCCTTCTTGATGATCTGTCTGTGTTTTGAGTTGAGATGGTCAATGGAATACTCATTGGGCTGGTCGTATATGAACAGATGCATGAAGCTGTTGCCTTGGAGGGGTACAGGTACCGGATGCAGGATGCCTCCCAATAATGACAGAACCGGATAGTTCCCTGGGTCCGGGCTCACTTGACAGAAAGGGAAAAGGGGCCTGAAAAAGAAGGGGCGCGGTTCCGCCCACCAGGTATCGCCAATTTTGACCACCTTGCTGCCGCAGGCCTGCTGGAAAGCGGCGAACTCCTCTATCGACATTGGTTCCCATACCACGGCACCCTCTCCCCGACCCTCGCGATCTCTTATGGATTTGCGTTGGGATTGCTTTCTGGTCCGATGTGATCACCGGCTGGTTTTGATGTCTCACATTTGGAATAACAGTATTTCAGCTTCCGTGTGCGGTCCGTCCTTTTGCTATTTGTGCTTCAGTACTCCATTCTGATGACTCGCACTTGCTATTGACACTTTACCTGTCACATCTAGCTCGGCAGTTTCCCTGGTATTCGGTTGGCTATGACTGGTAATCAAAAAAAGGTGGTTATACGAAGCAGCATCAGGCAAAGCCTTTACACCGTCGATCCTCCCTTTAAAGCCCAACAAATCTTAAGGCTACCATTAATATGCTTCGCCACAAGAAACTTTTTGTAGGGGCTCGGGGCGGGGTTCGACACTTTAATGTGAATCACAGCTATCGGCAACAGACCGGATATCAGGCATCCGGCCTGTTAATTAGATTAGTTGTCGTCAATAATTTGTCAAGGGGCTGGAATCGCAGCAAAAAGTGCATAAGTAAAACCTCTATGAACGTAGGTGGTGCATCCATGCGGTTTCGCAATCCACATTTTGGTGGATAACATTGTGGATAACTTTCCGGGACTGTTACGTATATGTCCCAAGAAGGCGGCTTTTTACCGTTTTGCCTAAAAAATGAGCAGGTTCCCGCGCCTGCGGTCCCGCCCGGCTTACGCCGCGCGCCCTTTCCGGGCGCGACGCCTGAAATTGCAACTTCCGGCAAATGTGTTAAAACTTGCGCATCGATTTTTCAGCCGTTAGCCAGACCGCCTGCATGTCGGGCTATGCCCGGGCTTCCCTGGCGAGGGACCGGCTTCGGCTCGACCTGATCATATTTAAGAACCGAACTTGAGGGAGAAAATCATGGAAGAAAAGCTGTGCGATCTGGCCGGGAGGCACTGCAAACCGTGCGAAGGAGGGACGCCTCCTCTGTCCGCGGCCGAAGCCGAGGGGCTGCTGGCGGGGCTTTCCGGCTGGGAGCACGCCGAAGGGGTGATCGCGAAGATGTTCGAGTTCAAGAACTATTGCCAGACCATCTCCTTTGTGAACGCCGTCGCCTGGATCGCCCAGAGCCAGGGACACCACCCGGACCTGGCGGTCGCCTATCGCTCTTGCCGGGTCAGCTACACCACCCACGCTATCGGCGGGCTTTCCGAAAACGACTTCATCTGCGCCGCGCGCGTGGATGCTCTCTTTCAGTAACGCCTTTGCCGCTCTTTTTGCCTGTCGATCCCGAAATAAACAGAAGACAATGGGGTGCCGGTCGCTTCCGGCTCAATCCGGCTGCTGCACCTGATCGTCCGCGTGCCGGACCGGGAAATATTTCGTCCGGGCTTAAGTAATTGCCGGGGCGGTCGATACACTAGTAGCATTAACCACATTAAGATGTCGATGCCAGCAAACCAATGAGTGGGCTGCGGCGCCGTCACCTGTTGCCTGCCTCGGGTGAACCTCGGGCCGAAGAGGGGACGCTGATGGGAAGAATCGTCATGGCTGCACTCTTGCTGTTGGCACTGTCAGGCTGCACGAACTCTCCCTCCCAGCAAGCGCAGCCGCCCCACAAGTTCGTCGTGGCGTACACGACGCAGCCCGATTGCGCCCTGGTCCACATCGCGGTGGCAAAGGGGTTCTTCGCCGAGGAGGGGGTGGCCGTGCAGCCGCAGATGCACAGCTACGGCAAGGCGGCCCTGAAATCCGTGCTGGAAGGGAAGGCGGACCTGGCGACCGCCGCCGAGACCCCCGTCATGTTCGCGGCCCTGTCCGGCGCCAAGCTCTTTGTGGTCGCCGGCATCTTCAGCACGAGCGACAACAACGCGGTCATCGGCAGAAGGGACCTCGGCATCTCGAAGCCGGCGGACCTGAGGGGGAAGCGGATAGGCTATACCCCGGGCACCACCGGCGAATTTTTCCTGGAATCGTTTCTCACGGCCAACGGTTTGAGCCGCAAGGAGGTGACGCTGGTCGGCTTGAAGCCGGAAGAGATGGTGCAGGCCCTGAGCTCGGCGCAGGTGGCTGCCGTCTCGACCTGGAACTTCCCCTTGGCGCTGTTGCGCAAGGGGCTGGCGCAAAATGGCGCGACCTTCTTCGACCGGCAGATCTACACCCAGACCTTCAATGTGGTGGCCCGGCAGGAGTTGGTCCGGAAAAACCCGGAAGCGATCGAGGGCGTGCTGCGGGCCTTGATCAAGGCGGAAAAGTTCGCCCGGGAACATCCCGAGGCGGCGCAGAGCCTGGTCGCCGCCGGCATCGGGATCGACCGGGAACTGCTGCGCGAGGTGTGGGGCGGCTTCACCTTCAGGGTCGAGCTGGACAAGAGGCTGCTCATCACCCTGGAGGACCAGACCCGCTGGGCCAGGAAAACTGGGCTGGCCCCGGCGGGGGAGATGCCGGATTACCGAAGCTTCATCTATGCCGACGGGCTGCAGGCGGTAAAGCCCGACGCAACCACCCTGAGCAGGTAACCACATGCGCATAGCCACGAGCCTCAAGACCAGCTCGTTTCTCTCCCTGGGTACGCTGATCGTCCTGATAACGGTGCTGTTCTGGGCGCTGGAGGAGAACAGCAAGGCAAAGGTGAACGATCTTCTGGCCGACACCATCCAAGCCTCCCTGTTCCAGCGCATCTCGCTGCGCGACGAGTACCTGCTCTACCGCGAGAAACGGGCAAAAGCGGAGTGGACCGCAAAAAACGAGGCGATCGACGCCCTGCTCGGCCAGGCAGCCCGGACATTCAGTGACGACGCCAGTCAGGCGGTAGTGGCGCAGATGCGCAGGGGCTTGCAGGACACGGGGGACATCTTCCAGCGCATCATCCGCAACACGGAAACCCGGGAGGCGACGCCGCAGAGCCGTCAGATCTACCAGGAGCTGGAGAAGAGACTGATCAGCCAGATGCTGCTGCGGACCTCCGCGCTGCAAAAGGACGCCAACCAGCTGCAGGTGGCGGCCAGAGACCGGGTGGTGCAGACTTTCGACCGGGCCCTGGCTCTGACGGTCATCTTCGTCGCGGTGGCCGTCATCATCACCGTCTCCAATGCGGCCCTTTTGAACCGGAAACTGCGCCGGCGCCTGGAGTCCCTGCACGCCGGCGCCGAGATCATCGGTGCCGGCAACCTCGAGTACCGGATCCGGTGTGACGGCTCGGACGAACTGGTCGAGCTGGCCCAGACCATCAACCTGATGACCGAAAGGGTGCTGCATTCCACCAACCAGCTCAAGCTGCTGAACGCCGAGCTGGAGCAGCGCATCGCCCAGCGCACGCGGGAGCTCTCGGAAAGCCTCGACCTGAACCAGAGCATCATCGCCGGGTCGGTGGCCGGCATCATCGCCTACCGGGCGGACAACGGCCACTGCGTCCTGGCCAACAACGCGGCAGCGCGCATCACCGGTGCCTCGGTGGCACAGCTTCTCTGCCAGAACTTCAGGGGTATCAGTTCCTGGCAGCAATGTGCCCTGCTGGAGACGGCCGAGCGGGTCATCGCCACCGGCCAGCCGTACCGCCAGGAACTGCACTTCGTCACCACCTTCGGCAGGGAGGTGTGGCTCGACGCGGCGCTGGCCAGATTCACCAGCAGCGGGGAGTCGCACCTGTTCCTGTTCATGGACGACATCACCGAGCGCAAGCTGGCCGAGCAGGAGATCCGGCGCTCCAGGGAGGCTGCCGAGTCGGCCAACCGCGCCAAGAGCGAGTTCCTGGCCAACATGAGCCACGAGATCCGCACCCCCATGAACGCCATCACCGGCATGTCCTACCTGGCGCTGCAGACCGACCTGACCGTGCGGCAGCGCGACTACCTGACCAAGATCCGCCGCTCCTCGGAATCGCTGCTCGGCATCATCAACGACATCCTCGATTTTTCCAAGATCGAGGCGGGCAAGCTGGAGCTGGAGGCGGTCCCCGTGGAACTGGGCGACGTCTTCGACCGTGTCGCCACCGTGATCGGCTCCAGGGCGGCGGACAAGCTTTTGGAGGTCCGGTTCTCGCTCCCTGCCGAGCTTAGGCGTCCGCTGGTAGGCGACCCGCTTCGCCTGGGGCAGGTCCTGGGGAACCTGGCCGGCAATGCGGTGAAATTCACCGAACGGGGGGAGGTGGTCATCGAGGTGGCTCAGGCCGGTCCGCCGGATGACGGCGGCATCCCGCTCGTCTTTTCGGTGAGCGACACCGGCATCGGCATGAGCCCGGAGCAGGCGGGGAAGGTGTTCGAACCGTTCTCGCAGGCGGACTCCTCGATCACCCGCAGCTACGGGGGGACCGGCCTGGGGCTCGCCATCGTGACGCGCCTTTTGGACCTGATGGGGGGGAGGCTCTCCCTGGACAGCGAGCCGGGGAAGGGGAGCCGCTTCTCGTTCACGCTGCGCCTGGGCCTGCCGGATGAGCGGCCCATGCAGATGGCCGGCCTGGCGCCGGCGGCGCAGCAGGGGCGCAGCTGCCCGGAGCCGGCCGATCCCGCGCCCGGGCCGGCCGGCTGCGACAAGGCGGCGGGCACGGTGCAGCTCGGTGCCCTGCGCCAGATACGGGGGGCGAGGATACTGATCGCCGAGGACAACCTCATCAACCAGCAGGTGCTGCGGGAGATCCTGCAGCGCGCCGGCATGAGCGTCGAGGTGGTCGGCAGCGGCAGCGAGGCGGTGGCGGCCGTCGAGGCGGGGGAGGGGATCGACCTGGTCTTCATGGACATCCAGATGCCGGACATGGACGGCTACCAGGCGACCAGGCTGATCAGGGGGCTCCCCGGGGCGGCGGGGCTCCCGATCGTCGCCATGACGGCCCACGCGTTAAACGAAGAGCGCGACAAATGCCTCGACGCCGGGATGAACGATCATCTAGCCAAGCCGATCGACCTGGTCAAGCTGTACGCGGCCCTGGTGCGGTGGCTCGAGCCGAGGGGGGGGGAAGGGGGCGCCGGCTTCCCGGCGCAGCCGGCGCCGGCCGCGCCGCCACGGGGGTTTCCGGCCGCCTTGCCCGGGGTCGACGTGGCCACGGCCCTGAACAGGGTCATGGGGAACGGTGCCCTGCTGCGCAAGATCATGGTCGACTTCAGGGACGGCAACCGGGACGCGGTCCGGCAGATCCGGCAGGCAGTCGAGCGCCACGATCTCGGGCGGGCGCGGCGGCTGGTCCATACCATCAAGGGGCTTTCCGGCAACCTCGGGGCCGAGGCGGTGTTTGCCACGGCAAAGGAGCTTGAGGCGGTGCTCAGGGAGGGGGACTGCCGGGGGGTGGCGCCGCTGCTCGCCACCCTGGCCGGCGAGATGGCGCTGGTCTTCGATGCGGCGGCGACGCTCGAGAAGGACGACCAGTGGCGGGAGACGGCCGGTCCGGCGCCGGAGCCGGTACCCCTGGCGGCAGCAGAGCTCGCCTGCCAGCTGAACGAGCTGGCCAGGATGCTCAGCCTGAACAGGATGGAGGCGCAGAAGCAGTTCGCACAATTGAAGCGGCACCTCGGCGGGGCGCCGGAGCTTGGCGCCCTGGAACGAAAGATCGCCCTGCTCGAATTCAAAGCCGCTCTCCCCCCGCTGCGCAAGCTGGCGGAGAGGATGGGCTTCGTCATCAAGGAGCACGCGTGATCGCCCAGGAGATAAAGCCGGTCGTGATGATCGTGGACGACAACCCGATCAACATCCAGATCCTCAGCGAGGCCTTCGGGGAGGAGTACCTGATCGTATTCGCCACCGGGGGGCGGGAGGCCCTTGAGATCGTGGAGAAGACGCTCCCCGACCTGGTGCTGCTCGATATCATGATGCCGGAGGTGAACGGCTACCAGGTCTGCAGCGCCATGAAGGCGGATCCGGTCCTCAAGGAGATCCCGGTCATCTTCATCACGGCCATGTCGCAGCAGGAGGACGAGATCAGCGGCCTGAGGCTGGGCGCCGTCGACTACATCACGAAGCCCTTCAACCCGGTGATCGTCAGGCTGCGGGTCAGCACCCAACTGGAGCTGAAAAAGTACCGGGACCTGCACGCGCGGATCGCACTGCAGGACGGCCTGACCGGCATCGCCAACCGGCGCGCCTTCGACCAGACGCTGCTGCGGGAATGGCTGCGCGCCCAGCGCACCCGGAGCAGGCTCTCCCTGATCATGATCGACGTAGATCACTTCAAGAACTACAACGACACCAGGGGGCATCTGGCCGGCGACGAGTGCCTGAAAAGGGTCAGCTGCGCCATGGTGGAGTCGCTCAGGGCCTCCGACTTCCCGGCGCGCTACGGCGGGGAGGAGTTCGCCTGCATCCTGCCGGAAACGGACCAGGACGGCGCCCATGCCTCGGCGCAGCGGATCAGGTTGAGGCTCGCTTCGGCAGGCATCCCGCACGGCGCGTCCCCGGTCGCGTCCCATGTCACCATCAGTCTCGGAGTCGCCACCATCACCCCTGCCGGCCAAGCCGCTCCGGAACAGCTGATCGCGCTGGCGGACCGGATGCTGTACCGGGCCAAGGAGACGGGGCGCAACAGGGTCGCCCAGTGGCCGGGCGACGGCCCGGACCAGGAGAGCCAGGGGAACGGCGCCCCGGCGGCGCCCGAACCACCCGTCACGCCCCGGCCAGCACCTCCCTGAGCTTTTCATCGAGCCTGCTCATCTCGAGCGGCTTCTGGATATAGTGCATCCCCTCCTCCACGATACCGCGCTGCGCCACGATCTCCGCCGTATACCCGGACATGAAGAGCACCTTGAGCCGCGGCCTGATCGCCTTGATCCTGGTCACCATCTCCGAGCCGTTCATCCCCGGCATGACCACGTCGGTCAAAACCATGTCCAGCTCCTGCCCCTGCTGGCAGATGGAGATGGCCGCGTCCGGCGTCTGCGCCTGGATCACCGTGTAGCCCAACTCCTCCAGGAGCTTGGTCGCCATCCAGAGCAGCATGTCCTCGTCCTCGACCAGCAGGATGGTCGCCGAAAGGTTCGCGGCCTTGGGCGCGCTCTTGGCCTCGGCCGGCGCCTCCTGCATCAGGCGCGGCAGGTACATCTTGAAGACGGTGCCGTGCCCGGGCTCGCTGTAGACGTTGATGAAGCCGCCGTTCTGGGTGACGATGCCGTAGACGGTGGCCAGTCCGAGGCCGGTCCCCTGTCCCAGCCCCTTGGTGGTGAAGAATGGCTCGAAGATGTGCTCCCGGGTGGCCTGGTCCATGCCGATCCCCGTGTCGCTGATGGTCAAAAGGACGTACTCCCCCGGCAGTGCGTTCGGGTGGAAGTGGCTGTGGTCGTCGCTGATCTGGCAGTTCGCCGTCTCGATGGTCAGGCTGCCGCCGTCGGGCATGGCGTCGCGGGCGTTCACCGAGAGGTTCATCAGGATCTGGTCCACCTGGGAAGGGTCGATCATGACGGTCCACAGCTCGGGTGCCGGGCGGAACGAGAGCTTGATCTCCTCGCTGATCAGCCTGGCCAGGATCTTCTCCGACTCGATGATCAGCGCGTTCAGGTTGAGCGGCTTGGGCGAGATCACCTCCTTGCGGGAGAAGGCGAGCAGCTGCCGGGTGATTTCGCTGGAGCGCATGGCCGCCTTCGAGATCAGGTCCAGGTACTGCAAGACCGCATCCCCCTCCTGCACCTTGCACTTGGAGAGTTCCGCGGCGCCCAGGATGACGCTCAGCATGTTGTTGAAGTCGTGGGCCACGCCGCCCGCCAGTCGCCCGATCGATTCCATCTTCTGCGAGTGGCGGAACTGCTCCTCGAGCTGCTTGCGCTGCGTGATGTTGATGAAGGTCACCACGGCGCCGATCAGCTCTCCCTGCCTGTACTGGGGATAGGACCAGCACTCCGCCGCGAAATAGCTCCCGTCGGAGCGCCACAGCACCTGGTCGGCCGCGTGCGTCCGCTCGCCCGGCTTGAAGAAGACCTGCCGGACCGGCTGCTTCTCGGCGGGGAGGTCGCCGCCGTTGCCCGGCGAGTGGTGCACCCGCAGGTGCATGTCCGCGCCGAGCAGTTCGCCGGGGTGGCTGTACCCCAATAGCTTCAGGCAGGCGCTGTTGCAGAAGGTGCAGCGCCCTTTGAGATCGACGCCGTAGATCGCCTCGCCGGTCGAATCGAGGATCAGGCGCAGTTTCTCCTCGCTCGATATCAGCGCCTCCTCGGCCTGCCTGCGCTCGGCGATCTCCTCCTCCAGCATGGTGGCCTGCTCCTCCAGGCTCTCCTGGGCCATCTGGCGCTCCTCCACCTCCAGTACCAGCTGTGCCGCCTGTTTCTTGAGCGTCTCCTGCGCCCCCCTGCGCACCTCTATCTCCCGTTTCAGCTGCCAAAGGGCGAACGCCATGCCGAGCACCAGCGCCACGGAGACCAGCTCCAGCACGGTCAGGCGCCAGTCCTGGCCGCTGTGGTAGGCGCTCCCCCGCAGGTAGATCCCGCTCTCTTCGGAGCCGATCAGGGCGGTGTGGGCCAGGTCCTTCTCCAAGAGCGCGGTCAGGGGGAGCTCTCCCAGGAGCCTCCCCGAGGCATCCAGCAGGCTGAAATGGTAGCGCAGCGGCTCCGCCTGGGAGGCCAGCCCGTTCACGAGCCGCTCGCAGGAGTAGACCCCGCCGAACAGGCCGAGGAAGGTGTTCTCCTTGTAGACCGGGACCCAGATCTCGAAGGAGGGCTTCCCCTGGATCGCCTCGAAGGGGCGGGTGTAGACCGGCTGCCGGCGCTCCATCGCCAGGCGGGATACCCGTTTGGGTTCCGGCAGGTTGAGCTTGAGGCCGACGATCTGCCTGTTTTGGGCGAAGGGGGCCACGTCGCGGATGAAGAAGTCGGCGTCGACCCAGGTGATGTTGATCAGTTCGGGGTGGGATTTGACGTACTGCGAGGCCCTCTCCTGGAACAGCTCGCCGTTCAGCTTGCCGGAGCTCCGCTCCAGGGCGAGCATGAGCAGGTAGGCGGCGTTCCCTTCCATGTTGAGCCGCAGGCTTTTGCCCAGGGAGTCCGCCTTGACGGCCAGATCGTTGCGCTTGGCGCGGTAGTTGTTCTCATGGGTGACCCAGAGGATCGAGCCGATAACGACCAGGAAGGTGACGAGCAGCAGGGCGGGACCCAGCCAGAGGGGGCGGGGCCGGCCGTGGGGAGCGCGCTTGGACCACCTGGGCGCCCTTCTCTTGTTTGCGGCCGTGCTCATGGCGCACCCCCGGTGAGCCATGCCGCCTGAAGCGGCGCTTTTGCCGCACCCCTCACGGCTGGCGGCTCGCCTGCCCGGGGCAGTTCCCCCTGCGGGAGGCTGGCGGTGACGGCAAATGTGCACAGGCCAAAGCGGCGCGGCGGCGGGAGCGTCGGGGTAGGCATGGACCACGATCCTTTAGGGACCCGGGTCCCTGTGGCTGGAGGAGATTCGGCCGGCGAAATTTTCTCATTATAGCATCAATTGCCGCAGCGGATCAACAAAGAGTGGCCCGAAAAGCCGCAGGTCACCCGGGTCGGCCGGCTCTGCCAGCGTCGGGCCGATTGCGCCGTGCAGACGCTGTCAGGCCCCTTGTTGCGCCAAGTGCCGAAAGTACCTGGTCCGGGCCAGCGTGCCCACCGGAGGCGGCCTTGACAAACTATGCCATTTTCCTGTATAGCTTTCCCTTGCTGCATCCAGTGTTGAAGGGGGATCAATGATTCTGCTAGCCAATATATGCTTGGCCCTGGCAAAGATAGTCGAGCTGGCAAGCGGTCTTCTGACCATCTATAAGTACATCCTTCTGGCAAGTGTCGTCATTTCCTGGGTCAACGCGGACCCCTACAACCCCATCGTGAGCTTCATCTACCGGGTGACGGAGCCGGTGCTGCACCGGGTGCGCCGCTACATGCCCAACACCGGGATGCTCGACCTGTCGCCCATCGTCGTCTTCGTCCTCATCTACCTGGTGCAGATCATCGTCTTTGACACCGCATACACCTACCTGGTGCTGCTCAGCAGCCAGATGAAGGGGCAGGCCCTATGAAGATTTCACCCATGGACATCCAGCAGCAGCAGTTCAAGGGGAAGATGTTCGGCGGCCTCGATGCCGAGGACGTGGACAGCTTCCTGCAGTCGGTGGCAGGGGAGATGGAGGAGCTGGTCCGGGAAAACGGTGAGCTCAAGGAGCGGCTGAACCGCAACGCCCAGGCCATGGCCGAGATGGAGGCGCGCGAGTCGCAGCTGCGCGAGACCATGCTCGCCGCCCAGCGCATCACCGAGGAGATGAAGGCGAACGCCCAGAAGGAGGCGCACCTGATCGTCTCCGAGGCGGAGCTCAAGGGTGAGCGGATCGTGGCCGACGCGGAGAAGAAGCTGGTCGAGCTCAGCAGCCAGATCCAGGAACTGAAAAGGGACAAGGTTCAGTTCGAATCGGGCTTCAAGGGGCTGCTCGACACCTACTACAAGCTGCTCGCCCTAAGCGATGACTGAGGGGGCGCTTAGGGTCAGCGCCACGCCGGAGGGGGTGATCTTCAGCGTTCACGTCCAGCCCAGGGCCTCGCGCTGCGAGATCTGCGAGGTGAAGGACGGGGAACTGCGTCTCAGGCTCACCTCGCCGCCGGTCGAGGACGCGGCCAACAAGCAGTGCGTCGAGTTGATCGCCAAGGCGCTCGGCATCGCGAAGTCGCGGGTCAGCATCAAGGCGGGGGCCAAGTCGCGGCACAAAACGGTCCGGGTGGAGGGGGTGGACCCCGGTTCGCTCAGCTCCCTATATAAAGAAGGGTGAGGATGGTATCCATGAAGGCTAGAGACATTATGGTGACGGACGTGCCGGCCATCTCGGTGAGGACATCGGTGGCCGAGGCGGTCCGTATGATGAAGCGCAACTTCGGCGACGAGAGTTTCATGAACGCGGCGCCCGGGCTCATCGTGCTGAACGAGAGGGGGGGGCTGGCCGGCATACTCACCCCGCTGAGCGTCATCACGGCGCTCATGGACGGGGCACCGGCGGGAGAGTCGGGCGGGCCGTTCTTCGCCTCGCTCTGTGACAGGATCAAGGAGCTGCCGATCTCCGCCATCATGGAACACCAGCCGATTTCGGTGACCCAGGACGCGCTGATCAGCGACGTGGCCGAGTTGTTCCTGACGCACCGCTTTCAGCGGGTCCCGGTGGTGGACGGCAAGAAGGTGGTGGGGATCATCTACCGTTCCCGGCTGCTCTTCGCCATGACCCGCAGTCTGGAGGTTGCCCCTTGACAAAAGCGGGGGGCAGTACGTATATTAGCAGCACCGTCCCAGGTCTTACCTAGCGTTACCGTCTAACAGGAGGTAGTACAAGCTATGCCACTTTACGAGTACAATTGCAAAAGCTGCAATAACAACTTTGAGTTGCGTCAGAAGTTCTCCGACGCGCCGGCTTCCGCTTGCCCCGCGTGCGGCGGCGAGGTCGAGAAGCTGATCTCCCAGTCCGGCTTTGCCCTCAAGGGGCAGGGGTGGTACGGTGACGGCTACGGCGGCTCCAAGCCGGCGGCCGCCTCTCCCTGCGCCTCAGGAGGAAGCTGCGCCGGGTGCCCATCGGCATCCTGAAGCTAGCATGAAAGCATGCCCCCGGTGACGGGGGTTTTTTTTGAGTCAATCCGCAAAACTCTTTACAAATTCCGCCGCTTTACTTATTATTTCTCAATTAAAAAACTGATTTCCGGAAACCCCGGCAGTCGGAACGGCGCCTGCCGTTTCGGCGCGTCCCGTGCCTGGAGGCGCGACAGGCCGAACCGGGGTTTACCGACACAAGGGGTGCAAGGTAATGGCAAAGGTTATTGACGGCAAGGCCATCGCGGCGAAGATCCGCGCCGAGATCTCCGCGGAAGCGGCCCGTCTCAAGGCGCTAGGGGTGGTCCCGGGGCTCGCCGTGGTGCTGGTCGGGGAGGACGCCGCCAGCAAGGTCTACGTTTCCATGAAGGAGAAGGCCTGTGCGGACGTGGGCATCTTTTCCGACGAATACAAGCTTGCCGCCGAAACGGGCGAGGCGGAGCTCCTGGCGCTGATCGCGAAGCTGAACGCGGACCCCAGGATCGACGGCATCCTCGTGCAGCTGCCGCTTCCCAAGCAGATCAACACGGACCGCGTGCTGGAGGCGATCTCCCCCGACAAGGACGCCGACGGCTTCCACCCCTACAACGTCGGCCGCCTGGTGACCGGCAAGCCGCTGTTCCAGCCCTGCACCCCCTACGGCGTCATGGTGATGCTCAAGGAGGCGGGTATCGAGCTCTCCGGCAAGGAGGTGGTGGTGGTCGGCCGCTCCAACATCGTAGGCAAGCCGGTCGCCTTCATGTGCCTGCAGCAAAACGCCACGGTGACCCTGTGCCACTCCAAGACGCGCGACCTGGCGGCCAAGGTCGGCCAGGCCGACGTGCTGATCGCGGCGGTCGGCGTCCCGGAGATGATCAAGGGGGAGTGGATCAAGGAAGGGGCCGTGGTGATCGACGTCGGCGTGAACCGTGTCGGCGAGAGGAAGCTCGTGGGCGATGTCGAGTATGCGGCGGCCAGCGAGCGCGCCGCGGCCATCACCCCGGTCCCCGGCGGGGTTGGGCCGATGACCATCACCATGCTGCTGCACAACACCCTGGAGTCGGCCAAGAGAAGGGGCGAGCGCCGG
>Ga0209317_1001295_pt1 | contig 22713 bp, 19 predicted proteins | sample RifGroB2_FD_183994 | JGI IMG/M metagenome (GOLD analysis project Ga0209317, IMG submission 183994) | Soil microbial communities from Rifle, Colorado, USA - Groundwater B2 (SPAdes) (version 2) | ecosystem: Environmental > Terrestrial > Soil > Unclassified | place: Rifle, Colorado | collected...
GGTATCGAGTACCTGTTCCGCGCCGGCGAATCCGCTGCGGGGGAGTCGCTCCTGGACTGGCCGGATGATACCGGCATAGAGCAGCTCTTCACCGAGCTTAAACCCGCCGATACCACTGTCATTTTTGCATACGTTTAACGGAGGAATCATGAAGAAACTTGTACTCGCGATCGTCATGACACTGTGCATGGCCACTCTTGGCCATGCTGCGAAGACCACCTTTGTGGATGGCAACAAGGCCACCGGAGTGAAGGGGACCGTCGTCAACGCGGCATTCCTCAACGCGGTGAACAACCACCGCCACGACGGCGCAGCCGCCGACGGCTCCGGCGTCCTGGACTACTACGTCGACTCCGGCAGCGCCAACGCCATCATCATCACCCCCAGTCCCGCCTTGGGCGGGCACGTCTCCGGGTTGCAGATCCTGGTCAAGACGGCGGCCGCCAACACCGGAGCGGCCACCGTGAAGGTCGGCACAGCCACCCCGGTATCGCTCAAGCGTATCGATGGCGCGGCGCTGCAGGGTGGGGAGTACGCCGCAGGCAGCATGATCACCGTGGCATACGACGGCACCTACTACCGCCTGATCGACCCGACCCCCGCTGCCAGCAGCAACCAGACCAGCACGGCGGTTGCCCGGGATGCCTCCGGCAACTTCAGTGCCGGAACCATCACGGCGACCTTGAACGGATCGGCCGGAAAGTTGGGAGGCAAGTCGTGGGTCACCGTCGCGGAGGGTGCCTGGACTGGGACGATTAACGCCAACACCAACGCCTCCGTTGCCACCCTGAGGCCTACTGCTGCGGAACATCGTAATTACCGGGTTTCGATCTATTCCCTCACCGATAGTCTCATTACGCAATCGTCTATGACGGGCTCAGCTACGGGAGGGCTTGGGTACAGCATTATGAGGTGGTCAAGCCTTACCCACGACAGTTTCCTCCTGTCTAACAACCGGAACTTCAACGTCACGGGCACCATCTACTACAAAGTGGACATCTGGGAGTAACCATGCGGCGTCTAAAGCTCAGCCTGTTACTGGTCGTCTTTTTCCTGTTGGGCTCTGTGGCATTCGCCCTGGAGCCCAGCCCCGTCGACATCACCTGCAGCCAGGGTGAGGACTGCACAAAGGTCCTGGTGCTGAAGGCGGGCGGCAAGCCCATGAACTTGTCCGGGTACACCTACCGCGCTCAGATCCGGACGGCACCTACTGACATGCAGCCGCTGGCAGAGATCCCGATAGACGCTTCCGCCTTGCCGATCGGCAAGATCTTCCTGGTCCTGCCCGGCACGCTCACCAACCAGCTGGGCGGCAAGGTGGCGTACTGGGATCTACGACAGACCGATCCGGCCGGGAGGGTGAGCTACCCCATGCGCGGCAAGTTCAAATGCTACTGGGCGATAACGAGGTAACCATGGATTTGGAAAAACAGAAGAAGATTCGAAGGCGCATAGAAGATGCCCTTCGGAAGGTAAACGATCCGGATCTGCTGCTCAAGGTGGCGGATCTTCTCAAAGTAAAAACTGATTGAAATAATAGCCACGGCAACGACAAAGAGTCACCGCACCGGCGCAACGTTTCGGAGGGCAAATGAAACGAATCGTCTGGTGTGTCATCTATCTGATCTGTTCAACCTCAATAGCATCAGCCTTAACCCTCAACCCCGCCACAGCTGGCCCGACCGTCATCGAGGTCAACGTCCCGGGCCCGCAAGGCCCCGCCGGTGCTGTCCAGTACAAGCCGAAGGGGATCTGGTCGGCATTCGCCAACTACAGCGCAAACCACCAGGTCAGCCATGAAGGGACCAGCTACGTGGCGCAGCGACCATCCACCGGCGTCGTGCCTGCAGAGGGTGACGACTGGACTCTGCTTGCGGCAAAGGGGGAAGGCGGCGCTCAGGGGGTGAAAGGCGACAAGGGAGACCGCGGCTTCCAGGGGCTTATCGGCCCTGCTGGACCTCAAGGCCCCGAGGGTCCTACTGGTCCCCAGGGGCCGGTCGGACCTAAAGGATCCACCGGCCCAATGGGCTATGCGCCGGTCAAGGGTGTCGACTATTTTGACGGTGCTACCGGCCCGCAAGGCCCGACCGGTCCACAAGGTTTGCGAGGGCCGGAAGGCCCCGAGGGTCCTACCGGCGCGATCTCAACTGTTCCAGGTCCGCAAGGACCAGTAGGACCTCGTGGACCCGAAGGTCCGGAAGGACCACAGGGCTTGATCGGACCTCAAGGTGCTCAGGGGATTCAGGGCCTCAAGGGTGATACTGGATCGACCGGACCGAAAGGCGACCAGGGCGATACCGGACCGACCGGGGCAACCGGTCCCGAAGGCCCGCAAGGCCCGATCGGCCTCACCGGTCCGGCAGGTACCACCGACTACAGCGCGCTGAGCAACAAGCCGGCCCTTGCTTCCATCGCCACCTCTGGCACACATAACGACAGCACAGGCAGATCCACCGCCGACTCCCACCCCGCTTCGGCGATCACAAACATACCGGCAGGGTCGATAGCGGCTACGAACGTGGACGCTGCGTTGAGAGAGTTGGACGCGGAGAAGGCCACGGCGGCACAGGGGGCGAAAGCAGATACCGCGGTGCAGTTCCTCAACGCTCCAGCCTCAATCAACCGTGGAATTCCAATCACTAAATATGCCAACTATGCCGCATATGTGTCAGCTGTAACGTCTTTAGACACGGCTTATCCCGATATATTTTGCAGTAACCAAATATCTACGTACTACGGGGGGGCGGCTACGACTCGTGCCACTGCGAGAGGGAATAACCTATATTGGTGCGGGATCGGTGACAGTAACAAGCCTGCGCTACATATAGTCGGCGTGACCCATGGTGATGAGTGGCGAACGGCTCATTCTATGCTGGCATGGGCTGACAGAATACGTAACCCGGCCAACACTGTTGACTATGCATGGGCGCAGCAGTTGCTTGGCAAATACTTTGTCGTTATGGTCCCCATGCTTAATCCAGATGGGTACCTTGCAGAGACAAGGCATAACAATAACCCATACACCGGCGACCATACAGCCATAGGTTCATGGAACGGCGCGACGTACTACCGTGACTCGGTTGGGGGTGTTGATCTAGCACGGAACTTTGACGTGTACTGGTCTGCTATCTCCGACCTTGGATCGGGCTACGGCTCAGTCAACTGGAAGGGTCCTGCCGCGTTCAGCGAAGCTGAAAGTAAATTTGCTCGCGACCTGATGAACTCCTACCCCCCTGTAGCACTGTACGACATTCATGAAACTGTAGGGGGCGCTGATGTCACCCAGGGAATCCAGATTTATACCCCGGAACAGCAGCCAACCAATCGGGCGTTTTATGCTGCGTTTTCATCTGCTCTGGCAGAGGCGGAGGCCCACTATCCGGTGGATTCCGGCAAGCTGGATTATCGGACCAAGAGTTTCTTTCTCGCGAGACCTGATTCCGGCTACGTCTACAAGGGTACTTTTGATCCAAGCAGCGAAAGTCTGCCTGCCGCCAGCGCAGCCAACCGGGGTTGGTACTACCTTGTGACCGTAACCAGTGGCAGCTGGTATGCCGGCGGCTACGCTACCAGCACAGGGACATCGTGGTCGAGTGTTGTAACGGGGACTGGTAACGTCTATGGCTACGCCGCTGAGAAGTACTCATCCCCTGCGTTCCTCATAGAAATTGGGGCGCAGGGGACTGGCGCCGGTTTATCCGATGAGTTCCATTCTGATTTTGCCATGGCGCTGCTAGGGCATACCATGTCCGTGCTGGACCGGAACGACCAAAACTTTGCGAGTGTTTTTAAAGGATTCAAGCAGTTGACTCCCAACGGTGGGCTGGAGGTCACTGGGGCCGGTGACTCTTCAAGTCTTGGTCTGGCCGATACCACTGTTACACCTGGTAGCTACACCAATACAAATATCACGGTGGACAATAAAGGGCGCATCACATCAGCCAGTAATGGCGCTGGTGGAGGTTCAACGGACCACGGCGGCCTAACCGGCCTAGCGGACGATGACCACACTCAATATCTGCGTCTGGCGGGAAGGGGGTCTGGGCAGAGCATCGTCGGACCTCTCAGAATCAATACAGCTACACCCACGCAAGTCTTTCAGGTTTCGCAGGACTCAGGCAGCACTGGTGCAGGGACAATTACAACTAACGGAACCGTCAGCGTCGTGGGTGTGGGCACACGGTTTACCCAAGACTTCAGCCCGGTACAGGCAATTTTAATTAGTGGCGAAACGTCCAGAACTGTTTTGTCAGTTGAAGACGATACGCACCTAACCGTGACAATACCGTGCACAACTACTTCTTCGGGCCTGTCGTACTCGGTGTACTCTGGCCCTATCCTTACAGCTAAGGCAAACGGGTATGTTGGTGCAGGTACCAGTAATCCGGTGCGCCCGTTTGAAACTGTCTCCGATGGGTTCGGCAATTATCTTGCCAGTACTACATATAGGTCGAGCGCGTTTGCGGGGGGGACCATTATCGCGCACGCACGCGGGTCCCAAGCATCGCCGTCGGTCTTGAACAGCGGGGACCGTGTGGGGGTAGTGGTGTGGAAGTCCTATGACACCTCGGCACCGAACCCCTCAGCCCAAGAAAGCGCCACCGCGTCAATAGAGGTGCTGACAGAAGGAGCCGCCGTTCAGGACCTGTCGCTTGCCACCACCAATTACTATTCCCCCGGTTATTTAAGGATATTGACCGCCGCTGCAGGGGTGAAAGATCCTACTGAGAAAATGCGCGTCACTTCAACCGGTAACGTCGGTATCGGCACCACCCCTGGAGAGAAGCTAGACGTGGCGGGTAACGTAAGGGCGTACCAGTATAAGGAAACCCCACAAAACCTCGGCACCTGCGCCACCTCGGCCTCGGTAAACACTGATTACGGCAGGCACTATGTCACTCTGAGTGGGGCTTGCAGTATTGGGCTCAACAACCTCACCGCCGACGAGAGTTGGACGCTTGAACTGATCCAGACCAGCGGCGGCGTCAACCCTGCATTTTCCTCCAACTACAAGTTTGAGAACGGCACAGCTCCCGACATGACTACGATTGGCACCTATCTGGTTGCTTGCCAATCCAACGCAGCAGCAAGTGCAGCACTTTGCGCGTGGAAGGGGCCGCTGCAATGAGCCGCCTAGTTTTTTTATTGGTAATCCTGTCCCTACCTTTCCCGGCACATGCCGGGAAAGCAGCAAAGGATCTACAGAGGGTTATGGGTGGTCCCTGCGCCCCCAGCGTGCTGCATGAGGTGACGATCACAGCACCAACGGGTCAGGAGTATGAGATTCTGTCAACGTGGTACTCCGATGCATGTCTGAGAAATACAGGCGCACAAATTGACCTCCGAGGTGGTGGCGGCGGGGGTGCCTACGGTTTAAACGGTTCTGGTGTTGCGGGCGACCACGTTGTTACTGCTGTGCCGCCGGGCGAGTGGTATGAGATCTGGAGCGGCAACGGCGGGGCCGGTGGTTCTTCAGTTGGGGCCTCCGTGAGCGGCGGCACAGGTTATGCGAACGGCGCGAATGGTACATCACACGGGGCAGGGGGAGGAAGCGCGGCCATCATCTATGATGGCGGCCTTATAGCACAGGCAAAAGGTGGCAACAGTGCAGGGGGGCAGCTGGGTGGCGGTACAAGTTCAGGGGGAGTCATTTACTTACAAGGCGGCGCGGCAGGTGGCGTCCAAGGTGGCGCAGGGCTGGACGGTTACCCAGGGGGCAATGCCTCTGTGATAGTACGGTATTACACGGCGCCATAACAACGCAGCGGTAATAGGAGCCGAGAGATGGTTATAAAGACCTGGACCTAGTAGTGTAGGGGTGGTGGTTTGGAGGCCAAAAGTCCTGCAGGAAGCCAAGCCAGGCGCCACCAAAGAGAAGTCTGAAATAAGGCATCAAAAAAAGTCATATAAAAACGACAATCATTATCAATACATACGGCAAACCAAGGCGTATTTAACGAGGCTTCAACCCCCGTTGAATCCGCCTTTTTACTGAAGGACCTCACTGCCAAAGCAAACGCGAACCGCTGCCAAACCACGCGCGCCGCAACACAAGGGAAACAGAGTCCATACTAGAGTCCATACTAAGCCGAAAACGCAACAAGGGGTTACAGCGCTGTCGCTGTAACCCCTTGTTATTATGGCGGAGAGATAGGGATTCGAACCCTAGGTACCTTTCGGTACACCTGATTTCGAGTTTAGCGTACCATCCTCTTTTTATTTATAAAACTCCCCCTTGCTGGCCGTAACATCTTGATAATGCATGATTATATCTTAGATTGACTTTTACCCTTTTATAAGATATTTTTCCTTTACCTGCTACATATCTGCTACATAATTTCGAGGGGGGTAAGCCATGCCGAAAAAAGCCTTGTCAGCGACAGCGATACAGGCGCTACCGTATGCCGCTAAAGGGAAACAGGAGGTTTACTTTGATACTCGGCTTGCTGGATTCGGCGTAAGGGTGTCGGCCAGCTCCAAGACCTACTTCGTGCAGACCAGGGTAAAGGGCCGTGTTAACTCCAGTGGGCGACCACTTGAGATCAAGGAGTCACTGGGGAAGGTCCAAATCGACAACGGCAAACTTGACGTGAAGAAGTTTGACGCCGCCAAGAAAGAGGCGGAGAGGATCATAAAGGACGCAGAGCAGGGCATTACCCCTGATGATCGACAGGAAGAGGCTGACGAGCAGCACCGGGGACAGGAGAGGGCGCGGAAGATCGAGGAAGCAAAGGATATCACCTTGAGCACCCTTTTCAACCGATATGTAGCCATGAAGACGGCCAAGGGCAAACTGAAGCAATCGACCGCGCAGCAGTACCGCATGAGCATGGATACGCATTTTGCCGACTGGCTTGACCGTCCCGCCAGGGATATCACCTCTAGCATGGTTGAAACCCGACACATCGACATCGGCAAGGGCAAGAAGCAGCTCCAATACAGCACCAAGAACGGGAACGAGCGTAAAGGCGAGACAGGCGGCAAGGGTGCAGCCGATCTTGCAATGAGGGTGCTGCGTGCCGTCTATTCGTATGGTATCGCCGTGTATGACGATGTTTTCTATAAGAACCCCGTTGGCATCCTCTCTAAAACCGATGGATGGTACAAGCTGGATCGCCGCGAAAGCTACATTTCCACCGAACAACTAAAGCCATGGTTTGAAGGATTAAGCACCTTGGAAGCTACGGGGACGCGCACCCTGTTGACCCTTGGCATGTTCACCGGAGCACGCAAGAATGAGCTGGCGCGGCTCAAATGGTCCGACGTGGATCTTGAAAACGGTGTCGGCACTTTCCGAGAAACCAAGAACGGAAAGACGCTAATTGTTCCGATAGCACAGTACGCCGTCAATCTGTTGAAGGAGCACCAGGAAGGTTTTTTCACCGGGCCGGATGGGTATGTTTTCCCCTCATACGGCTTGACCGGCCATATCCGTGACCCACGCCGGGCGCTCGAAAAGATCACCGAAAAGAGCGGCGTCAAGTTCATGCTTCATGACTTCCGGCGCACGTTCCTGACCTTCTGCAATGCTGTCGGCGTTCCTGTGTGGACGCAGAAGCGGCTTGTGAACCATGCAAAACCCGATGACGTAACACAAGGGTACGTGCAGCATGAAATTGAGATCCTGCGGCGGGATGTCGAGACGGTGGCGCATTACATCCTTTCAAATGCTGGCATCATAGACGGCGGCAAGGTCATAAGCATGGCAGAGCGTAGAAAGACGGCATAGCCCCACCCTTTCCTCAACTAGCAATAAACCCGGTTACGGTTACTTCATCATTGAAGACTGTAATCGGGTTTTTTATTGTCTACATTTTAATTTATCCTGTATTGATGCGACATTTAAACAAAACATCTACTTTGTTGGACTTGAAAATATCTAAATGCTATAAGTACTTCAATGACGGCATACGCCAACATACAATGTTCAACAATAGTATAAGCTAGAAGGTTCAACAAAAAAGGAGAGTTTAGAAATGGTTGATAGAATGTTAACAGTGCGGGAGATGGCTGAAAGAGCCGGATTCAGTGAAGCTTATTTTTACTGCGGACACTCCACCGGCAAGTTGACGCTACCCTTGGCAAAGCTCGGTCGTTCATTACGCTGCCGGGAAAGCGTTTTTGAGCGGTGGCTTAACGGCGAGGCTGTTCCAGCACCAGCGCCCAGGGGAGAAAAGAGGCCTTCGGCTTGGCTTGCTGAGTCAAAGCCTTGGGAAAAGCGCAAAGGTGCCAAGTCTAAGGAGGCGGCATGAAACGGCTGAGTAAAGCATCAGCAATTCGGCACAGCTAAAGCGTCTTAACAATAAAGGAGTCTCCCGACAATGCCCCGCATAAATGTTCCTGATTACAATACTTACGTGGACTTCCCTGACGGGACTCCAGCTGATGTGATGGAGAAGGCTATGCTCGAAACCTTCCCGGCGAAGGATTTCAGCAAGGTCAGCTTCAAGCAGGACAAGCCTGCTTCCACCTTGGGGATTTCCACACCCAGGCAGCAGGAAGAGGCTAAAGAGCTTCGTGAAGTCGTGACCGGCAAAGAGGTCGTCAAGCGGCGCGGCCCGGCTATCCCCGAACTCCGCAACGCCCCGCAGAAGAACTTTTTCGAGCAGGGTGTTGATGCTGTCAGGGGGGCGCTCAGTCCTTACCACGACTCCGAATCAATGGACCCTGGCGAGATTGCGTCAGCGGCTATCAGCATGGACGCACAGAAGAACGTTGTCCCGGCCAAAACGATCACCGCCGAAGGTGTGCAAGTTAACATCCCTGCCCGGAGTATGGGGCGCGATGAGTTCGTTGACATGATTAACCCCGAAGGCAAGGGGGTCCGGGCTGTAGAGAAGTTTGTTGGCGGGGTTGGTCGAGGGGCGAAGGATGTTGCTACAGGTGCTCTCGGTGCGCTTCAGGCTCTTGGCAGCAAGCCTGCGGCAAACGCGGCAAACGCCCTGCAAGCCGACTCGCTCAACTCTCCGCAGGACGAAAGCCTTTCCGGTGAACTTGGGTCCGGCTTTGGTTCCCTCCTCACATTTATGATCCCGGCGATAGGGGTTAGCAAAGCGGCCTCCTTGGCTGCCAAGCTGTCCCCTACGGCAGCGAAATATGCAGCAGCAGGGACCATGACTGCGTTTGAGGCGGCTACCGAAGGCGGCAACGTTTTCCGAGAGATGGTAGCGGGTGGAGCCAGCGAGGAAGAGGCGAGCAAGGCCGCAACAAAAACCTTCCTCGCCAACCTCCCCCTCAACTTCATAACCGATAAGGCAGCCTTCTTCCCCGATGGCGGCGCTAAGGGTCTTGCCAAGCATGTCGTGAACTCCGCAGTACCGGAAGGTTTGCAGGAGGGCTCGCAGGAGTACATTTCGCAGAGGTCGCAGCCTGGCAAAGAGGTCAGCGGAACGGACATCCTGAAGAGCGCCGCCATTGGTGCGCTCACGGGCGGAGTCGTTGGCGGTGCCAAGGCTTCCATCTCCACTGACCATGACATGCTTTCCGGCTCTCCGTCCGTAGATCAAGTTGCCCCCGTTGAAGCGCCCCAGGCGGCAGCACAACCCGCAGTCGATCCCCTTGATGCTCACATGGCGGCGAGACAGGCAGAGGAACCGGAGCCGCAGCCCGCTCCCGTGGCCGAGGAACCGGAGCCCCAAGCAGAAGCCATACAAGAACCGGCGCCGCAGGACGTTCCCGTTAACACGGTGTTCAAGCAACCGGATGGCTCTACGGTTAAGATCGCGGCAAAGCGCGCCAAGGAGGGCGGCTACGTCCTCAACACGACTACCATCACGGCAGACGGCCACAGTCAAACGGTAAGCTCGCATGATCCTGTTTCCGGCAATGATGTCTTGGCCGCGATTGAGCAAGCCCGGCCCTCTAAAGAGTTGCCCGCCGCCCCCGAAGGCCAGCCGACAGCAGCCACAGTGCCGGATCTTACGCGGCAGGAATGGGCGGACAGCCAGGTAGAGCCGGTAGAGCTTGCCGCCGCTCCCGAAGTTGTTTCTGAGCTGGACGCGGCAGCGCATGAATCCGCAGCATCACCGACCAACGAAACTCCTGTACCGACACAGGCCCAGACGGAAGCCGGGAATTACAAGAAGGGCCATGTTAACATCCAGGGGCTCAACATCGCCATCGAGAACCCGCAGGGCTCGAAACGGTCCGGCGAAGACGCTGACGGCAACCCGTGGGAAACCGAGATGCAGGATCATTACGGTTACATCAAGGGGACCGTTGGCAAGGATAAGGACCATATTGATGTCTTTGTGAAACCTGGCCTTACTACCGAGACGACCGGAGAAAGGGTATTTGTGGTTGACCAGGTAGACCCCAAGACGGGAGAACTGGACGAACATAAGGTGATGCTTGGCTATGACTCGCAAGAGGCGGCGCAGGCTGCGTATCTTCGCAATTACGACCAGACCGGCGCCGACCGTATCGGGGCAATCACCGAGACGACCAGCGCCGACTTCAAGGAGTGGCTGAAGCACGGCGACACCAAGCGCGAGTTCGTGCCGGTCAACAAGAAGGAGCCCGTTGCTCCCACCCCCGTACAGGAGCAGGTTGCATCCCCTACCCTCACCCTGGAGGAGATAGGCGCTGAGGGGATGAATCACGACTCCAACACAAAGGGCGAGGTCATCATCCTGAAGGCCGGGAAAAACATCGCGCAGCAGGACCGCAAGACCGGCATGTGGAGAGTCTACGAGGGCGGGCTTTCTGCTAAGAACATGGTGGGCGACAACTTCACCATGAGGGAGGCAGCGGAAGAACTGAAGGGCATGAGGGAACCGAAAGAGCGCGAGGCCGAAAAGCGCCAGGGCGGTTTCGGTTTCGATACCGGTGGCTATGCTGCACGCACGTCCCCTTCTCGCTGGCAAACAACCCAGACATTCCTTGAGCTGCCCGAGATGGTGCGCCTGTACAAGCTCATCAATGACGGGAAGCTTCCGAAACTGGTGGAGCGCATGGGCAATGCCCTTGGCCGCCTCACCCACAACCGTACCGGCGAAGCTGACATAAAACTCCGTAAGGATCTTTTTGCAGGCCCGCAGATTGCCAATGCGAGCCTGAAGCCAGCGGAAGCAAGGCAGAAATGGGCGGCTTGGCAGAAGATGGTTCAAAACGCCAATGCGGACGCTGATATTATCTTTCGCCAGAAGTACAACCGGAAGACCGGGAAGATCGACTTCAAGGCGTACAAGCGCGACCCGAACTATGTCCTCAAGATATTCGCCCACGAGATAGGCCATTTCGTGGACTTCCTCCCTGACTCCATAGTAAGGGGACGGGGGAATATCCTCGGTCACATCGCCGCGCTCAAGAAGTACGCGAAGGACACGCTGGAGATGTACCCGGACGCTCCGGGTAAGACGCTCTCCTCTGACGACATGAACCGGCTCCAGGCCGAAGCCCTCGACGATGCCACTATGGATGCCGGGGCAGTCACCGAAACCATCACGCGGGAAGTCCCCAAATACTCTGACGCTGGCGTTACCCCGGAGATGATAACCGAGATCTGGAACGGCATGGCCGATGCCAGAGAGAAGAACCCGGATCTCTACAAGTTCATCGCCAAAATGTCCGACGCAGAAAAGAAATCGGTCGTAGTGAAGGCCATGAAGGGGCTTGTCCATGAGAGCCTGAAGAATCTCGGCAAGGTCCAGGTGGGGACGGAAACCATTACGGAGACTACCACCCGGTACGCCAAGCCGACTGCGGCAGAGGTAAAGGCCCGCCTTGATGAGCTAGTTCAGGAAGAAATCGGAAAGCGCCGGCTGTACGAGAAGACCCGGATCACGGATGAGCTGAAGAAGTTAACTCAGCTCTGGAAACCCTTCACCCCCGGCAATGACGCCTACACCAAGTACCGCCACTCATCATCGGAGCTGTACGCTGACGCCGTTAGCGTCCTCTTCAACGAGCCACAACTGCTGAAGGATACGGCACCGACCTTCTACAAGGCATTCTTCTACTACATGGGGGAGCGACCGACCTTCAAGGAGGCATACAAGGCGCTCTCTCGTCTGAGCAAAGACCCGCTGACGTTGGGCGCCGAACGGTACGAAGACGAAATGGAGATGTACGGGCGCGGCTCTGCAAAGGCGGAGCAGATCCGCAAGGATAAGCCCGCACACGAAAAGACTTACGACACGCTGATGCGGACGCTGGTAGACAAGAATCACGACATCCTTAAAGACCTTCCGAAAACCAAAGAAGGCGACAAGGCCCGCTTCATGCTGGAGGAAATCGCTTATCTGGGCGGCGAAATCGAAAACTATGCGAGAAAGCCCCATGAGATAAAGACCAAGATCGAAGCCGCCGGTTTGACTATAAACGATCTTTCCGCCTACATGCTGGCGCAGCATATCATCGAGAACCGGAGCGACATCGCCAACACCCAGGGGAAGACGGCAGCGACGGAAAAGGCGAAGCTCGAATACATGAAGGTGCTGCACGGCACGGAGAAAATGGATCTACTGGAATCCGCTGCCGATGACTTCCGGGATGCCCGCAAGCATATCCTCAAGCGGATGGAAGAATCGGAGATCGTTACCGATGACCTGATGGAAAAGATCAATGAGCGCCAGCACTACGCGCACATCGACGTTCAGCATTACATGGACGAGAAGTTCGGGGAGGGAACTGCTACCGGGGCGGGATGGAAGAAGGTGGCAGAAGGTACGCTGTCGGATGTTAACAACGTCTTTACGGCTACCGTTCTACAGGACATGGCAATTCTCCGCATGGCAAAAATCAACGAGTCCAAGCGTGCCTTGACGGATGTTTTTGCCGGGTCCGGTCTTGCCGTAAAGGCCGCGATGAAATGGGATAAGAACTTTGGCGGTAAACGCCCGGTCGATCCCGGCGGCGACAAGGCGCTTTTAACGGTGATGGTCAAGGGGAAGCCGGTCTACTTCGTGGTTGATAAGCACGTCGCTGACACCTACAAGCATTCCCTCGTCAAAGCGATGGCGATAGGCAAGATTGCAGGATACATCCAGACGTATTTCCGGGACATCCTCGTTTCCAAGAACCCCGCATGGATGTTGAGAAACGTCTACCGGGACATGAAAGGGACCGTCAAGAACAACTCCGAAATAGCCTGGTGGAACCCGATGGATAGGCTTCGCCTGTTGCGTGAGTACAAACGCGCCTTCACAGAGGTCCGCGCCGACATCATGAAGGGGGAACGTAGCTCCGACATCGAAATGATGCACAACGAGCACATGCTGAACGCCGAACGTGCATGGTCCGGGCAGGAGGGGAATTACAACAACGAGATGGAAAGGATTGCGGCAGAGTTCCAGTTTGGGGAGCAGGAGAGCGCAAACGCGGCGATGAAGCAGCTCACCAAGGCATATAGCTATTTGGAGAAGCTGGGCAAGATTTCAGAGCAAACATCCAAGGTCGGAGGCATGAAGTACCTGCGCTCCAAGGGTGTTACCGGCGACGAGCTGGCCCACAAGGTGCGGACTGTCGTTGGCACCCCCGACTATAAGCGCCAGGGGACGTTGCAGCAATTCAGCAACAACATTTTCATGTTCTCCAATGTCGGAAAGGAGGGTATACGCTCTGCCTATTCGGCGTACAAGGCTGATCCCCTTTCCTACGCCTTCAAGACAATCGAGATGAACGTACTGCCTAAGATTCTTCTCAGCCTGGCAGCAGCCGGCGCGTTTGGAGACGAACTGAAGGAACTGGCGTTGAAGATCCCTTCTTGGGACCGGCGCATGTTCACCATTATCCCTGTCCCGGACATGATGATCCGTTGGGCTAAGGACGCTCGATTGATAGGCCAAGACGCCAACGCATACCTGCGGCTTCCACAGGATTACGAGGGTCAATTCTTTGGGGCGCTAGCCTACGATATTGTTCAAGGTGATGTCTCGGGGGTCGCCAAGGATCTGATAGGGGCGCAACCTTACAAGCTGCACCCGATGTTGGCGCTTGTGGTTGACTGGGGGCAATACCTGTCCGGCTCGCAACCTTACGACTCCTTCCGCCAGAAGGACGTGTTAACTCGGGAGCAGCAACAGTACGGCGAGGTCCAGGGCTTGCTCAACAAGAAGAGTCTGGCAGGGATGGGCATTCACACCTACGGCATGTTGGGTCTGGGGAACATCTACAAGCTCGACAACAAGGAGTTCCCGAAGGACCAGACGGCGTTCGAGCGCCTGCTGAAGATCACCCCAGTCAACGCCATTGGCAGCTACCTCCAGGTGAACGACGCGGGCAGGCAGGAACAGTTGGTCAAGCTCATCAGGGATGGCCGCAATGAGAAGTCCATCCAGTCCTACGAGATTGGGGATGCGATCAATGAGGCCGTGCGGGATGGCCGGACCAGGATGCCCGATATGCTCGCGGTATTCAAGACGCTTCGCGCAGAGGGGAAGCTTGATAAGAAGGCCAATTTCGGGCGCTTCAGGGCTCGGTATGAGCGGGCAATCGCACAGGAGGAACACGGCATCAAACCTACGAGCAGGGCGGAAGAGAAGATCATGAGTGAGGCGCCATAGGCGTGGAACTGATGTAATGCATGAGTTGAATAATATAAACCGAAAGTCTCGATTGTATCTAATGAACCGCGCCGCTGTAATGGGGTGCGGTTTTTTCATTGTAACAATGTTAACACTGTCCGTATAGTAAAAATACCCCGGTTCATTGCATTGGCAACACCCTATGTGATACCTAACTATCAACACAGATACTCACACATACACGGCTATATTGTCAACAACTATGAAGGAGGTTTGAAATGTCGCGAAAATTGTTAACTATAAAGGAAACTGCTGAACGTCTGTCCGTCACAGAGGATTTTTTGCGTTGCGGATGGACCAGGGGAACGTTGACCTTACCGCGTATCCGGCTGGGGAGTAAGTCAATCCGTGTCAGAGAAAGTGATTTGGAAGCCTGGATTAGCGGGCAGGTTGTAGGAGCCGATCATGAAACGGTTCAGTAACCCGGCGATCCCTCCCGGCGCACTTGACGGGCTTCTCCGGCAGGTTCGAACCGTCCGCGTCCATTTCACCGATCAGATGACGCCGGAGGAACACCGGCAGGCTCAGCAGCTTGAGCACCGGCTAAAACAGGGCAGTCATTCAGGGGCCGCACCATGCAAGGGTGCAGCTAATCATTGACCATCCGAAAGCGCCGAAATCGCCTAACCAAGGCACTTTAAGCGCTTAACCCAACAATGACAAGGACTCAATATGATTAACTTAGAATTCACCTTAAAAGGTGGCACCAAGGTTTTGCTCAGCGGCGACGAATCGGACTATATGATTTGCCGTGGAACCGACCATGTGAAGAAAAGCGGCGAGACTGCCACACACTGGTACGGACATCAATACTGTCTCTCCCTGAGAGCGGCGCTGATACTGATTCTTGAAATGAAGATCAGAGCCGCCGATGCAAAGACACTGAAGGAATTGCAGGCCAGCCTTGCCGAGGCACGGAAGGAACTGTCAACAGCAGCGCGGAGAATTGCGGCCCAAACGACGAAAGCCCAACCGTTAACGCGGTAGGGCTTTCGAAGCTACTTAATCCCTGGCGGGGGACTAAAGAGGAGAAGACATGCAGCAGGATAGCACACATCCGGCGGAAGCGTCAACGTCTATGAGCATTGCAAAGGGGCAAGGGCCGTGGGTGCCGATGCACACAGGCTTTGCACGTTATCTCCCGAAGGATCGGCAATACAGCGAGCTTGAAGCGGCTTTTTGTGTACAGCTCGATTACGCGCAGGGCAACACCGTCACCATCTCGGGATACTCAAGCCTTTGGAGATGGTCCCGCGACAAGGTAAAGGGATTCCTGGAGAAGCGCGGCGCGACTGTTCAGCGCCTGGAAGATACCGGAAGCGTACAGAACCAGCGCGGTCAAATCGGCCTACAGATACCCTTACAGATACCCTTACAGATACCCGGCAGATGTTCAGCAGATAATCAGCAGATAAATTTCATCAATAACAAGTGCTTAGATGACAAGGAAAGCAGAACACCGGCAGATAACCTGCAGATAGCCGACAGATCATCAGTCACTACTATAAAAGACTTAAAGGTTAAAGAGAAAAGAGAAAAGAAAACCTCTCTCCCCCAATCCCCCAAGGGGGCTGAACTCGAATTTTCTTTGCCTGATTGGATTGAACAAGATGCATGGGATGGATTCGTTGACATGCGCAACCGGATCAAGAAACCTCTCACGCCTCGCGCTGTGGAGCTGGCAGTGAGCAAGCTAGGCAAGTTCCGCGAAGAGGGACATGACCCGAATGAGATTCTTAACACTTCCACGATGAACAGTTATCAGGGGCTTTTTGAACCTAAGGTGAGCGCCAGCGGCGGAAGTGGCTACAAGCCAGGTGATGCGCTGTATGGATGGAGCCAGTCAAAAGACCCGTTTTACGGAGCACGCTGACGGACGGCCTGGAGTAGACAACCGCGCTACTATGGCATAAATGCTAGAAGCGCCAAATCGGCCTTTCATTGGGATTGGTACTCGAAACCTAGGAAAGGTATTCACCTATGGCTTAAAATGGACAAACGGGCGCGTTAACTTGAAATGTCGCCCTATTCCTCTCGCGTTGACCTCTCTGGTTTGCCGTTGAATTGAATATGCTTTCCCCGCACATATGAAAAACGCCCTTCACTCTGCCGTGCTGCGCGAGTTTTATCTTTCCTTCTCTCCATCTACCTAAGCAGGTAATACTTACTCTGAAAGACAGGTTCTTTATTATAGGTATATAAGACTCTTCAGAATATATTTCAGGTATAGAGCGTAGACACTTTAACAAAAAGCAAAGTCATAGGATGCATCGAGGTTTTAAATCAAATAGATTTTGTGTGCTAACAAAATGTCCGAATTATTTGCATAGCATAAAATAAAAATATATATTCACAACATCGAAGCATACTTTCAAAAATAGGAGCTAAGTTATGGATTCAAAACTTCTTTCAATTAGGCAAATGGCAAGGAGGGCAAAGCTGACGACCGGAAGCTTCTACTGCTGGAGATCCAGAGGGAGCCTTAAACTTGACTGGGTCATTAAGGACAAGGCAGTTTTTGCAACTGAAGAATCATTCCTTGCGTGGATGGCAGCGCGGGCAGCGAAGAAACGCAGAGCGAAACTAAAAGTCGGGGTCACGGCAAAGGGAGGTAACTAATGGGCGGAATGCTCGGGGTAGGACAAGAGCAACAGAATGGTGCCTTAAAAGGGCTTGGTGCTGCGGCGACATTGGAAACCAACAGGGAGAATGCGAGCAAGGCGCTTAACGCGGCGCACGACCAGCAGGTACTTGGTTCGACAGCTTCAGGTGCCATGATCGGGGCGTCTTTTGGGCCTTGGGGGATAGCCGCCGGTGCTGCTATAGGCTTCATAGCAGGGGAGTTAATGTAAATGGGAAATCCACTCGCTGAAGGCTTTCAGACATACGCAGCTCTTCGCAATATGGACATCCAGGACCAACAGCTTGAGATGCAGAAGCAGTCGCATGTGGATCAGCAGGCCGCTTTGCGATTCTCTCAGGACCGCCAGGTGAAAGAGGATGTGCGGTTGCAAGCTTCGCATGATGCCGCCCTTGCGACAAATCAGCGCAAGATCGAGGGGGACGTTACCAGGTCGGTAGGGTACGCCGTCCAGGGCGCACTAGACAGCGGGCAGAACGAAATCGACTACAACGCGTGGACTCCGGCGCAGCAGAAGTGGGCCGAGGATAATGGCCGTGTTAACACGCGGATCAAGACTAACGGCTCCCAGGCGAAGACCATCAACATTTCCAACTTCGGCGTGAATGACGCGCAGCAAATATCCCCCATATTCAGCGGCAAATCTCCCGAAGAAGTCTCTGCCATCACACAGGGTTTAGGAGTCGTCCGTTCCCATCTCGACAGGATAACGGGTGACATGCAGGCGAACCCTCAGAAGTACGCCAGCGGCATCAGGATCACCCGCGAGCAATCCCCGGAACTCTTTGGAGCCCTCAACATCGCTATTGCTCCACAGGTCAACAAGGGGCTTGACGACCGGATCGCTAAGAAGGAAGTCAGCGGCGCAGTCGTCAACCCTGACGGCTCCGTTTCGGTTGAGGTCGAAAGTTTCGGTAAAGATGGCCGTTCGATGGGCCGCGCCCCTGTGACCTATGGGCGGGGTAACGGAGATCCGGCGTCAATCGTGATGACCATCCCGGCGGCATCCCTGTACAAGTACATCGAGGTTAACGAACAACTCGGCCAGCAGATCAAGGCTCGGCAGATCGAATTGGGCGATGATGAGCCTATCAAGGAGCAGCAGTCTCGCGGCGAAATCCGGAAGGCAATGAAGGCTATCGAATCCATACCGGAAGGCGAGAGAAGCGAGAAGCGGAACATCATGTACGCCGGGTTGAAGGCCGGGCTGAAGTTCCCGGAATCCAACTCTCTCGCAGCACTGAGGCCGGATAAGGTCTATCGAGATCCGAAGGTGGAATGGATGGGTGTACCGGGGAAACCGGCGCTTGAGCAAGCCTATCGTGACGGTGTGGCTGTGCCTGAAGACAAGGGCGGTGTGCGACAGAGATTCGCCCCTCATGCGCCGAAGGAGCCCAAGACCGATATAGAGCGCCGGACTGCCATCAGACAAGACCGGCAAACCATCAAGGATGCGAGCCGCCGGATTGACGCCGAGCGGGCTGTCTTGGCTAAATTGAAAGCAGCCGCACCAGACATGGACCATGAGGAGCAGCAAGCGATTATTGATGCAGCCATAAATGATTACCAAACCCTCACGGCAGAGTACAAGACCGATTGGAGCGAGGAGTATGACCCGAGCGGGCACAAGGTAGCAGCCATCAAGGGAGTTGCCGAGACGGCACAGGCAAACTCCAAAACTACAGCCAGGATAAAGCCGCTTGTAGAGGCTTTTAAGGAAACTGGTGGTTTCCGTTCCGACCCTGCCGGGTTGATTGCATCTGCACGCTCGAAACGTTGGGCGGAATCGGATATCGCGCTGGCAGTAAAGGGGACTCCGGCTGAAAAGTATTACACGTCCCCAGCCACAAATGCCATGACGCAGCCTACCATAAAAAAACCGGCACCGGCAAAAACCAAAGGCGTTGACCCCTCTGCCGGTTACAGTTTCGTTAACGGCAAAATAGTGCCGAACAAATAGGAGCCTTTCAACGTGGAACCGTGCATGTGACCTATTGTTATCGAGATCATACAACCAACAACCAGGATAAAGGAGGATAGCCCAATGGGGAAAAAAGACATCCCCGAAACCGAACAAGAAGGGGCGCTTGCGGAGGTTTCCATCGAAAAATGGAACGACCACCAGCGACGGCTTGTGCCTATGGAGAACAAGGTTATCGAGGGTGCCAACCGAAGCACCCAGGCAGCGGGCATAAGGGCTGCGGGTGCGGTTAACGCAGATGTCGCGCAGGCGATGGTGGCGCCGCTCAACCCCAATAGCGGCAAGTCAACCTCCTCAACCCCGGCACTTTCAATGGCGAAGAAGTCCGCCAAGGCACAAGTGGGCGCAGCTCAGACAGTCGAGGATCAGCGGGCGTCAGCACTTAGCAACGTGGTAAATATGGGTGAGGGGAAGTCAGCAACAGCCACGGCAGGTTTTGAAACGGCAGCGGCCAACGCTACGAATAGCGCCATTACCGGTGCCCAGATTAATCAAGCAAACCGACAGGCAATAGGTGGAGCGGTTGGTTCGGCAGCCGGTGCAGCGGTTTTTGCGGCAACGCGCAAGACTCCCGACGGGAACCTCTCAGATTTCGGCACTGCAGAAGGGCAGGCTGCGGCTATCAATGGTGCCTCACTGGGCAAAGGGGGGTATTCCTACAACAAAAGCAACGGAAACTTTACCTGGAACAGCTAGAAGGAAATTGAAGCGAATCATCAGGGCGCTTGCATGTCTGGATCGTGCAATAGCAGGGCAGAAAGGTCAGATATCCGAAGTGGGGACCTGGCCTTTTTCTTTACAGCGCCGATACGCCACACGCCAAGTGGTGTGCGTAGTGCTACCTGACAGGAAAAAGGAAAAGAACATTACCCGCCGTTTTGGTCCTCACTTCGCCTTGCCCCCATTCAATAACCTTTCCGTCTTTCAAGACGACATTGTAGTCAGCTCGATCCCATGCCCAGCCGGTTACCATTCTGTGGTTGAACTTGAAGGATTCATAATCTCCAAGCCGCTGAAAACCATCCGGATTACCAAGAATGCCCACAACCTCGCCTTTGGTCATTCCCTCTCTCAGGCTGGACATTTTTTCACCTGTTGCGCATCCGAAGAGTAAAGTCATCGATAACAACAATAATATTTTATTCCTCATGAGTATCCCCCTTTAAGGTCAAGCTAACACAATGGGAAATATTTTCAATTAAAAAAGTCGGGTAGGCTTCACGGGGTTGCAGGGGGTGAGCACTTTTTTCTTGCCGGGTAGGGGGGAGAAGAGCAGACTGCGCACAAATCATATGGAGAGGAACCCATGACAGGCCGATTACTATTGATAGCTCAAAAGGTACTGCCGATGCTCTTAGCCGCCAAGCCGGTAACAGGCAAGGAGAGAGTGTCAGAAGAGGAAAGGCAGAGGATCACGGCTGCAATGGCTGGTCTCAACAGCGGTGAACTGCGTCAAGTACGTGACTGGGTATGCCCGCGATTCGATGAAAGGCACCGGTCAAGGTCAGAGAGCCAGCAGGTTGGGCCAGGTCACAGATAGGATCTCGATAAAACATCCCCCCTCCTTGCGACAAAACTCTAAATCGAGAAATACCAAGTCGTGGTCGCTCCACTTCTACACAGCGGGGATTCTTCTATCTGCTCCACCGTGTATGGATCATGGGAATTCCATTCAAGTAGTTTTATCCGGTTTGGTATGGCGCCCCAATGGAAAAAGCCAGGGACTCGCATTGCATAGGAAAATCTTATTACCTTCTGATTCCCGCCGAATCTCTTGACGATGCAGGTCTGAAGATCCAGGAACTTATGAGGGTGACAGTCTGAGATTCCCCAGTATAAGTGAAAATTCCCAGGCCAAATTTCCACAATCGCGTGAGGTTTGAGAATGTCTCTAATCGACTGATACGAAACCTCCTCCTTGTTTACATGTTGGAAAAGACACCTGATTTTGATGAGTTCTGATGGCGCTGGCTGTTCGTTAAGCACAACAAAGATACCGGCTCCTCCATTGTTGGTGTTTTTTAGCCGCTCATAGACTGTCGAGTCTGCCAGGCTCCCTTTGATATTTTTTTTGAGGGATGGAGACTTTCTTGTTAGATCGTCATCATTCGTCTTGAACGTAACAACGGTCTCACTGCTTCCTGTCAGAGCAGTGATGAAATTAAACGCTTGTTGTTTATATTTCATTGCTTCACAAGACATAAAGCTTGCCTCCACTAGGTCTCTTATACTTATCATTGATTGTTTGTGGTCGCAACGTAAATTAACCTTCACTCAACTTGATACGTGTCTTCAACTTAATAAGTTGGATATACAAAAATCGGCTAGAAGGATTATTGGACCAATGGTAAAAATGGGAAGTTCAATGATGGGGGGCTCTGGCTCCATCAGGAAATGGAGGAGTCTTTGAGAGGGGAGGGGTAATTGATTTCACAGGAGGGGCGGGGGTCGCGGCGGGGGTCTGGGGGGATGGGCCGGGGGGGCCTAATTGATTGAATTTCGGCATCAACAATGTTGATAAGTAGCTGATATTATAAATTTTATTGACAATAAATCCTTTGCCGTGCAATGCTCAGTGCAGATGATTATTCGATGAACGGAGGGCAGCATGAAGACTATTTACCGGCAGATTTCAGAAGGAAAGTTAACACGGATGGAACGTAATGACCTATCAGCCCTACGGTGGAAAGCGGCAGCGATCCGTGACAACAAGAGTGCAAGTAAAGATGATCGTCATTTTGCCAACCAGGTTTATGAGGCTGCGGAGCGTGAGCTTGAGTTGCGGGACGTTGAGGACGGGGTGTTACTGCTGGCGGCTTGAGGCATAGAGCAAAACAGAATGGAAGCGAGAGAGGGCCGGGAAACTGGCCCTTTCCTTTTGTCTGCAATATAACGATTGCTACATATCTGCTACATAAAACAACAAGAGGGCCGGTTGCAATGACTGGCCCTCTTGTAAGTTGGCGGAGAGATAGGGATTCGAACCCTAGGTACCTTTCGGTACACCTGATTTCGAGTCAGGCACCATCGACCACTCGGACATCTCTCCGGATATTCTGTTTTGGACGCCGCTTATCACTGACGCTGCTCTCTCTAGAGCGACGATAAGATATACATGATTCCTTTCGGAAATTCAAGCCCGCTTTTCTTGCACAGCCACGCCTGCTCCTCAATAGGTCAGGCCGGCATAAAAGTCCTGCAGAAATTGCCGCTGGGTCTTGGTGAGTACCCCTCTGGCGTCTATCTCTGACAGTATGCGCCAGATGATTCCCAACTCGCTGAAGACACGCAACACTGCTGGTCAGCTTGTGGCGTGCGTGGTCCTCTGCCGCTACTGTTCCTTGCAGCAGTTCTTCAGTGTAAACGACGAGTCTGATGATCTCGTGATGCGTTGCCATTACGGCATTCGGGTTGATTTCTTCTATTTGCATAGGAGCCCTCTCAAAGCGTAAAAACAGGTCTGCTTTGTCTATTCGGCAGCGCCTTAGGAAAATTGAGCGCTTTTCGAAGGGGAGGGGTTATTTCTTCACACGTTTCTTCTCCGCTCGCAGTCTGGCGAAAAATTG